>Ga0194022_1000027_pt1 | contig 20141 bp, 14 predicted proteins | sample IW29Aug16_MG_FD_144483 | JGI IMG/M metagenome (GOLD analysis project Ga0194022, IMG submission 144483) | Freshwater microbial communities from the Broadkill River, Lewes, Delaware, United States - IW29Aug16_MG | ecosystem: Environmental > Aquatic > Freshwater > River | place: USA: Delaware...
GACTGTCAATCAGGCTGTCACGATAGTCTAGGTTGTTAGGTGTCCAGTGGTTGCCCTGCCCAGATACATCCTTCCAGAAGGCTGCTTCGCGGGTATCGGCAAAGGCCATATAGATGTAGGTGCCGCCAGATGCGTTGTCATACGACTGGGCGTTCTGAATAGTAAAGCCTGTTGCCGTAAAGTCTATCAGATAAGACGAACCAAGATTGGAATCTTCAGCGTTAGATAAATCAGGGTACAAGTAGTCATCGCCCTTGTTATCCGCGCTGCGTGTATTATCCAGAATGAACCAGTTGCCAGTTGTATCGGTACGCTTCACCATAACGAAAGCAGGACGGAAGCCACAGTTCACAGCATTACCAGCCGCGCCTGTGCCAGTATATGACCCGATGGACGAATAGCCCGACACCGAATGAAAACAGTAGGCTATGAAGTTGTCACCGCTAAGATTTGTATCATTATAACTGTTTCCTACACTAAATACGCTAGAGGTAGGTGCGGTGCTATTAAACGCAGTAGTATTTACGCTTTCTCCAGCGGGGTCGTGTAACTCAATAATGTAAGTGCTGTCTGCCAGCCCGCTGTGCCAAGCCTTCCAGCCAGCAATTCTACTTCTGTTTTTAACAATTACCATTTCTGGTGCGCTAGACAAACCGTGTCCAATAGTCCCAGCCGTACCGGTGCCAACATAGGACGTTATGCTAAACCCATAGCTAGGATTTGCCTTGACCGTGCTGGTGATTGACCCATCAGTATTGCTTGCGGCTGAACCGCTGCCAGCATCCCAGCACCAGCCGACATAGTTGTAACTGCTGCTGTTCCAAGCACCGCTGCTATCGTTCATAGTAAAACCGTCAGCGTCAAAGCTATCAACGCCAGCACCATCTGGTCCGGTTTCGGCGGCTGTACTGTTTGTGTTTATTCGTGCTGATGGACCACGAACACTGTCAAACAAAATATGGCTTTGTGTGCCAGTGCGGCTTTTAATCCAAACTAGGTCAGGCGACAGGCCCAAGCCGGACACAGAGTTTTGCCCATTGTTGCCACGATAGGTAACAGCATTGAACCCCTCGCTGACCACATCATCCGCGAAAGTCAGGTGGAAACCGTTTGTACCGTATGAACCAGCGTAGTCTTTAGCTTCCCAGTAACCGTTGGTGAACTGACCAAAGCTGGTAGGGTCTAGGGCTTGACCGTCAATGAAGTGGATGTCGGATAGGTATCCGTCAGTATAGTGCGTGGCATCGCCCCTACCAATGTGATGCTGGACTGTGTTATTGACGGTGTAGTCAGCATTTAATGTTGGGTCTGTATCTTCGTCAAAAGATGTTTGCCTTTCACCATTGACCCATAGCTGCAATCTATCGTCACCAGTTGCGTCAGTAGTATCAACCACCGCGACAATATGATACCAAGCACCAACATCACGAAACAGTCTATTGGTTCGGCGTCTTGGTGTGCCTAACTGGATTTGCAATTTGTTGGCTGTTGTGAAGCCGATTTGAACATAGTTTGCGCCATCTTTTGCGTGGAAAAGTTGTTGTGTTGTCCCCAAGTTCCCACGCTTGACCCAACCACTCCAAGTCCACGTCTTGCGGTTGCCAGCAGATGCAGGTGTCCAGCTTAGATACTGGCTTTCGTCATCGTTGAACTTGAGGGATTGCTGGGTGACTTCTGCGCCACTACTATACATCCACTGAGATGAACCTAAAGGTGTACTCATGTTAATCTCCTATGCAAATGCAAGCTGTGGCGTTCCTAGCAGGATAGACCCATTGGCCTTGACGATATAAGGTACAACATCATAAGCATTAGGCGTTGTTGATAATGTCAAACCAGCACCACCAGCAGTTTCAAAATCAGTACCAAGCGATACTGTGTAACCACCAGTGCCATCCTGAATGAATATAATAAACCCTGTTTGACCTAGTGTTTCTGTCGTTGGGTTGGCAAGAGTGGTATTCCCTGTTAAAGTTAAAATAAAATTCTGATAATCACTGAATACCAGAGTTGGTGAACCAGACACACTAGTTACTAGGGTTGCACCAATCTGTGCAGCAGAAAAGGTCTGCTTTACATCCACCTTAGCTGTGTCAGCATCATAAGCCTGTACAGTGGAGCCGATGTCAGCAGGTTGTAATGCACTAGCTGCTAGTGTACCCTGTGCTGCTGTAGCATAGTCAGTTGCTGCTGTTGTAGCTGCTGTACCAAGACCAAGATTGGTTCTGGCTGTGGCTGCATCATTCAGGTCTGACAGATTATTAGCTGCTGCCAGATAGCCACTGCCTGAGATATAGGCTGCTACCCACGCTGAACCTGTGTAGACATACATACCCTGTGCTGTTGTATCAAAGTACAGTGAGCCAGCAATAAGAGCATTACCATCATTATCAAGCGTAGGTGCTGAAGACTTAGCCCCCAGATACCTATCATCAAAGTTATCGTAGGCTGCAAGGGTATTAGCTTCCGCTGCTGCCGCCGCTGCTGCCGATGCACTGGCTGCGCTTGCACTACTCGTGGCACTAGAGGCACTTGAGGCTGCACTAGAGGCACTGGTAGAGGCTGATGTAGCTGAGTTGCTGGCATTAGTAGCCGATGTAGCTGCGTTAGAGGCACTTGTACCTGCACTCGTAGCTGATGTAGAGGCCGATGTAGCAGAGCCTGAAGCTGAGGTAGCAGATGTTGCAGCATTAGTAGCACTTGTAGCTGCTGCTGTAGCACTTGTGGCTGCGCTTGTGGCACTTGTAGCTGCTGCTGCTGCACTAGCTGCTGCTGCGCTGGCTGAACCTGCTACTGAATCGACATAAGACTTGGGAGCAGCATCGTCATTGTTAGTAGGAGTACCCACATTCTTAATGACTTTGCTTTGTGCATCCCATTTATCATCAGCATCAAGAGTGATACCATCATTAGACTTGTCAACAGCTTCCTGTGCTGCGTGGAAGACCTGAATGTTACTATCATCCAAGTCTTCTTCAGTTAGGATTGAGCCTGATGCAAAGTCAACTGATCGTGCTGTAAGGTCTGTTGTACGGCGTACCTGTACGAGTGCGCTTGAGGCTGGTGCAGAGGTTAGCTGAACACTGGAAGTAGAAGGAAAGGTCAGGCCTGTTTCAGCCACACCATCTACCGTGACGCTAATCTCACTGGTATCTTGATATGTAAAGGTAATGGAGAACGTATCCGTTACCCCATCCCCTGTATAGTTAATATATGAAAGAGCCATCTCTTATCCTATGTGTTAATTAGTCCATGTTGTAACTTTAGCTTAGTTACCCAATTCATTAGCCAAACCATTTATAAGCTGTCTAGCACCGTACAAAGATTGTGCAGGAAGCAGTCGCAATGCTCTACGATATTCAGCTTCTGTAATCTCACCATCATTAAATGCTTGCGTTATTTGCAGCGCAGACTGAGCGATAGAAACTGCCGGTGGTGTCATGGCATAGGTATTACCATCCATAGCACCTGTCGTAACTTGATAGATATAACCAAACAAAGAAGCTGAACCAATCTGGCTTAATGCTCCCTGAGCAAAGGCAGCAGGCTTCATCCGTTCTTGTATGTATTCATCAGCATCACTACGTCCAGCAGCATTAAGCTGTACACGTGCCATATACATAAGACTGCCCATGAAGGCAGAACTAAGCATAATCTTTGCCACGGCAGCAGCATCACCTCTAGCTGCTCTCATACCAAGACGCATGGTCTGTTGTTCAAGAGATGCTAGGGGAAAGCTAAGGAACTGGAAGAATGTCTTACCAAGTTCAGAACGTAGAAATCCGTTGGTAGATGCAATGTTCATTTCCTGAACAGACTGTCGTGCTTCTTTGAAACCAGCAGCCTGAAAAGCATCACGTACCTCTTCTTCCCACTGATCCATATTCAGCCTGTCCAAGACACTGCCCTTAAATGTGGAATGTTGATTGATGTTATTCTTAATCCTAGTAACCATGTCTTGGTCAAGACCTAGTTGTTGAAGCTTAACATCTGCAAATACATTCCCACCCTTCTTAGCTGCTCTTGCGAACTGTGTAGAAAAGTGTAGCATAGACATACGCCGTAGCGTCTGAGTAACACCATTAAGGCCTGACCAGTAGGATACGAACTGCTGTGCTTTCAGTGCGTTCTTACCCAACCAGCTTTGTTCAGGACCAATGTATCCTTCTACGTTACCACCTTCATAGCGTGTAGCCTTGTTGTATTTACCAAGAGCCACTTCACCACCAATACCAAATCCTTCTACAAGTTCTCTCATGAGGCCATCTTCAAGACGCCCCTGAGATGCTTTGGCATACAGCTTATTATAGGCAGGCATAGAACGTAGTAGAGTAGTTACGGAATACTCAAACATAGCGTTGGAGATTTCCATAAGGGCTGACATACCAGACATGCCCATATTAACTGAGAAGCTATACGCTCTAGCAGCAATAGCTGCCTCTCTAAAGTTATTGGATACTTCTTCTCGTTGTGCTAGTCTACCTGTGATGCCATCATACATGAACTGTAAGGCTCTTACTTCTTTTTCAGCCTTAGCTGGATCAAGGTTTCTATCCTTTATTTCTTTTCGGATATTATCTAAAAAGTTTTCAAAGGATGAGCCAAGTTGATTTGTATTGATACCATTACGTGCTAGACCAATAGCACCTGACATCTGGAAGATGTAGGCATTATGCAACTGTTCAATGTCTTCTTCTAGTAGATCATAGAAGTGTATTTCTTCAGCAGTTCCGTCTGCTCTTGTTACAGTAATAGAAGCCTTCTCATCAAGAATAAGACGAGGCCGTGAACGCTTGTGTCCTTTAACCCTTCCTGTTTTAGTAAGGGCCTGTACAATGTCATCAACATCTACGTCATCAAAACCCTGACCCTTCATGATAGAAGACAGGTCTTCAATGTTCATCTCATTAGCACCAGCAGGCCCCTTAGCAATACCAACCTTTGGGTCAGTTATGCTCTTGGTGTAGCCTGTAGCAATACGCCGGATATAGTCATCCGCTTGCTGTCTAGTACCCTTCTTACCCTTCTTGCGTAGAGACTTAATTACATCTTCTACAATATCAGGCTGTGCATTTCTAATAGCTGTCTCAACTAAGTCAGCAATTTTCTCATCTGCTTCAGGTCCTAGCCTTGCACGTATGTTTCTAATACGATCATCGTTAAAGATACGTGGTAGATAGTTAAGATGCCTATCAAGCATCATAGGTGTAAAACCAGCTACATCGTACTTGATACCCATCTCAGCTAGTTCACGTTCCTGTTTCTTAAACAAGTCGCCTACTGCTTTGACTTCAGCATCTACATTATCAATGATACCACGTGCATAACGTGATGCCAATTGATTAAACTCTTCTATAGTACCACCAGTACGCTTAGTCCATGCACGTTGATTAGGATGTAGTGTATATGCTGCTGTAGTTCTAAACTGACCCTGTATTCTTTCCCCTATTTCAGAGGCTGAATCAAAGGTCTTAGTAGTACCATCAGCAAAGCCTACACTATTCATACCTAACTTTGCGCTACCTAGTCGTATCAATCCTGATTCCGATTTACCTGCTCTAAATCCTGTAGAGATAAGATCACGTAGGCCAAACATATTCCAGCCAGCAATCTTGGGAAGAGCAGCAGCTTCTTCAGCAGTAATATCACCAACAGACCTAGCTACTGATGTACCATCTATGGACTGAATAAAGCTTTCGTCACGTAGAGTATTATCAATAAGCCTTTGTGCTGAGGCCTCTACGTTATTAGCGTCATAGAAAGCCTTTTGAGCAGGGGTCAGTTGACCACCCTCAGCTACAATCTTAGCAAGGCGTGATACATTAGCACGTTTGACAAAGGCAGTAGTGGCAGCATTTAAGCCACCACCTATTCCTGCACCAATGCCCATTGTAATTAGTACATCGTTAATATCAACGTCATACTTTAAGCCAGCACGAATACTCTCAAATGCTGCAAGTTCTGCTGCTGTTACGCCAGCACCAGCCAGAGCAGCCCTGCCTACAGAGTAGGCTTTCTTGGCTCTTCTAGCGGCACCAGCAGTAAGTACAGCACCGCCGGTAAGAGGGGCAGCGGGACCACTCAGAGCCGATACAGCAGCCGCTGAAGCCCCAATAGTAGCCCATTCAACAGGGTCAAACATAGCAGCTAATACTGTAGCTGATGTTCCCTTCCATCCTGCTGATGCTAGTTCACTGCGCCGTTCCTGTGTACGGAGATGGGTTTCCCTAATCGCCATAGCACTTTGCATATCAACAGTAGCAGCCTCGTTAAGGATTTCGGTAACGGCTGTTTTATCTATTACACCCTCAGTAAGTGTTTTCACTACATCAGATGTTAGTTCCACAGGCTCCCCATCGTATGAACGAAACCTGTCCATGTTTTCATACAGGCTTGGGATAATCCATTCCTCTGCCGCAGCAGTGGTTAGGGCTTCCCCGAATGTCGGTGCTTCAGCCGCAGCCTTCTCCTTGGCATGGAACAGTTCAGCTTCCGTAGCTGTCTGCAAAACAGGGGCTTCTTCATACCCTGTTCTGAAACCCAAGCCTTCAAGGACATCCTGTGCATTTTCAGCCATTACCTTGGTTCCTTACTATTGTTTCTTAAATTTAGCGAGGCTCTTATTGAACGCTTTGCTTCTAGCATATCTATCAGAAGCATCACCGGCCCACCAGTAGTCAAGCCAGAACTCTGTGATACCAATATCGCCATTGATTACTTTGGCAATGTTGGCCTTAGGATGCTGAAGCAAGTCATAGACTGCAAGAGCCATCTGCTGATTAGCTGACAGATCAGTAATCTGTTTCTGAATAGCTTTGTTATCACCAGACAGGTCTATACTGCTAATCCATTCAGGTAGTTCCTGACCAATAATCTCATGGTAGTTCTTGGCACGTTGTACAGCAGTCTTAAACCGTGGTGGTTCAAACTGCATTACGCCACGTGCTGGTCCATCCCCATATTGCTTTAGGTTAGGGTCCATTGTACCGTCTGATTCATGGAAGGCCATAGGCTGAATAACTTTCTCAAGTACATCTTGAGCAGTAACACCCTTAGATTCAGCAGCCTTTGCCAAAGCATCAGTAAGGTCTTGGCTTGTCTCTATGTCCTGTTGACGTTCACCTGCGTTTTGCACAGCAATGATACTCCTTGCGATAGCAGCCTGTTCCTTCTGTGTAATACCACGTTTGGATTTACCACCAGCAGATAGTAGACCACGGACATCTAGTCCTAAGTCCCTAATCATGTCTGGCATGTCAGAGAGGATACGTTGTGCTTCTTTAATCGCTTTAATGTTAGATAGTTTACGTTTAGTAGCGTTGTACTCTTCTTCAAAGAATGGTGCTATATCACCCTCTGCTTGTACGAGTTCAGGTACTACAGTACCGACTGTCTCAGATACAAGGTCAGGTACGTCAAGCTTATCCTGTGCAAAGATATTTGTGAGAGAACTCTTTAGGCTTTCCAATACAGGAGCAATTGCTTCACCAGCAGCTTGTAGTGGTGTAGCTACAGCACCCATAGTCTGTTGCATATTCTCTTTTAACTGTTCTTTAGTAGGTAAATCAAAGCCCACATTCTGTGCCAAGAACAAGTCTTCAGGAGAGATATACTCATCGTCTATTGATGCAATAGTACGTGCCTCAAAGTCACCTGTAGTACCGTCTACATTAACACCGGCAGCTTTAGCATACTCAATGTTATTGGCAATCAACATCTTAACAAGCATAGGATCATTAAGAAGCTGAGTTTTGCTAACAGTTCCTAACTGTCCCATCAACATACCGTTCTCATCAATCACACTAATACGTACAATATCAGGACGTTCTGGTAGATTGGTGATAACAACACCAGCATCTTCCGCTAGTGGGTACAGATTAGCAATAATATTCTTGATCTGTTGGTTATCACCTATAGCTTTAGCAGTAGCGTCTAGGGTAGATGTGACATCTGTAGCAGTGCCTACATCAGTGTTTAGCTGTTTGAAACTAACAACAACCCCATTAGATGCTGTGTGAATAACATGGTCTTTCTCAAATATATCTATGGCTTTCTCAATAGCAGCATTTTCATCAGCAATCCCTGACTGCATAATCAATGCTACATCCTCAGCAATTTGAGATATGTTATTAAAGTTATTAGCTGTCTCACCGTGGTCAGTAATGAAGATTGTACCTAGTTTCTTTTGAATTGAATCTCTCAATTTAGAAGAAGGTTTAATAGTAGTATCTACATCCTGTGATCTGATTAAGGCATCCTTTATGTTCATGCCAGCGTCACGATGCCACAACTCAGCAATCTTAAACCTTCTCATTGTATCTTTATCAACAACTGATTCAGGTACATCTACGCCAGCCATACGCATCTGCTCAATAACAGCAAAAGCTCCGGCAGCTTGTTTTAGATTTGCTTCATTCTCAAGATCACCTGTACTAAAGAAGGACTTACCTGAGTTGATAATGTTCTTTTCATTGATAGGCATAAAGCCGGTACGCTTATAGAAATCTAAACGTAGGGCAGGAGACATTTGTTCTGATGCTGCGTAAGCTTCAAAACTATTTATAACATCGTTTTCAGTAATAGTCTTAGTAGCACCACTAGGGAGGGTGACTGTATTACCTACTTGTAGATAACCAACATTCGCTGACTTACCCTCAGCTATGGCTGTAAAGAATGAATCAATGCCGGTAGTAATACTTTGTTGAAAGAATACTGGGTCCTGTGCTTTTAATAAAGCCTTGTCACGTGTAGCCAATTCATTATTCATAGTCTTAACTGTCTTCTGATAACGTGAGACATTGAATAATTGTTTCTGTTCAGCCCATCTATATAGGGCATCTCTACCATTAGCAGCCACGCGAGGAGCGATAACATTACCAAAGATATAGTCGTTCATATCTCTGAATGAATAACCACTAGCAGCCTGATACTTATTGATTGTATCTTCAATCATGTCAATCTTAGCTAGTGTTTTATCGGTAGGTGTAGCACCTAATTCAGGATCACCAAGGATAGCATCACTTTGTGATACAGAAATAAGTTCTTCAGTAAGCGCATCCATGTCATTTTCAAATACACGCTTACGCTTCGCTGGGTCATAGACCTTGGTAAAGAAGGCAAGGTTAGCCATCTCACTGTCAGCCTGAAAAGCATCCATAAGAAGCTTGTCGCCTGAGTTCTGCGCCATATCAAAGTATGGCTGCATGATACGTGCGCGGCGATCTGCTACCTCTTCTTCAGACATAGCAAGATATTCATCTTGATTGTCTAGGAAATCTTCTGCTGCTAGGCGTTGGGCCTTTGCCAAGCCAAGCTTGACATCAGCAGCACGTTTAGAGGCAATACCTTTTTCAGCCTCACGCTGAAGCTTCAGTGCCTGTTCCTTGCGTATCTCAGCATCAGCCTTGATAGCTGGTGAGATAGCACCAATGAAATATTCCAAGTCAGTCTTAATAGCTGGCTGTTCAGCAGGTCTGACATAAGTTTCAACAGGACTTGCTACGGCTCTTAACTGAGCAGCAGAAGTAGGTCCTTCTACCTGTACTCTTTGTTTTGCCATAGACTTCTCCTATTCAATAAAGATAGTGCCGCCGCCCCAAGCAGCGTCTGGTAGTAATATTTCATCACCACCAAAAGCACCACCTGAACCAAAGACAGATGTGTAATCATCAGGCATTTCAGTTGTCATCTTACGTTCAACAGCGTAAGCACTAGCTGCTGTACTTACAGCGTGTGCTAAAAAGTTAGGCTGTACCCCACGTGGTAGAGAGTTGATACGTGCTTCTGCCTCTGCTGATGCACCCATCTTTTGTAACTCAATCTGCCGTTCAAGATTAACTATGTTAGCATTGATAGTCGTATAGTCGCGTAGCTTCTGTGTTTCGTACTGAGATGTTACAGCATCTACAGAAGAGCCGGAAAGACCAGCCTCACCTGCTGCTACTTTAGCACGTTCCTGCTTTTTTAGAGCAGCTATGTTAATAGCCATCTTCTTTTCAGCAGCTACTTCTGATTCCTCAATTAGACGCCTGTTGATACTTTGTATCTTCAGGTCCCTAGCAGTATTGACTGCGACACGATTCCGTTGGAACAATGCTTCTTTCTGTTCAGCTTCAGTCTGTTCGCCTACAAAACGAGCAATCCCAGAACCTATTGTGAATAGGGTTAATGGGTCCATTATTCAATCCTCACAAATTCTAAGAATGGTTTGTTTCCTACACCCCACTTGTCATGCTTCTTAATAAATGTGAAGCCAACAAAGCGTAGCCAGTTAATAGCTACTGTGTATTCGGCATCAACCATATTCGTTAGAAGGGGGTATTTCTTATTGCTTTCTGCCACCCACTTGCGAGAGCCACGCAGGAATGGTATCCATACTTTAGTGATAGCAGGAGAGGTAAGCAGCCACGGTATAGCTATCATATCGTCATACTTAGCTAGTCCGTACATGCCTGCTATCTCGCCTGTATCTTTAACTGTTATTGTCCAACATTCTTCAGAATCATCAAAGCCCTCTTGTAGTGCAACTTCAGTGCTACCATGTGAGGCAAGTACCTCATCTCTATCTTCTTCTCTTAGATTGTCTTTTAAGTAATCTACATCTGATTGGATACTTTGCCTCACAAGGACTTGCATTACATTCTCCGTGAACGTAGGACATAGAAACCTTCCCACTCAGCAGACTGAAAGGCACAGGGTAGGTGACTATCACTCTCAAGGATTACCTTAGTTTCTCCTGAGTGACCAATAACACCAAACCTATAAGTGCCACTATCAATAGCTGCTTTATTCAGAAGGTTTGCTGCACCACCAACAATACGTCCAGTAAAGGTACGTGAGTAGGGAGTACGTTTGAGTGGTTCAATTCTAACTGTAAAGAAACCTGTCTTGTTATAGACTACAGCATAGTTACGCAAGTGTAGTACAGCAGTTGTGACAGGTTTGTTTTCCTGTTTAATTACAGGCTCAGAGAATTGGTATGTGAATGTGAAAGGAATACCGGCGAATACAACATTACCTGCTGCTAGTTCTCCTGCTACTGCTGCAAGCTGTATAACTTTACCTGCCTTATTGATATAGATAGTAGCACTATCTGTATAAGGAACAGCAGTCAGTCCTGAAGTCTGTAGCATTACCCGCCTATCTAGGTGAATAGAAAACTTACCATCAGTATAGGTAGTAGCTTCGTCAACCGACAGATTGATACGCTCAAGGAATAGGTTAGTACCACGCTTGATTAGCATGTATATATCAGCACGATTAAATGATACTGATAGTACATCGCCATCAAATATCCAGCGTGACCAAGCTGCCTGTAGTTTATCCCTACCTTCCCAATAATATCTATAGGTGTAGAGAGTATCAGAAGAAGCATCAGTCTGAATAATCAACATATCTTCGTTAGATGATGCTTGAATGTTTTTAATTTCACCTTCAAGGTATTCAGGAACGTGCGCTGAGATTTCACTAGCGTCATTAGTATCAGTATCAGTATCTACAAAGTACTCCCACATGCCTGACCAAGCACCACGCTTTGAACCAAAGTAAACAAATTTACCAGCCTGTGCTGGCTTTGCTCGTAGGGATGCCTCAAACTCTGTGGTATTAGCAATGTTAATAGTCTCAGGGGTAAGCACAGGATCACCTGTGACCTTGAACTGTGTCAAGTCTGAGAACAATAGCAAGGCTTCACTGAATGGTACAGCATGTTTAAGTATACTAACTTTGTTAGAGGATACTGCTACATCAATGACATCACTATCCACAATAGTAAGTACTGACTTACGGAAGAAATCAAACTCAGCAAACTCACCAGCACGAGAGAAGATAACATTCTCATCAGCCAGTACGCCAAGTCTGTTCTTGTGAAAGAAGATGTCAGCTAGTGTGAAACCCACAAAGGAAGGGAACGGATTGGTGTTATCATCACCAACTTTCCTGTCCATGTAATCTACAACATCAAAGATAAAGTTACCTGATATTTGTTTAGCCAGCTTATGTGGCATAGTGGTAGCATCAAGTTGGGTCAGCGCAGCAGGTTCAATAGTCTCTTTCCATACACCGTCATTAAACTTGACGTAGTAATCGTCCTGCGCTTTCTGGTTGTCCCCTGATACTTTGATTACAAAATCATTAGGACCTTCAATAGGTAGCTTCTTAAAATCTAGTGTTTCATCTTTGAACAAGAGCAGGTGGTCGCCACCATGTGAATCACCTACCTCTACTTGAAAGTTTGTACTATCAGTAGACTGAATATGTATAACTGAACCATAACGTGTTACTGTAATACCTGATACAGCGGAGCCGTTGATTATGTTATCGTAGTACGTACCATTAACACTTGTGCCTGAAAATGTATCCAAGTTCTGAGCAATCAAGTCAGTAGATGCACCACGTTCAGCGTTCTGTGTATCAGCAGTAGAAGATTGTGTAGAGGATTTAGTAGCAAACTCTACGGTACTTGTGCTTGCGCCTTTCGTAATCTTCAAACGATATGTAGAAGAATAGTCAGCCTGTTTGACATAGACCAAAGCTTCTGGATTACGTGTCGCAGCAGTAGCCGTACCTTTTGCTACTGTGATATTCTTGTTAATAATAAAGGTTGAATCAGCAATTGAGACAGCAGCTAGTTCTTGGCTAGGATCAGTCAATCCAGTTAAGTATGATGGAGCATTATTAGTAACTGTCTTAGCTACACCATCCTTATCATACACACGAATAGTACCAGCAGTATCAACGATCATTGAGTAAAACTCATTCTCGTCCCTACGGATTGTGTGGATAAAGGCTTTGTCTAGGTTGGAGATAACACCCAAGTCAGCAATATGCTGTGTACTAGGACGCTTAGACAACCCTGATACGACACTGGACAGGCCGTTAATCTGTACTTCAGCCTGTGTATTCAGACGCAGTGATGGTGGCTGCTGTGAAACTCCATTGATAAGGTTAGGGATAGATTGACTGATGAGTGCCATTAGAGTGTTCTCCGTCCCTGTCTGTCAATAATACTGAACGTGTCGTAGTTGTCAAAGATATTATGATCGTCAGCAGACTTGTCAAACTCCTTGAGTTCGTACAACGCACGTTCCTCATCTCTGATTTGGAAATCATGCAGGGTCCCTGATCCTACTACACGGTCTTGAAAGATACGAGTTGCCCTCATGACTATGTATCTCTTACATACCTCAGGCAAGTCGTTGAATGTTAATTGTACCACAACATCAAGAGCAGCACTAGCACCAATTACAAAGGTGTGGTTCTGCCTATCAAACATTCTTGTTCCACGTTGAACAAGGTCTTTACTATCTACTTTGAGTGTGGCGTCTGCCCTAAGAACATCGTTACCTAGTTGGATATATCCATTGGTATCTTGGGCGTATGATTTATTTAATTCTGTATTAAAGTGCCAGCCCATAGACTGCACTTCACGGTCAACTGTGTCAAGAATACTCTCTGCTACCTCTGCCTCAACAAGGCCTGAGGACAGACTGTTTACTGGTGCTTCACCAATAGCAGATAACATAGTATTCACTGCATCTAGTTTAGTAGTACCTGCCATCTCATCACCATTTCACTTTATGTGACCAATACTTTGCAGAAAGTTTGGACTTGGGTTTACCTTGTGCATTGTGCCTAGCATAATAGCTACGCTTTCTTGCTTTATCTTTAGCACTCGTAGGGCTTTTACCAGCACCCTTGACACCCTGTTGTCCAAAACGTACCAGTTTAATTTTCATGCCTTCTTTTGCTAGTACAGCGTGGGATTTTCGGGGGTGCTTGGGTGTCTTTTTAGGTTTATTGTACCCTGCGAATGTTTCACCACGGTACTTGATGCTCATTTCTTTTTCTTTCCGTACTTAGCCATGATTGCAGCTACTTGTTTCTGTGGCATCCCACCAAAAGACATCTTCTTGCCTGTCTTCTTGGCTTCTGCTTTAGCAGCAGCAACGCCTTCTTTTGTATACTTGTATTTCTTTCCACCTACTTCTGGCATACTACGCTCCAAAGAAAAAGGGGGCAGCACTAGGCCACCCCCAAAGATTACACTTATGCAGACAGAAGAGCCACACAAGAAGCAGGACGCAGGACGTTATGGCCCATTGCGTACTTAGCTACCATCAGTGTACCCTGACGGTTGATCTGGTACTCAGATTCCATGCCAAGGTCAAGCAACTTGACAGTAGCAACGGCATCAGGAGTGAATACGAAACCACGGATTTTAGCGGCTTCAGCAACCATGTCAGCACCATCAACAGTAGCGGTTGGGAGATCGTACTGAGTTGTACGGCCTGAACCGGCAGTGTTAGCCAGTGGCTGGTTGTCAGAAGTGACACCTTCATTCGGGTCAGCAGTAACAAGGCTGGCGTACAGGTTGGTAACATCGGCGTGGTTTGACATGATAACAGGCATACCAGCAATTGAAGGTACTGAGCCTGAAGCAATTGAACCATTACCACCAAAGTCTTTGTTCATGTAGACAAGCTTGTTGCCATCAGTCACATCCAACAGAGCATAGTACTGATCTGGTGGAAGAACAACAGTCGCACCATCAGTTGGTACGTTCTTGACTTCCATCTCTTTACGTGCGCTGAAGATAGACTTAGCAATTTCAGCAGCATCCAAAGCATCAGCAGCAGCCGTACCAATGGTTACGTTGCTAGTAAAGTCTTCTTCGGTGAAGGCCTTATAGTCTTGTACCATTGCAGCAGCGCGAGTAGCGTTGGTTGACAGAGCAGCCTTAACCAGCATACGTGCTACGTTCCGATCAGCTTCGTTAGCCAGTGCAATACCGGCTTCCTTAGAGTAGATAGAACGTACATCATAGTGGTTGATAGCTTCGTCAATGTTGGCAATGAACTGTGCTGAGATGAGCAAGTCATCAATGGTTACAATCCGTTCACCTGCACGAATGTTGCCACCGGTGATTTCGTTTCCGGGGGTCAAGTATTCGGCGGTTGCACGGCCTGTCATTGGGAATGAAGCAGATTTACCTTTGGAGATTGTGCGAGTACGCACCTTGTCCATAAGGACTTTCTTTTCTTCAAATGCAGTCAGAACTTCCCCAGCATACAGCTTGAGAAACAGGTCACGTACGTCACCTGAAAGGTTGTTCTGACCCTGAAAGCTTACGGTGTAAGCGGGGTTAGAAGCAGCTTGTGCCATTTTTTAATTACCTCTTAGTAATGTTAATGTGAGTTAAACTACACTCTGCATTACATTACATCCTTTCTCCAAGATTGTCCCTCGCAAGGGGTCAGGGGTAATCGTTTGTTATGTGTTTGCTTCGTGTGAAAGGAAGGGGGACATTACATCCCCCCACCAATTTGCAACAACTTAGAACAGGCTAGAACGAGCCAACTTATCAGCGACTTGTTGCCTGTAAGCGGGGTCTTTAGCATATCTGGGGTCACTCATAGCAGCAGTGAGTTCAGCATTGCTTTCAAACTTCCCACCTGCGGATACAGGACCTGTTTGACCTTGCATAAGGTTAGGTTCTGCCTCAGAACGATAACGTGCATAAAGACCTTGTACGGCAAAGCGCATTAAGTTGGGGTCTTGCGTGTCCATTGTTGCGTTGTAGGCATCAATATCTGATTCATCCAGATTATCGGATGCCCACTGTATCAGGTTTTGATACTCTTCTGCACCACCTACTAGCGACTTCATAGTAGTAGTAGTCTGTGCAGCAAGAGCATCCTGACCAGCAATCCAAGTATCTACCATACTTGCTGGAAAGCCAGCCTCTTCAAGAGCAGCATACGCATCTTCGGATAGTGTACCTGTCTCAGCATATTCTTGGGCGAATACATCAAAGTCAAGACCCTTACTATCTAGTAGTTCAGCTACCTCGTTAGGTGTCTCATCCCCTGTAGGTTCAGGTGCTTGCTCTTCTTCAGCCTGCTGTTCAGGCTTCTGGCCCAGCTTACTCTCTAGTTCTGAGTAAGCCTTAGCCATGTCCTCAGCAGACTTAAATTTTTCAGGCAACCATTCAGGACGATCAACATCCTCAGGCTTACGTTCCATGTCCAACATCTGTTGTACGTGTTCAGTAGATTCTGCCTCTGGTTCTTGATAAGTATTGACTGTTTCAGCCATATGTTACTCCGTTACTGTGGCATCTTTGGCAAGTTGTGGTGCTGCCCTCTGTGCCATGCCACCCATAGTCTGTTCTAACATTTGTTGTTGCATCATCTCTTGCTGCATCATCTGTTCTTGCATCTTCTGTTCCTGAGATTTAATCAGACCAGAGGTATCAATACCCAACGATGCTGCAAGTCTATCTATATAGTCACCTAAGTTCATCTCATTAGCAATAACCTCTGGGCCAAGAGGCTGTAGGTATTGCAGGAATGAAGCTAGTTTATTCAAGTCTTGACCACGACCTAGTGCTTCAATACCTGTAACGACAGTAGGTTTAACACTGTCCTTAGGCATCTTTGGCATCTTACCCTGCTTGGTAAGTGATTCTAGCAAGAGGTTGATGAGTGGTAACTGGAACTCTTGTGACAGGATTGAGTACACACCACCAAGGGCAGTCTCAAGTTCCTGTGCCATGAAGCGTACTTCTTCAGCAGTCACACGTTCTGCTGGACGCTGAACGGAACTGTTCAACAGGAAGGCAGCAGCCAGCCTGTCGTTAATCATACGCATAGTTTCTAGTGCTACACGGAAATCGCTAGACTTCTGTACTTGTAGAGTAGATACGTCATTAGCATCACCTGTAAGGAACGCACCATTAGGGGCTTTCGCTAGGGCTGCTGTCTTAGTAGTACCATTAGGACGCACTAGAAATAAGACCTTTGATGATGCAGCACTACCCTGAACAATAGCTTGTGTCAAAGCTTCAAGGCTGCGTAGGTCGCCAATGTATTCTTCAATAAACCCACGCCCATAGTCTTCACCATCAATACGGATGAAGCGTAGGGGGATGAATGGGTTATTATCTTTCTTATATACACCACGACTATTTGGTACTTCAATACCTGCTACCTCTTGGACAACTTCGTATCCCTTATCAGTAGTCTTTAGACAGGTGTATAAGTCATAGTTCTTTACAGGAGTATCAGAAGGGGGTATCATATCCTTAACTTCCTGTGGAAGCATCAACGGAGACACGCTCTCCTTCGTAATAATCTCAAGTACGTTACCCATTGCGTCACGTTTAGCACAGTAACGATCAGGCCTAAACACTTTCATGCCACCCTTCTTGGGCATGTATACTAGCGCATTACCAGTAACGATAAGCAGCTTTAAGGCCTCAAAGACAGGTACACGAATAGACTTACTTTCAATTTCCTGCATTGCTGCACGTTCAATACGTGCTAGTCCTTCTTCTACCTGACCACGGTTATCACCTGCAATCTGTTGCAGATCAAAGTCATCAATAGTCAGACGAAAGAAAGGGCTGTTAGGTGGCAGCAGAGCAAGAAGCAATTTAGATGCAAGGTTATTTACACCCCTTGCTCCAATGCCTTGATACGGTGTGGCAAAAGTAGTTGAACTACTGTGCCCCTCATCTGGCAAAAGAGTAGGGATAGTAAGCCTTGCTGCCTCACGGCCTCTCTCAAGGAAAGTATCACGCTCTCCCTCTAGTTGGCTGTAGCGTTTAGCTACTGTACCTACATCTAATTCCATTTAATTCATCCTTACTTAGGAATGTTTAGACCTGAACCACCTTCACCACCTACTTGTGCAGCGGCTGGCTGTGCAATCAAGGCACGTTTACCTCTACGGCGGCGGCGTTGAACTTGGCTACCTGTGTCCAATACGGCTTCTACTGTTTCTTCAGTACCACGTGCAGCACCAGTAGATGGGGCAGCAGTAGTAGAAGCAGGAGCCTTTGGAGCAGCAGGACTAATAATCTTTTTAGTTTCTTTCAAAACTTTTTTGTAGGGCTTTTCAAGTACAGGCTCAACAAATTTCTTGTCTACAAATCTCTGTACTTTTTTAATTGGTTTGACAACGGCACCCATATTAAACCCCCTTAGGAATCTGCAAACCAGAAGCCTCGCTTGGTATCTGTGTAGAGATGTCAGTTGTTACATCAGTACGCAGGCCACGTTTGCCACGCTTCTTCTTTGCCATAACATCGGTAGCCAATTCAGTATCAGCTAACTCAAGGTCTGGTGTCTTAGTTACAGCAGTAACAGGACGAGCAGGGGTTGGTGGTGGGGCTGGCATCTTCGGTCGGAATAGTCCACCCATTTAATTATCCTCAAAATCTTGATGTTGTAATTCCACAAGCTTCTGTATTACAGACTGTTGGCCCCTAAGGAAAGCTAATTCCTCAGGGGACACTTGTGTTAGCGGAAGCCTGTCTGGATATATACTCTTCAGGTGGTTCAACAATCCATCTGTAATGTTAAAATCGTTACCTAATACTCTCATAGTTCACAAACTTTCGCTAATGTTGTAACTTTAGATTTCACATACGCCAGCAGTACAGGCTAATTCCTGAGAAGATGTAGTGTTATCAGCTACTTCTGTGTACTCAGAGAAATCAACATCAGGAACCTGTGCTTTCAACTCTTCGTACTGCTCAGCAGTGATCTCTTCATAGGGTGCTTGTGCATATGTATGGTTATCATCTTCACGTGGTAGGAAGGACACACCACAGATTTCATCCCAATGGTTCCATACCCACGCACCTACGTCAGGCCACTCATCCTCACCTACGTAGATAGTGACGGATGGGTTGTGGTCTGTCCAATGCTTGCGATACTTTAACCACAGTTCAAGATGCTCAATAGCTGACACATCATGTCTAGTCAGACTATTATCAGCAGACTTCATTGGGAAACTGAATACGAGGTTTTGCGGATTATAGACATCCACTTCACAAGGAATACCCTTGTCCTGCATCCAAGTCGCAAGAGGGTCTTTAACGTCTGCACGTACACGGCGAATGTAATGTTTGGCATAGCGAGGATGAATACCACTTCCACTATTAACAAGCTGTGACACTGTGCCACTAGGCTTGACAGTCGTGATAGCTTTTGATTCAGGTATGCCTAGCTTTGCTGCCCACTCTTTATTCACCTCACGTGTGATGTCACGTAGCTGGCTGAGTGTGCCTGCCAGAATGTTTGCTTCATACTCACCCTGACCTGACATAATCTTATGGTCAAAGATACCAGTGAGTGATACGCCTAGTAGCCTCTCCTCTTCTGAGTTCTTCTTCCATTTCGGCGACAGATATTTGAAATCCACAAGCGCGGATTGTATCGTCCCAATGATCGTTGCGACTTCAACTTTTCTTTTGAGGTCCCCAACTCCGTCTGTTTCTCTGATGATGACTTCTGAGAGGTTGCAGAATTGTTTACTTCTGAGGCTGATTTCTCCGCAAGGGTTCGTTCCGAAATCATCGCGGATTTCTCTGCCAATATCTGCTGCCTTAGCTTTCGCTGCCTCACGATTAAAGATACCTCGTTCACCTGATTTAGATTCATAGATGGATGTCCACTCACGCAAGAAGCTACCCATGTCTGGCTTCTCAGTGAATGAGATAGAGTTGTTAGCATAGCTACGGTTGACCTGATCGTTCCACCAGTTACCCATCTTAGCGTGACGCATACGATCATCACTAAGGTTGGATAGACTAATCATAGCTGACCGGCGTACACCACCAACCACCACGGCTGCTGCTACTTGACACATCAGGTCATGACACTCAATGCTGCTTAGCTTGCGACCTGCTGCTTTCTTGAACAGGCTGATAGCAAACTTAAACAAGTTCTCAAGTGGTTCAGGGCCAGAGGCACGACCACCAAATGTCTTTAGCCTAGCACCCGATGGGCGTACCTTAGAGGTATCCCACTTTGGTATCTCACCAGCATACAGGCGTGAGATAATCTGACGTAGGGCTTTAGCCCATCCCTCTTTACTATCTCCTACTACGATAACCTCATCAGTATCTTGTAGTTCAGCAGGTACTTCAGGTAGCTTCTGAATGAACTGACGCTCAACTGAGAAGCCTACCCCTGTGCCACACATTAGGACAAGCAACGCCTCATCAAAAGCTTTAGGGTCATCAACAGCAAGAAAGCTACAGTTGTAAGCAGCAACATTATTCCTATCCAGTGCATCACCAGCAGTCATGATAGTACGCATAGATGGTACTACCTCAAGGTCATAGATGGATG
>Ga0194022_1000028_pt1 | contig 20007 bp, 23 predicted proteins | sample IW29Aug16_MG_FD_144483 | JGI IMG/M metagenome (GOLD analysis project Ga0194022, IMG submission 144483) | Freshwater microbial communities from the Broadkill River, Lewes, Delaware, United States - IW29Aug16_MG | ecosystem: Environmental > Aquatic > Freshwater > River | place: USA: Delaware...
CCGTACAGCCTGTGAACAAACGGGCTTGGTCGATGTCAGCAGCATAGTCTTCGATAGAGAAGAACTTAGGTGTTGTACCAACTTTAAGTACGTTAGTGGACCATGTATTTAGCATGGCAGCTTCTAGCCAATCGTCGTAGTCTGCATCACGCATATCGACAGAAATGTCCCCACCAACCTGACGGTTACCATGACGGTCAACACGTGGCATACGGTCTGACTGAATGTCGTTACCTGCAACACGATCTTTAGATAGGTTTAGTGAGTGAGTAGAAAAAGGTAAGTTAGTGAAGTTACCAGCAGGTGTCGTACCAAAAGTGCTTTCTACAATGTACGACAGACTGGAACGTGAACCCTGTGCAAAGGCCATGAGTTATCTCCTAGTTAGTTGTATGCATACCATCCAATGGAAACAGGAACGAAGTAGAAAGGACTATCGACTATTCCCTGTGTTCTTTCTGCATAATCAATGTTTACAGTTTTACTGTTATGGGTAAGTTTAGTTGTGGCCTCAAATGCTTCCATGACATTTTTAGCTAAAGTGTCTGCCGCCGCAGGGCCAGCACCCTCTGGGACATAGCAGTTAATAGTAAAGATACCATCGTATCTTTGCTGTGGATTCAAGCCCCGTACAGTTGGGCGACGAGTAATAGGGATATACGAAACCTCTAAGTAGTTTTGCCCTGTTGTCGGATTAAAAGGTACGTTCTCATACGCAATAGAAGGTACGTCTGTTATAGAGGACAGTTGACTTTCCAAAGCAGCCCTAATGTCTTTATGAATATCTGCCATATTTGTTCCTCAACTGATCCATAACCTTAGAGTGTTTAGCATCGACATATCTAGCATGAGGTGCGCCATTACGTAGAACTAACCTTGTCGTGTTACGAAAATCTATCTTAGCTATATCTGACTGCATCTGTCTCGTAGACTCTGCTGCCATTGCTTTAGAAAATGTTTGATCACCCTTACGTCTAGTCAATCCACGGGAAGAACGTCCACGGGGACGACCTCTACGACCATCAGTAATCTGCCAAGAGGTTATAAAGGCACCTGTGTCAACAAAATACTTACTTAGTTGTGGGGCATCTACAGACATGTTTCTAGCGACAGCCTCAAGTGTTTCAGCAGGAAACTCTTTGAGTTGCTCTTTCTTGTTGTAGAAAGATTTATTTATAGTAATCTTCATTACTCTGCAACCTCACAGGTATACATGACTGCTAGACCGTTGCTGTAGTGAGTGGTAACCCTTACGATGTGTACAGTATCCCCGAAACCAGAAATAGTATCACCATCATCAGGAGCAACCGCAAGACCCAACGCAGAAATTACACACTTTCTGGTACCACGCCTAAGATCAGTCTCGCCTTGAATACCTACCTCAAAGTTATAGAAGTAAGCAAAGGCTGTATAATCTGTAGTCGCCCCACCCGACAAAGTACCTGTGGCTGGATCGTATGTCCCACCCGTAGTCTGTTTGTGCAGTGTAACTTCTTTGCCGAAGTCCCTTATCATGTCATAGGGATCAAAGGATCGAAAAGACATCTAGACCTCCTAGTCGTAGTCTGAGCCGTAATCTTCTCCACTATAGCTTGGTGGATTACGAAAGCGATCCCTACGGAATGAGGGAGTAATACGGTTAGTGTTGGCACGTATAGCGTCTACACCTGACTTGGTGATACCGCCAGCCTTAATACCAACAACAGCACCAGACTTCTTACCCTGATACTCTAGGCTTTCTGCTAACTTGTTATACTGCTTTGCTAGGTCACTGTAATCAGCACTTATAGCATTGTCTATTGATGTCGTTACCTTACGTGAGTACTTGGCAGCAACTATTCTTGCACACCAAGCCCCAGCGTAGTATACGTTATTATTATTTTGAGCCAGAGCAAAAGCGATCTCTTCGTTCTGCACCTGTTGGTCGTTACTATCTGTATCACCAAGTAACAGTCGGACAGTATTCAGACGACCAGAGGCCGTTGTTGTCCTTAGATCAGTTTCCTCATAACTCCAAGCCATCAATCTACCTCGTAATGCCCGTGGTTTCTACGCCAGCTACGAATAAGCCCACGCTGTTTGTCTAGTATCTTAGATGTTTTACACTTATGTTTCTCGTACATATTAGCGTTAGGTGTCTTAGCCTTAACTTTGGCATTGATACTCTTAACGACTTCGTGTAGTCCATCTATGTTTAATTCTTCTAGTCCATCACCAGCCTTAACTTCTTTTTCTAGTTCTGCATTGTGATGTAGCATCCTCTGATTGTAGAGGGTCATCACATTAGCTTCTGGCATGGACATCTCTTTCCATTTAAACTCTTGACCTGACTCCCATGTTCGTCCTGCCGCATCAAAGGGTACACGTACAAATAAGGGTCGGTCAAACTGGAAAGGCATTTGGTCTTGTCGGATCATGTTACACCTATCATTAGTAGAATAAGGGGGCCACTACAGCCCCCTAGAGTAAATAGCTTACGCTACAACTGCTTCAAAGAAGTAACCCAAGTCAGCACCTGTGATTTTCATATCATAGGACATTTTAACTTGGATGTGTTCTGCAACTTGCATACGCTTCAATGCATCGTCAGAGAATGACTCAACAGTGATACCCAAGTTGTTCACACCGTCTAGTGTGTTCCATGCGAATGTCGCACCAGCCATTGGTGTCATTAGACCTGCATTTGGAGCAACGTGTGCTAGTAGAGCATGTTTACCACCGATGAATGCGTTGCTTTCTGCGACACCTTCAACTGATGAGTTCTTCACTGCTTCCATGACGTAGAAGTTCTCTACCTCAAAAATCTCAGCCAACTTAGCGTTAGTGATCAATGCAGTGTTAGTTACAGTCGCACCACCGTTCAAACGTGCTAGGATGTCTGGGTGATTGATCAAGATGTCACGCACCTCTTTACCGACAACCATTGTGTTTGGCTTGAAGCCACCAGATTTTAGCTGCATGGTACGACGAGCGGCTGTTACGTCTGCGATTGGTGTACCGTTTGTATAATCTGACCACAAGTTTGATGGTGTAGATGTTGTACCCCAAACATCTGCTGCAAAGAATGTTGAAGCAAATTGTTCTTCACGATGGATCAACAGACGGTTAGTCAATGTAGCTGCACCCGCTGAACGAATGTCTAGTGCTGCATCTTCGTTAGCAAGAGTTTGCTGGTCGAAGTCCATACCTAGGCCATATACGTCTGCATAGTATGATGCGTTTGAGATTGACATACCGATACGGTTGACTTCTGTGCGTGGTGCAAGAGCCTTAACATCACCTGAACGGTTCATGTTATCACGGTCATAGATGTAGTACTTGTCAGATTGCTTCTGAACGCCTACAGTTGGGAAAACCTTGTCAGCAACAAAGTTTGTTTGGTCTTGTACATATGCGATGGTCAGGTTTGTCAACGGCTGATCAATATGTACCGAATTTGGTGTTAGCAATGGCATTTGTTATATCCTTCCTATCGCTGGTTACGCTGGTACTACGTTACCACCTTGGATCAACTCAATGGCAAATACTTGACCATCAACCGCTGATTCCAAAGCGTAACCTAGAACTACATCACCTGCCGCAGCAGTTAGTGCGTCACCAGATGCATCTGTTTGAATTTGTGCGCCAGCAGCAATAGTACCACCTGACGTTACCATAACTTTACCTGATACTACGACTGTAGCAGCTTCACCAGCCGCTGGGTCATTGATCACTACACCGATTGCGTTTTCACCAGCAGCATCTGCTAGGTCAACTTCACCGTCTGATTCCAAAGTTACGAATTTAAACTGTGATGAAGACAGGTCCTCACCAGCAATAAATGTCCGTGTATCACGGGATTGCATTACAGCCATAATTATTCCCCTTTATAGCTTTTATTGATTAGGGCTTTACCTTCGTCGGTCTTAGCTACAGCAGCGTATGCTTTAGCGTAATCGCCCTTCTTCATTTTGTTTTCATCCATGTAAGATTTTACAAGGGATTCCATTTTATCAGTTGCAGTAGCGAACTCACCGTCTGCATCTGATTTTCCTACCTCTTCCATGCTTTCTGCGAATGTCGCATCGGCAGCTTTAAGGGCTTCCATAACACCTTCTACTTCACCGAACTCAGCAACCAAGGATTTAGCTACATCTTCTGCAAAGTGTGGTAGGGCTTCTGTTGCACGTTTTGTTAGTTCTGCATCAGCTTTAGCAAACTCTGCTTCTTCCAATGCTTTGAGAATAACGGCAGGTACATCTGCTTTATTGATTTGTTCCCCTTCATACTCAATGTACTCTGGTTCAACTTTCTTTTCGATTGAGTCAGACTTGATAATGAATCCATTTTCGATAAGAGCCTTACGTAGGTCTTCGTTCTGGATTTTCAGTGTGTCGTTCTCAGCTTTCAGCAGGTCTAGTTCATCAATCTCTGCTGCATCAGACTTCTTCATGTCCTCGTCATAGGCTTTCATTGCCTCTTCTTCGGTCATTCCTTTGTCCATATAAGGCTTTAGTTTTGCCTTTAGGTCGTCTGACATCTTTTCTACGTTATCTGTCATTTGTTCCTCTTCGGAGTTGTCACGCTTGAATAGGGAAACCATAGCTTTTGCATTGGCAGGACGATCCACTAAGGATAATTCCTCTAGTTCAAGCTGTTTTAAAAGGTTAGCCATTATAGTCTTCCTTTATTGCTCTACCGCCAATGCTAAAGGCGGCTAATTCACCAGACTTGACCTTGGCCCAAACATCGTCGTTATACACCTTAAATGCTACGACCCAGCCTTCACGGTCACTCTGTATGCCAAGGGATTCACCAATCTCTTTAGTGACTGGCATAGAGTGAATGACTGCGCCAATCTGGTCCCCTTTGTGCATTTCTTTACCGACACGTACATGTTCCATAAACTTGTTTACGGCACGAACCAAAGTCTCTGGCTCAATAACATCACCTTGTCGGTCTACTACAGGTTCACCCTTTTCTGTAACTACTGATGCCCAACCGTATACCATGCGTTGTTCATCGTCAGCTTTAAGGATTTGCCCTTCTATATTCTTTGTTAAGTCTGACACTGATGTGCCTCCTTCCCACATACGACATGACCAATAACGAGCCGATGTCTTATCTGTTGCTGTATCACATGAATGGCGTGATCGGAAGTTGGCACGGGCCTTTGGATTGTCTCGACGTATTTCCATATTGGGGTCACCGAAGGTAACACGTTTTACTTTACTGCCATCCATAACGAAGACTTCAAACTTCTTGTTACCACCAGATAATCTACGTGGTTTGTTCAAAGTCACCTTTTCACCTTGGTACTCTGCCTTGGCAAACTCTTCTTTCATTACTTCCTGTACGATGACCCGTAGAGCCTCTAAGCGGTCCTCTGAGGGCTTATCTTCATCTTCTGTACGGTAGTAATCTAAATACTCTTCATGGCTACCACAGGGCATGTATACGGCCTGTCCGTCAATTTCATGCACATGAATGGCACCACCGCACCCCATATCCATAGAACGACTACGTGCTTCCATCTCTGTCGTGAATACGTCATTCGCATACTGTGCCTTTAGCATCTTCTTCGCTTTACTCTTAGAAGGGTGCGACGAAGGTAGAAGGTCTTTATCGTGGTTTGCTGATTTAGAACCACTTACGATACGTAGAAAACTATTGACACGAGCCATTGCCCACTGTTCTGGTGATTTGACATTAGGTCGAACACTTGCAGGATTAGTGCGATAGGCTCCAACGCCACGGTCATATACTTGCTCCAACATACGCATAGTAACTTTATGCTTAGACTTCTTGTTGTGTTCTTTGACTTTGTTCTGTAAAGCTACTTTAGGCATTATACATCTCTATATGTGTTTTCTACGAGTATCATATCAAAGGCAGCAGTAAGTCGAGCATTATTGCTTGTCACTGTGGCTCTTACGTCAATGTCTGATTTTTCTGGTATCGTAAGTGGTATTGCAAACTTGTACATATACTGACCACCTGCACCAGAGAACTCAAAGGTGTGTCCTATGCGAAATCCATCTATTCCAAAATAACGTACAAACATATTACCTGTAGCAGTGGCACTACCTTGACACGTGGCAGTACCTTGCATAAGGTATGCTGTATAACCAGCAGGTACCGTGTAAATAGCCATCAAGGTTTGACCCTTGCCAGCAGTCATACGTAAGATTGTTACAGCAGACTTCTGTATGTCTATGACACCTACGTTTGTAGACCCATCTGATATAAATGCACGATAAAGTCTGATATAAGAATTTGTAGATGTGACAGTACCAGTACTACTCAGAGTGATCTCTTCTGACTGAGCATTGTAGTCTGCATCAAGACCTAAGATAGTAATCTTATTACCGTTGTCTGAGGCATTAACAGCAGGTATGTCTACAGTACCAGCAGTTGACCAAGAGGACCAAGGGTAGAGTGTGTCGTTTACATCCCAGATAGTACCTGTTTGGTTCTGCGACATAGCAGGTACAGCACCAAATTTGTGTTCACTAGAGTATCCGTTGACTTCACCCTTGGCTATGGCAAGAGGGTCATGCTCATATATTTGTCTTGCCCAAGTTGTCATTAGTTCAACTCACCTACGACAACCATAACTAGGTTACCATTGTTAGGGAATGTCTCTATTGCACCATCGTTGTAGGTAGCTTCAAACTCTACATAGTAGGTACCGACAGTATCTGTATCACCTGACTGCCAGTTGACCCGTACACGACCAATAAGTGGATCAGGGATGATAGCTGCACGATCAACCTTTAGTGTACCTTCTACATCCTTGATGTGTACTTGAACACTGGCACCAGTAAGGTTAATGGCGTTACCGTCAGCATCTTGTAAGTTAGCCAACATAGATGGGCTTGTGTCATTCTGCTTAATGTAGAAAGCCATTGTTATGCAACCTTATTGTATTGTTGAATTAGTGTTACCTTGTTAAAGGACTTACCAGTGACTAGAACACCACGCTTAGATGATGGGTTACTGATTGTAACATCTTGTCCAGTTACAGTGAACGTACCTTCATTCACCCCTATCGGGAAGTCAAACAGTACATCAGAACCTGTCAGGGCAAACTGCCCTCTTACAGCAGGTAATGTAATCTCTGGTGTGAAGATAACATCTTCTGATGTGATTGTGTAGGTTGTACCTTCTGCAACAAGTGACTTACCGTCGATCAAACCTGCGTCTTGTTCAGCTAGGTTGAAGAGGTAAGGTTCAGTGAGTACGAATGGATAGTTTACTGTGAGGCTTACGTCTTCACCACCGACAACAAAGCTACCAGCTTCTGCGACAAAGTTATCACTAACGTCGAAGTTAATGTCGAAACCAGTGAGTGTATATGTCGTTTCATCTACTGGTAATTGTTCTGCAACAATCAGACCTGTGTCTGGTCCTGTAAGTGTAAAGCTACCTTCTGCATGTGCTATGCTTGTGGCTACAATTACATTCTGACCAGTTAGATCAAACCTACCAGTGTCTGCTACAAAGTTGTCCTGTACATCAAAGTTGATGTCTTGACCCGTCAGAGTAAATGATGCGGCATCGTCTACAGTAATAACTGTTGTAGGACTTAGGAATACATCTTGACCAGTAACAGTGAACGATCCAGCAGCATGAGATATGCTTGTGTTTACGTTAGCTGCCTGACCAGTAAGAGCATAGGTAGCCTCACCAGCTAGTAGAGTAACAGTAAACACTGATGTCTGACCAGATAGGCTATAAGCTGCCTGACCACCCTCTAGTGGATAATTGATACCAGAGGTCTGACCTGTTAAGCTAAAGCTACCTTGACCTACAACCTTCCTAAATGCAGAGTCTGCATCTTGTGGTGAAGAGATATAACTTACGTGTGCAGCAGATAGGACGTTCTGTACAGTAAAGTCAATGTCTTGACCCGTGACAGCGTAAGTACCTTCGTCTACTGGCTTAGTTACGACTAGAGGTGAAGTCTGACCCGTCAGAGTAAATGTAGCTTCACCTGCTGTTATGGATATTGAATCAATAACGTCTTGGAATGTTAAGCTGTATGTACCTTCGTCAGCAGACAGCCTATAAGACAGACCTTCGCCAGCAGCAGCAAACGTGGTAGACGCTAATGGTGCAAATCCTAACATTGTTTACCCCTTACGGTTTAGTAGGCCAGTCGTCCTCGCCTAAGTGAGGCCAGTTAGCGTGTGTTGTAATGTCACGTAGAGCCTGACGGTATGCCGTTTGTTCAGCAGTCATAGTCAAGTCAGATGATGCCCACCAATCAGTTTCTGCAATTAGACGATCACGTTCATTGCGATTACGTTCTGATGCATCACTGTCAAGACGAGCCTGATACTCAGCTTCCTGTTCAGATTTAGTACCTAGTTCAGCATCATCTGAGAACATGTCAGCAATTTCCCATGCCTCAACCCAGTTGCCTAAGCTATCTTGTACGACACCATTACGGCGTACTGTTTGATATGCACCAATGCCCTCTGTAGGTTTAGGCGCACGTAACACTGGGTCTACGTTTAGTGCGTCAAAGGTGAACTCATTCCAGACTTTAGGGAGTGACATATTAGGATTGTCACGCCTTAGTTGTCCTTGGTTCTTTAGTTCACCTGTTGTGCGATCACGATATTCAGTCATTAGTTGATACTCCTTTCTGACCTTGGGTTATCATGCGACTGCGTTCCCCGAAGGGGTAGTACTAGTGGCTATGCCACTGCGTAGAAGATGTATGAGGCACTAGAAACATTTACTTGCCCACTCGCACCTGAAACAGACGGGCCGTTGACTATAAATCCTGAACTGTTTGGATCAATGTCATCATAGGTAATTTGTGCTGATGTAGAGTTAAGTGCAAGGTAGCCATCAACTCCGCTTACTATCCCACGTACTGTATCGTAAATCGTCCAAGAACTTCCACTATCTGTTCTTTTTATTAATATAAATCTTGCGCCATTACTAAAACCACAATCTATAGTTTGACTACTTCCATTACCCGTAAAGCTGCCTACCTTAGACACACCATCTAGGCTTGCGAATAGAAAACCTATGCAATCGTCACCTGTCCCATATCCACCAGCGGCATTTGATAAAAGCCTTATACTGGTACTAGAGAAGTCTCTATGGTATCCTTGTTGTGCTGATGCATTATAAGCAAAACCTTGGAATGCATGTCTGTCGTTTTGGCTAGCACTATCCCAGCCTGTCATATCCTTATGGGCAATCCACCAATCACCAGAGCCGCTTCCACTATCATCTCTATTCTTAGTCCATATCATTTCTGGAACTACACCAAGATTGTGATTAATAGTCTGATCGCCTGTTCCGTCTACTTTCCAAGTAATAACATCAAAGAAGTTGGGGGCACGTTTCCACATCCAAGCATAGAAACTAGTATTCCTAACTGGCCCATAAAAACCCGTCATAAAATCCCAATCTATATCGCCATCTGCTGCTTCTACACTGGTGAGGTTTGTGCGCATGTACCTACTGCCTTGCAGTCTTGAGGATGTTTCCCAGTTATTCCCGCTGCCTGTGTTTCTAAAAAATCCAAAGTCAGTTACAAAATTACTAACAAACTGTGGGTTAGTTGTGCTGCCATCACCTTGATCAACCTTAAACACATCAGTCGCACTCTCAGGCACAGCCATAGGGCCACGGCGAATGGCCATGTAGATGTAGGTTTCGCCACTGCCATTCACCTGCACAAGCGAATAATTTATTTTAAAACCAGAAGATTGAGGCCATAGAATGTCCTCATTGTTTTCTGAGTCAGATGTATTGGGTTCAAGTATTTCTGAATCTGCACCTACACACCAACCCCTCATTGAGTCCCAAAGTTGCCAGTTTCCAGAACCAGAGGCTCTTTTCACCAGCAACCACTGAGGCTCAAAACCCAAGTCAATCTCAGGGCCATCAGTAGAACCATTACCAGTATAACTCCCACACTTGATAATATCAGCATCACCATCAGGGCCGAACTCACCGTCACCATCGTTGTGGGCGAATAGGTAGGCTACGTAAGTAATACCATTTCCGTTTACCTCATTTCTTGTACCTACTGTAAAGTTGGAAGCTGTAGGTGCGGTGTCATTCCAGAACAGAGCATTGTCAACAGCTGCATTTGTATCGTTCAGCAAGAGATAATCTGTCTCTGCATCAGAAGCAACGCCACGATGATACACTGCCCAAGACTGTCCACTGCTTAGTGCTTTAACAAAAATGCAGCCCGGCACACTACCAAGATTATGACTAACAGTACGACCTGCTGTCCCATTTCCAGTATAAGTCACCACATCAAAGAACTTAGGGGCTTTGCGGAATGTCCAAGAGGCGTAATCTTCGCCTGTGTAATTTAGTTGATTGTTATTACCTAAAGTAAACCCGTTTGAGTTAAAGGCGGTAAGTGTATTTGTGTAAGTTAGTTCAGCACCAGTTAAATTTGACCTCAACCACTTATGCACCCCTCTTTCAGTATCAAATAGACTATGGTTTGAGGTAGCTACACTGGTTCTGCCTTTAGTCCAAACCAACCCACCCTCACCATCAAGGTCAATGCCATTGGTGATCGTTTGGGTAGAGCTATTACCCGTATACAAATAAGTGCTGAACACATCTTCTACGTTCAGAGCTTCACCACCACCCGCACCCGCTGCACCTTGGGCTAATTTTTTCCAATTTGCCATTAGTTACCTCTTATGCGGCTGCGTCTATCGCAAGCATTCCATACCACGTAGTCCCGCCGTCCCTTGTCCAGAACACCAGTAGATCAGTTTCACCAGAAGCGGGTGCATCAGGCGCAGTGCCGCCAGCCCAATCTACTGAACTAGGCCATGTGACTGTGCCGCCATTGCCTGTTAGTTGAAGGACGAAGCCTGATGAATAAGTATTTGTTGCACCTGAGAATGTGAAAGTTGTATTTCCTGACATTGTAAGGCTAAATGCACTTGCATTATGAAGATTACATGTTGGTGTTGTTCCTGAAAGCGCATCCCAATTCTCATATATTGAGCCACCACTTAAAAAGAAAAGACCAACACTATTAAAAGTGTACTGCTCTGAACCAGCTTTGATTTGAACTTGATTTGAAGAAAAGCTAACACCAGTGTCAGTATCACCTTCGTGGTATAGGCTGTTTGCAACGTAGATATTGTCTACGGCATTAATATCTCCGTTAATATTTAAGTCCGCTGATGCAATAATATTGGTATCATTCACCTCAAGCATTTCTGTACCACCAGTAACAACACGCCACTGGTTAGCTGCATGGAACTGCATGTAGGTGTCGGTATCACCTGCATGAAAGATTTGATCTCCAACCTCAATATCACCAGTAAATGAGATAGTGCTTGAGGTGCTGTCTGCTGCATCACTACGCAAGAAGCTGCTTGCCTGTAGGCCATCAACCGTATCTGCGTCTAGGCCAGAGCCAGAACCATCTACGGTTTTAATTGCAGTCAATATCTCAGATGCAGTTTGGTCAGCAGTAGCACCACTTTCGATACCATCAAGTTTAGTACCATCAGCCGCAACGTCACGACCATCTACTGAGCCTGAAACAGATATATTACCTGTTACGGTAATTCCTGAGCCTGTAGTGCTAAGTTTCTTATTACCTACATAATATAGATTTATACCACCTAAACCATTAATATCGTTCTTGAGACTAAGATAATTACCAGAGTCATTTAATAACTCAAAATCACTAGCTAGGATTTTTACAGTTCCTGTGCCAGCATCTTTGATAATGCTATTAGACCCATCATGGTAAATTTCTAAGTCAGACCCTGCGCCGAAGACGGCTTTGTCGTTATCTCCGAAGGATAAGTTACCCGTCAAAGTACCGCCAGATAACGGTAGATATGTCGTAGCTACAGCGTCTAGAGTAGCACCATCAGCAGATACGTCACGACCATCGAAGGTCTGACCTGCTGGGAACGTAATTGTACCACTAAAGGTAGGACTTGCTGTAGGTGCTTTAGCATCTAAGGCAGTCTGTAGGCCATCTACGTTAGAGATAACGTGTGCGTGGCTATCGTCAGCGACAGTGGTAGTAATGGAAATATTACCAGAACCATCTACACCTGTGGCTGTACCTGAGACATCCCCCGACAGAGTAACTGTACGGGCGGTTTCCCAAGCAGTCGCTGTAGCAGCATTACCTGTGGTGTCTTGGTTACCAGTCGTATTAACACCAGCTAAGTTGATGTTAGCTGTACCGTCGAAAGATACCCCACCGATTGTACGTGCAGTCTCTAAGGCTGTAGCTGTAGCTGCATTGCCTGTAGTATCTGCTGAGATAGTGGAGTCTAGGTTGAACGTAGTACCACTAAGGGTAATGCCTGTCCCACCAGAGTAAACAGCAGTAGACTGAATTTGAGTAAAGGTTATACCTGTGGTACCGAAGGTAATGCTACCCTCAGTATTCATAACGTATAGTTCACCAGCACCTGCGTTACCTTCTTGTACAAAGAAAGCATCACCTTGGCCTAGTGCATCAGGATCAGAAGCACCGTAGCTGTCTGCATCAGTAGCACGGGTAAGAACCCAGTTAGTGCTTGCAGAACCTACGTTAGTGACTGTGTAGATACCATTCTCAAATGCATTGGTTTGTTCATAGATAAGAACACGGTCGTTAAGGACCATAGTGACCCCATCAATGACCAATGCAGCCTGAGTACCTGAGTTAGTAAGGGTTGCACCTACACCACTTGAACCATTGTCGTATGTAGCTGTAAGGTTACCCTCTTGCTCGACACGTACTGGATCGTGGTAGTGAATACCAGCGGCTGCAATCGTATCGACATACTCTTTCGTGGCGGCTCCTAATGCCGTAGTCGGATCAGCATTTAGGATCAAGTTGCCAGTCATAGTACCGCCAGACTTGTCTAGCTTTGCGTCTAGATCAGCCTGTAGTCCATCGACATTGGCAATAACGTGATTATGACTGTCATCAGCAACGGTAACAGTCAAGGTCGCATCTTCTAAGTCTGTAAGCGTAACAGACCCACTGGCATCACCAGCGAGTGTAATGGTCGGGCTAAAGTCTTGTGCTGCTGGGCCGATGAAGACGACTGCGCTACCTGACAGATTGATTGCAGCGTCTGAGTTGCTGCTTTCTGTAACTGTACGTGTGAGGGTGGTACCAGAAGCAGTATACGTACCTGTACCTACTTCCCAGTTAGCACCATCCTCAATAACGTAACGGACTACATCTCCATCGGGTACACCAGCGTCATCAAAACTTTGGTAGCCATTTTCAGCAGAACCTAATGTAATTGTGCCAGTGCCAGTTGTGCTGGTGGACATTCTGGCTCTGTTGACTAGCTTGACCATTTCTTATTTCCTCTTAGGCGATCTGTAGTACGCCGTTAGCTGCTGAGAAGTCGATTGTTAGTGAGTCACCATCGTTTAGTGTCAATGATGAACCGTAGTCGTAGTATCCGATCAGTGGGTCGGCTGGTGTTGCCACTGTGTCGTTATAGATGTACACGTAACGGAAAGGACCAGTAGAACCACCAGATGATGTCAATGTGATGTCTGATAGAACTAGCTTATATGTTCCTGATGTCTGTGTAGACGAAGTAGTAGTAACATTACGAGAACTTAGGTTAGTATATGCAACTTCTGTTACGTTACCTAGGATGCCGTTACCATCTGATGATGGATCAGAAGATTCTGATGAAGGTGCTGTATTTGATAGAGCAACAACAACTTGATCTGATTCCAAGTCCATGTTGTGTACAGCGTTGACTACGAAGTCATTTACCTTATTGAAGGTAGCCATGATTAGTTTTCCTTATCTAATTGAGTTTGGTCAGTATCGCCCTCTTGATCTGGGTTGTACCGAAGTTCAGCGATGTCCATCAAGTCCTGAATTACTTCTGGATGCGACGACACATCAATGTTTGCACCATTTAGGTTACGTAGGAACGCTGCAATTTCACGCAGGTCATGTGGTGCTACATCCCCTGCAACAATAGTTGGCATGAGATCATAGTTCAGACCGTTCAACTCCCATAGGCGTTCTACCAACTGTTTGTTGAGAACATCAACTATGGCTTGGATGTAACTCTCAAGCGCACGAAGGAACAGGTCTGTCTTAGACTTGGACAGGGCATATGAACCAGTGTTGCCACCACCAAGCATAAGAAACTCTGAAAGTACAGAACGAGCAATGTCGTGCTGGTACCGTTTTACAATCGGGTCTATGTCTATATTACGTTTACCGTTAGAAGCCATCAACTCAACATCTACTAGTCGAGTGTTGGTAGGACTTCCGTTACTATCGGGGTAGGTATCTGAGGGCAGGACGATGTATCCCTGCTCATTGAACTTAACATCTCTAAGGATTTGTTGAAGGTTGGTGAGGAATCCAGACTGAGCAGCAGTAGCATCAGGACTAAGATACTCAGAAGGGATACGAGCCACAGGAATACCAGCCAACTCACGCTCCACAGCAATAGCTTCAATGCTCTGTAGATTGTTAAGATACTCATACGAGGTATACGCATTACGTAAGATCGACCTTCCTGACGGATCATTGTTAATCGCCGTAGTGCGGTAGTACAAACTCTTACGACTAGGAATATAGTTAGTATTGTTGAACCCTGACCCTTCCTGATGAATGCCTAAGACATCACCAGTTTTCTCGTCTACGTCAAACTTAGAGATAGTCCAAGGCGCACGTGAAGCAATCTTACGCACACCCATACGACCATCAGAATACTTAGAGCCAGTCTTTTGACCATTACGTCTTTTGTAGACGACCTCAAACCAAGCAAATCCAAATGTAAGGGACGACAAAGCCTCAGATACGTGATCATCTAGGGTGTGATCCATATCCTTAAAAATACTCTCCACGAAGTCTGCTTCACGTTTAGCAGCAGGGGTATCATTGGCTGGCATGACCTTAATGTCTACGTCACGTAAAACTTGTTCAGTAGCGTACATGACCGCACCAATGGTGCTATCGTTGTCACGCATTTCACGATACTTACGTATGGCACGTTTGCCACGTAATTCAGGTAGAAACTCATCCGCACGGATTTGACCGTTATGTGTGTTGTCACCTGCGATACCCAGTACTTGGGCCGCTTCCGTTGCTGATAGTTTCTTTACCATCCTTCTTGTACCTTATCTTGGTAACCAAAAGTAAGACTAAAGCTATCTTAAACCTTTGGCATTGGAATACGCTAGTTTTAGTTGTGGTTTTGCGTATCCATTTAATGAGAGGTCCGTTAAAGCCCATACCATAGCATCAAGACGGTCTGGTGAGCCTATGGACCCTAGAGGTTCCCACTGTACCATCTGATCTTCTAAGTCGTTAAGTCCCTTGACATGCTTTACTTTGCCTTGTTCGTATAGTGCAGACACAGGTTCAGCCCGTGCCATCTTACCACGACTAGCATGTACTAGCTTAATCGGGACGTTTTCATCTTCTGTTTGCAGAGTATGACGGACCATATCACCACCTTGGTTACGTTCAGCGACAATCCTGTCAGCCATGTGTTCGTGATATAGTTCTATAGCTTTAGCTGCCCACTCCTTGGGACTGTAACGATCTGTGTGATCCTCTAGTACGTAGGCTGTACCATCCTGATCTATACCTGCCACGACAATACCAGTCATGTCACTGTCAGTTTTATTGGTTACAGCAGGGTCTACAGACACGACAATACGAGACAGAGGTGGTACCTCGTCCCGATCTACTTCACACTTGAAGAGCAACTCACGGTTCCATAAGGCACCAGAGGCTTCATCCAATATCTCTGCATATAATTCTTGCCTACCAAGTCTTGTACCTTCGTAGGTCTTCTTGACCGCATCAATGAACGTATCTGCTAAGTTTGCTGCGTTATCAAACGTAGAACCCTTAGAAATAACCGTTTTGGGGTCAGTTATAATATTTCTTAGTAATTTTGTAGTTTTTGGTGTAGTTGTGATAAAAACTTGCGGTTTACGACCCAATCTGAGTCCAAACATCATCATATCCCAAGTTTCTTGTGCATTTCGCCAAGCACACAACTCGTCTGTCCACGCTGAGTAAGCCTGTGGACCACGAAGACGCTCTGGGTCCTCTGCTGAGAAGAATACGGCTTTACTTCCGTTCTCCCATGTCAGAGTATTGTTAGTAGGGGACCAGACAGGAAACCCAATGTGTTTTCCTCTGTAGGTCTTATCACCTTTCCAACAAACATTAAGTAATCCACTGTCACCCTCAACCATAACACGGCGAACATCACCTTTAGTAGGAGCGACACAATGTACGATCTTGTCACCTTTTTTGATCCTGTGTCTTACCCACTCAGCACCAGCACGGGTCTTACCCCAGCCACGACCAGCTAATGCTAACCATGCGTTCCAGTCACCTTCAGGTTCTAACTGTTCAGGTCTAGCCCAGAACTCCCAGTTATACCGTAGTTCTTCGGCTTGGGCTGGACCCAGTTGTTTGAGTATGTACGCTACTTCGCTGTCGGGTAGCTGGCGTAGATCGTTCGCTGTTATCGGGAGTGTCATTCTTTTTACCTAAGAGTGTCATCAAGGAGTCGATTGCTCCTGCGTCCTCATCGGCATCAGAAGACCCTTCAACTTCAATGTTTGTTTGCGTTGGTGACCAACCGCCTTTACTACGGAGATAAAACTCAGCAGCCTTAAAGTCGCCATCTAGTGCCTGTTGGATCACGACAGAACCAATTTGACCTACAATATCTGCACGTTCTTGTGCAATAGTGTCACCATACAACTTATAGAATGTAGCTGAACTAGAGGGTGCTTGTTGATACTTCTGGATAGAAGCCATAATGTCCTTAACAGCGACACCATTCCTAATGCCTGTACGGACAGCTTTTGCGATAGTTTCGCTATACTTTAGTTTGTCCATTTATCCACGACACCTAATTAAAATAATGGGAAAGCTGTATAGAGGTACTATAGTAGAACTTTAGTTGTAATCTATTTGGGTAATATGTGAGTAGTTTTAACCTTTAGTATATACTATAGTATAGTACCTCTATACTTATATATAGGACTTTTTTTTATATTTGTAAACTTGAATGTTATAACTTTTTTATATGTCGTTGTAAACAAAGGAAACTTTTTTGTTGTACAGAAGGTATCATCGAGATTACCAGTGTTGCATAAATGTCACACTTTGGAATTTTTTAGTTTGCAGATGTAGGTGGTTACGCTTGCCGCCCCGAATCACCCGTGGTAATTCTGAGGGTCCCACAAATGTTATGTCAAGGGGTTGACAAAAGTTTTTCTTGCGCTCGGACCGATTCGGCGCAGGATTCTTCAGTCTGTTGCATTAATGTCACACCGTAGAAGTGTTACAATATAACACAAGACAAACCACGGAACACAAACGAAAAAAGACGACTCCGAAGAGTCGCCAGTTACACGGGAGTCAACCGATTGAAAATTTATGGGCCTAAAAGAGTCTTTAGTTCCTGTATAGACCATCCCGACATTCTAGACAGTTGCGCCAATGTCAAATTTAAGTTGCTGTCATATTCTGCGATCACGTCCGATTTATCCCAAGGGAGTCGTTTGGTACCGACTCCTGCTAGATATGGGGTATCTTGTATTGAGTTATATGTTTTCATACTACTAGTGCCTTTGCCTTGCGTTTACTTGCACCATGGGCCACGATTGCCACGGATTTACCTTTAACGGATGCACCACCACACAACTTACAACTTGCGCATTGTACTCTTGCCCCTGCTTCTTCACTGGCGGGACACAACACCTCTTTCCCTTTAACGATTGAGTCCAGTGATGCAATGACTCGGAACGTCCGTTGACCGTTGGACCATGCAGAATCTGCTTGTGCTAGTGAGTCCGCACTAGTCATTACTAGGTGTGGCATTGTGTTGTTCTGGTGGGTGTAAGCCGTGACATATTCCGCACCAGAACAAAGGGATTCCCAAACGTATGACGGAACGGCCATAGGATCACCATATGACCCCAAACGGACCCCACGCAATAGGCCAATAGCACGGATATTATCATGCCCCTGCATGGTGCTATAAATGCCCCTTTTGTATGATTTATAGACTCTGTTTGGTGCAAACAATAGATTCACGTAGCAAGTGCGATCTGTTGCCCACCCCTTGGCGTTATTATTGGGCTTTCCCTTGTGTGGACAATCGCCACAAATTGACGAGTCTGCCCCTGTTCTACTGGCGGTAATGGGATCAATGTCTGAACGTAGAATCCACGTTTGGACCATGTTTCCTGTCTTACGATTGCCAGAGTCAACTTGTGCGATTGCCACAATGGGCATTCCGTCAATTAGGGAAGGACCTTCATAAATTACAAAACTTGTCATTATAGCGACTCCCAAAATAGAATAGTTAGAATACCGAAAGCGGCAACTGTAGCGCATAGCATTGCGGCGATTGCCTCGGCAGTATCTAGATAAAATGGTGCAAAGCAAACGATAACTAACGTAAAGCACCAAATCAAAAAAGTTGCGGTTTGTAGTAAAAGGGTTTTCATGGTTTTGACTCCGTTGGTTTGTTTATAAGTTATTTTAACAATGGGGTCACTGATTCGCAACCCCTAAGTTAAAGCAACTATCCCGCAATGCGATAGAATTGACGCAAGGCACGCTTGTGTTCCCAAAACAGTGAACGCTTGCCTAGGTGGAATCCGATAGTTGTGACTCCCTTTGTGATACCTAGGCGATTCTTGATGCTACGCTTGCGATAAATGCCCGAAATTGTGCCTAAGACAACAAAACGATTGCCTTTTGTTCCGTCATTTAGTGGTGCGGTTTTGATTAGTGAATTGAACATTTTGTGACTCCTTTGTCGTTTGTTCTGGATTTACGTTACGCTGATTCGTTTACTGTGTCAACTAGTTTTGGATTGTCAGAATATGAAAGCAATGCATCATTTTCGCCTGATGACGTATGAATAAGAGTCCATCCCTCCGACTCTAACATTGATTTACGCTTTTCTGCGGCCTTGATTGATTCTGGATCATTCCAGCGAATTGTGACATATCGAAACATTTTTGACTCCGTGGTTTGTGTTTTGATGATTCCACCTTGCCTTGATTCGCAATGGGAGTCAAACATTAATTTTTACCCGTGATTCATTATAGTTATATATACACAAGGCCAATGTCGCAAAATGATCATTTTATGTCGCATTATGGGGTTGACACGTCCAGACTACGGGGAATCACTTTTTCGACCTAGACCACGCCAGAACAGTTTGGGCATTCTGGGGCCATTTTTGAGGGGTTTTTGGGCCTATTGACTCCCATACCCGAATCATGCTAAGGTGATTCCGAGGCTCGGTTTCTATCCCGATAACCGTTTGTGTTGGTAGATTCCGTCCTATTAGTTTAATGGTTAAACTATACACTTTTTAGGCGAATTAGAATCATTCTATAACTAGCTATGCATTTTCTGCATGGCAGCTATGACTTGACAAACCGCTATTTGTCTGAAGTAGAACGAATCATAAGAACCCGAATCGATTCGTCGTGCGTTATCGTGCGTCAACTGATTCGTCAACTGTAAATCTATGTCAAGGAGAATCTTGTTACGAATCGTTGTATTTTAGCCACACTATACCAAATTCCTTGTCAACCTATACTAAAGTATTATTGACAGCACTTTCGTACTACCGAATCACTACCCGAATCGGTATGTATCCGAAATATCCTGTCAACCTATCCTTTCGTATTATTGACCTATCCTTTGGTATAGCGAACCTATCCTTTCGTATTGATTCGGTCAAATTCGGATAGGTGTTGCAAAAATATCACAGACCCCCACAGTGGAAATAAGGACCCCCCGCCAGTGGAAATAAGGATTGACCCCCGCAGTGGAAATTGGTAATCTACTTACGAATCACCCCCGCAGTGGAAATTAGGAGGTACACATGAAAGTAGGCGATCCATACGTAGGTGAAGACGGACAATGGTATTTCTACACAGAAGAGGACATAAGAAAGATGAGTAAAGTAAACGCAATGTATCAGACCCAAGTGGAAGCAGAGTACGAACGTGGTGCAA
>Ga0194022_1000031_pt1 | contig 19463 bp, 26 predicted proteins | sample IW29Aug16_MG_FD_144483 | JGI IMG/M metagenome (GOLD analysis project Ga0194022, IMG submission 144483) | Freshwater microbial communities from the Broadkill River, Lewes, Delaware, United States - IW29Aug16_MG | ecosystem: Environmental > Aquatic > Freshwater > River | place: USA: Delaware...
AGCAAACAAAGCACAAGAATATTTTAATAACTTGATGCAACAGTTTACTGTTAAGACTATTGAAGCCGATGCTGCTACTGAAAAACTTACTGTATCTCAGAAGAAATTAGTAGACCTTGCAAACGATAAACAGTTTCTAGCATTGCCTAGACGTATGCAAGATCAAGTGATGACTGCTGGCGCTTTAGCTGCTACTACTGAAATACAAGCAGATAATGAAGAACGTAGAAACAAAGCTACTGAACTTTATAATAGTTTGTTAGGTAAGTCTAGTGGTTTAGGTAAAGAATACTATAAGCAATTAGAACTAATCAATGAATATGAAAAAGAAGGTTTTTACAATGCAGAACAAGCAAGAGAAGCTAGAGCTAAATTGTTTGAAGGTACTAAGCAATGGAAAGATCATGAAAAAGAAGTAGAAGATGCTACTAATGCGTACACTAAGTTTAAAGAAGAAATCCTTAAAACCAAAGAAGCCTTAGACATTGAAAATTCTAACTTAGATATGCGTGAAAGTCTTTTAGGTCAAACCTTAGAAGATCAAAAACGTATCAGGAGAGAACAAGAGTTACAAGTCAAACTAGCTAAAGAACAGAATGAGTATCTTCGTAAGAAAAGGGAGATTGAAAATGACCCTAAACTTCAAGGAGATAAAAGAGTTCAAGAACTGCTAAATGACCTAGACATCAACTACGCTGAAAAGTTAAAAACTATTAACCGTGAAGTAGTAATACAGTTTGCAGAAGATTTTGATGCTGCTATTCGTAATATAAAGAACGGTATTACTGATGCTTTAGTTACTGCATTGTTTGAAGGCGGTAAAGCAGGACGTAAGAAACTACGTGATGTTATTGTTGCTGAATTGCGTAAGAAAATTACCTTACAAATAGATGCTGTAGTAAATGCAGTAGTTAACGCTGCGTTAGGTGGGTTATCTAACCTACTAGGTGGCGGTGCTGGTGGGGCAGCAGGTGGTGGTTTGTTAGGTGGTATCAGTAACTTACTAGGACTTGGTAAAGGGTTAACTTCTTTGTACTCTGGGTTAACGTCTGGAACTGGTTTCTTGGGCGGTGTTGGTAGTGCGCTAGGTTTTGGTAGCAGTGTCGGAGCAGGCGTGGGTGCAGGCTCTATAGCAATAGATGGTGGTGCCTTGGCAAGTCTAGGGGGTAGTGCTTCTGCCTCTGCTGCTGGTGGTGGTTTCATGTCTAGTCTTGGTGCTGCGATGCCTTGGATAGCCGGTATTGGTGCATTAGCTGCTGCTTTCGGTCTTTTCCGTAAGAAGAAAGTAGTAGGTGGTGGTATCATGGGTGAGCTAGGTGGCGATGCAGCCCTTAGGGACTACACCCTGACACGCAGGGGTGGTTCTTTGTTTTCTGGCCCTGACTATAGTGTTCAAGACCTAGGTGAAAGTGCTCAATCTAAAGCTATCCAAGACGCTTACAAAGCAATGCGTCAGAATACCGTGGACATGGCTAAAAGCCTTGGACTTGATACTAGCAAGATTGAAAACTACCGTACAGGTTTAGGTACTCAAATTCACCCTGATACTGGTGCAAGAACAGGCATTGACCTAAAAGACCTAACACCAGAAGAAGCACAAGCCAAAATTGCAGAAGCATTAGCTACTGCTAATAATGAAATGGCTCAACAGATATTAGGTACTTGGACTACTACTACTGAAGAAGTAACTAGAACAATATCTGAAAGGGTTGGTGACCCTGATAACTGGGATTTAGTTAGTAGAACAGTTACCGATACTATCGAACGTACTACATACGCAGCTAGTGAATATGCTAAAGAAGGTGAAACAGCAATTGAGACACTTACTAGATTAGCTACTTCATTAGGTACTGTAAATGCAGTATTTGATACATTAGGTTATACCTTGTACCAAGGTAGTTTATCTGGTGCAGATTTAGCTAGTAAGTTAATTGATGCGTTTGGTTCTATTGAAGCGTTTACTAATAGTACGTCTGCTTACTACAATGCTTATTATTCTGAAGAAGAAAAACGAGCAAACTTAATAAGAAGTGTTACTGAACAATTAGGTAAACATAACTTAGCATTACCTAAGAACAAAGAAGAATACAGAAAGCTAGTAGAAGCACAAGACCTGTCCACAGAAGAAGGTCGTAAGATGTACGCTTTCTTGATTCAACTTGCACCAATGTTTGCAGAAATAGCAGATAGTGCGGCGGCTATAGGTGATGCAGTTAACGATGCGTTTAGGTCTAGTTTAGAAGATGCTTATTCTGTTTTAGAACAAGCAGTAAATTCGCAGAAAGAACTATTGCAAGACCAACTTAATACTCAACAAGGTATCGTAGATAATCTACGTAATATTTTTGAACTATTAGGTAGCAATGTAAGAGAACTCTACGGTGAAGTTACTAGCACAAGCAGTATGCTTGCTAACCAAGGTAGAAGTGTAATCAGTAACGCATTATCTACTGGTGTATTACCTGACATCAAGACTTTGACAGAAGCTATCACTGCTGTTAAGAACGAAGTCAAGACTAATACTTACGCTACTAAGTTTGAATCTGATAAAGCCAAGTTGTTATTAGCTGCTGATTTGCTTGAATTACAAGACCAAACAGAAGAACAGCTTACTAACGAAGAACTGATATTAAAAGGTATCAAAGACCAGATACAGTATTTAGATGATTTATTAGCTACCGCTAAAGAACAGATGAATGCTGCCTTAGGTATCAAGGATGCTTTATTATCGGTTGCTGATGCTTTAGCAGCCTTCCAAGCAGCGTTAGTACCGCCAGCTACTGGAAGTACAAGACCTACTACCGCCGATGTTGCTAACCCTAGCTTTGGTATGGTTGGTGATCAAGGCTCTAGTAGTAACAACAGCAGTGGTGTAGACTACGGTAATATGTCAGCTACTGACAAATACTTATTGCAGTATGCACAGGCATTACAGTGGGGTACTGACGATAAAGGTAGCACTACTTTGTTGTATGGCTATATGAATAGCCACGGTTACAACCAAGAAGATATTGCCAGAGTCTTAGGCTTTACTCCAGAAGAAATAGCTGCTCACTTTGCAAACTATGGTATTCCTGCGTTTGCGTCCGGTGGCTTACATTCTGGCGGATTACGCTTAGTAGGTGAGAATGGCCCTGAGTTAGAAGCAACTGGCCCATCTAGGATTTATACAGCTTCACAAACAAAACAGATGATGTCTAGTAATAGTAACGATTCTGAATTGAGTGCTAAGTTGGATAGATTAAGTATTGAAACTCAAGCAGTAGCAATAAATACTAATAAATTAGTTAAACTAATTGAACGTGTTATTGTACCTAGTTCTGCTGGTGATGCAGTTCAAACCTCTGCTGTATAGTAGTTGGTTAATTAGTAATCATGGGAGGGGTGTTAATTCACCCTTTCTTTATAATAATTAAAAGAAATGAAACTACTAAAGAATTTAGAATATGACGTAAGTCAGAGAATAAGTACAAATGCTACAGAAGTTAATCCTGCATACAATGCAGGTACTACTTATGCTAAGGATGATAGGGTATATTATGGTGATTATATTTATGAATCATTAGTAAATAGTAACACAGGCAATCAACCAGATATTAGTCCTACAGATTGGTTATTAGTAGGCCCTGATAATAGATCAGCAATGTTTGATGACCAAGTAAATACTTCTACGGTATCTTCTAGCCCATTAGAAGTAGTTGTTAAACCCGGTACTAGATTTGATAGTGTAGCCTTGCTTAACCTTAATGCAGAATCTTATAGGGTAGAAGTTAAAGACGGAGTAGGTGGTACTACTGTTTATGATACAGGTACTGTTTCTTTAATATCTACGGTTATTACTGATTGGTATGATTACTTTTTCAGTGACATAGAATATGTTAAAGACGTAGTAATAACCGATATTCCTTTATATACGAACGGAACTATATATCTTACACTAACTAATACAGGAGACTGTGGTATTGGTGTATTTAAATATGGTAGGACGTATGAGTTAGGTTTAACCCAACAAGGTGCTAGCTTTAGTAATAATGATTATAGTGCCAAAATAACAGACGAATTTGGTAATACAACATTCGTACCGAGAGCAACAAGCAAAAGAATGTCTGCTACTGTTTATGTAGATAATAATAGATTAGCTTTCTTACAAAACATACTTACAGATGTTAGTTCTATACCTAGTGTGTGGATTGGTTCTACTGACACAAAATATGCACCATTAGTAGTTTACGGTTTCTACCGTAGTTTCAATACAGTAATTGCATATCCTAGTCATAGTTTATGTACGCTGGAAATTGAAGGTTTGATCTGATGAAATTCTATGTAAATAACAAAAACAATAAAGGTTAAAAAGGTTTGAAATGGCAATAACAACAACAATAACTACGCTAAGTACACCACCAAGCAGAAGTGACCCTACAAACTTTGTTAGTAGAGCAGATACATTCTTAGGTGAATTACCTGATTGGGGTGATGAAGTAAATGCAGTAGGTGGTGAAATCAACAGTACAGCTACTGCCGTTAACGTATCGGCTTCTGCTGCTGCTGCTAGTGCAGTTGCTGCTGATGCTGCTAAGGTACAAGCAGAACAAGCAGTAGTAGCTGCTACAGCAGTATCTGGTGCTACTAAATGGGTATCTGGTACTAGCTACGCAGAAGGTGATGTAGCTTGGAGTCCTGCTAACGGACAAAACTATAGACGTAAATCACCCGGTGGTGTAAGTACAACAGACCCTTCAGCAGACCCTACAGGGTGGTATAGCTTAATATCATTACAAGGTTTGAGTATCGTAGAAATATCTACAAATACTACTGCCGTAGCAGGTAGACATTATGTGTTTACTGGTTCATGTACGCTTACTTTACCAGCTAGTCCTGTTATTAACGATAGGGTGGGTTTTACTAATATGTCTGGTGTTCTTACTTGTGTAATAGACCCTAACGGTGAAGACATAAGAAATACTAGCGGTAATATGACTATTGATAGCTTAACTGCCGATGCTGTACTAGCATATACAGGCGCTACTAACGGTTGGGTTTAATAATAAAAATAAGGATTTAGTATGAGTAATTTTAGTACGTTATTTGCTGCTGGTGGTGGTAAACTTAAATATGAAAACTTTACATCAAGTGGTACGTTTACACCTAGTGCACAGCTACTAGCTTCTGGTGGCAATTGCTTTGTTAGAGCAGTAGGTGGTGGAGGTGGGGGTGGGGGTGGTACAGCTTCCAATTACGCAGGAGGTGGTGGCGGTGGTGGTGAAGTTACTGACTGGACACCCGTAACTGTATCTACTGCTGTTACTGTAACTATTGGGGCAGGTGGCACTGGTGGTACATCTTCTGGTACTGATGGTGCAACCGGCGGCGATACTACTTTTGGTGCTTTTCTTACTGCCAAAGGTGGGGGTGGTGGTAAAGGTGGAGCTAGTAATGGTAATGGATTAGACGGAGGTTGTGGTGGCGGTGCTACTATTGCTGCCACTTCAGTAGGAGGTGGAGGTGGTGGTGGAGCAGGCGGTAACGCTGTAAACGTTCCAACAACTAGCAGTAGTTCTTTTTCTCAAAAAGGAGGTAAAGGACTAAAAGGTGGACACGGTTCTGCCGCAGACGCTAACGTAAATACCGGTCAAAACGGTGGTATTGGTATAGACGGTATGGGCGGTGGTGGTGGGGGTGGTGGCGCATCTTATGGTGGGTCAGGTTGCTCAGGTGGGGGTAACGGCGGTGCTAACTCAGCAGGTCAAGCAGCTACTAACTATGGGGGTGGTGGTGGAGGTGCCAGAATTGCAAACGCAGGTGGTGCTGGCTATCAAGGTTATTGCCAAGTAGTGTGGTTTGAATAAGTAATAATAAGGAATAATAAATGAAATACGCGCTTATTAAAAACAATACCGTAGTTAATGTAATCATTGCGGATTCTGGTTTTATTCAGACTATACAGCAAGAATACGACCATATAGAAGCCCTAGATACTGAGTTAGAGCAGTCATTAGGAGTCGGTGTAGGTTGGGGTTGGGATGGAAGTTTTACCCCTCCTGTAGCCCCTGAAACACCCTCTCCTGAACCTGTTGAACCACCAGTATATGAATGGTATATTGATATTGGCCCTTTCGTTGATAGATTAGGTACTAAATCATTAGCTGTTGATACATCTACTGATCCTATCGTTCAAGCATTTAGTAAAGACTTAGCAAGACGTAAATGGGTTAATCTACAAGACCCTAGGGTTGCTAGTACATTAGGTTATCTAGCTGGTGATACGCTACAAGGTGTTGGTACTATATCTAGCCCTATTTTGACTAGCCAAGAAGTTACTGATATTCTTACTACTCCGGTAGAACCAGAAGAAAACCTAGCATTGCGTAAACAATACTTCTCATAAGGTTTATATGTTATTAGCATCGTATGTAGGTACTCATTCGGGGTACAAAGGATTAGGTAATATCCTAATTAGATTAAGATTATCTGGTATTAAAGAAGCGTTACGTATGAAACCATACGGTGGTACTGCATTACGTGCTTCTCATTCTGAATTAGTATTTGAACCTACTGACGGTGTTGATAAATACATGCCTGATGGTACTTGTCAACCAGATAGTGAAGGTAGGTTGTGGGCAGTAAGTTCTACTGGTACAGATATACTACCTTATTGGTCTAAGCGTAGGGCAGGTAAACTAGGTGGTGTAAGATTCAAGAGAATAAACTTTGATGATAAAACTAAGTGGGAACTTACACCTATTGTAGATACTGACGCAGAAAGCCTAGCTTTGTTCTTTAATCGTGTAGAAGGTAGCATGTATGATTGGCAAGCTATATTAGGTTTTATTGCTAAGTTTATACACGATAAAGCAGATAGAAGAATGTGTAGTGAAGTAGTAGCAGAAGGTCTAAACATACCAGAAGCATCTACTATTGACCCTTGTAAACTACAGAAAATAGTAAAAGACTTGTACGCTAATTACTTAGTAAAACAACAAGAACAAAGTATAAAAACAAGTATGTTAAATATAAAGCAATTCTTTTCAGGAAATAAGACCAATGGTTAGTATATTATTTATTATATCTATTATTATATTACTACCTTTCTTTCTATTAGTAATATTAGGTTTAATATCTAATTTTACTTCTGAACCTTATAAGGTAATTGATGATAGTAACTTACCTGAATCAGAAAAAACTAAAGCAGTACATTGTTTACTTAACGTAAGAAAGAAAGCATTATCTGGATTGTTGTACGATGCTACTGCACCTTACGTAATGCTGTTGGTACTACCCTTTGTTAAACGTGAAGCAGATAAACTACCTAGTTTGTTTTCTAATTGGGATAACGAAGTAAGTTTAAACGGTGACGGTTGGGGTAAACAACTAGCAGACGGTACTTGGGTTACTGTTAGAGAACCCGGTGACCCTGACTGCATACCTTACACACATCCTGATTATAATGGGGATGCTTACTACTGTAAAGGTCGTCATCCTAGGTCTTTTATGGCTAGGTACGTTTGGTTAGGTTGGCGTAATCGTGCAAGCAAGTTAGCATTTGACCAAGGTGTTGAACTTACTAAAGTAGATTTACAACAAGTAAAAACTTGGGGTGATGTAGAAGTAGACAAAGGTAAAGAAGGTTGGCTTATTAGGGAAGTAAAAGGAATATACGAAGTATATCAAATTACTAACGGTAGTAAGTTTGTTAAACGTACTAGATACGGTTACAAGATAGGTAATTCAATTAACTACGGTGCAGAAAAAGCAATGTTGTCTACTGTAGGTATATCATATAAGAAAAGAAAGAAGTAGTATGAGCTACAAAGACAGAAGATCAGAAGATACAACAGTACAAGTAATTGCAGAACGTGTTAACTCTATTCAAGACGATGTGATTGAACTTAAAGGTTCATTGAAAGACAGCATGAAGGAAATATCTTCTGCTTTGAATAAGTTAGTCCAAATTGAGGCACAAAATAGTTTGAGAGACAAACAACACGATAGCGTAGAACGAGATTTCAAAGAACATCGTGAAATTACTACTAAGATGGAACATCGTATTGATACCTTAGAAAAAGAAGTAAGTACGTTTAAGATTGTAAAGAAGATTGTGTTTGGTGCTGCTAGTGCTATTCTTCTGGCAGTTGTTGGTGCAATAACTAAAATGATTGGACTAGTATGAATATAACTAAGTATTTTCCACACATTGCAGGTACACTGATTCTATCCAGTACAGCAGCTTTAGGGCTACTTCATAAATGGGAACCAGATAAGTCAAGCCCAGATGCTTACTTGTACGTGTACGAAGATAAGTTAGCAAGTAATACTCTAACAGTCTGTTCTGGATTAACCAATGCCGTAAGCCCTAAAAGACTAATTAAAGGTGATAAGTGGACACCTGAAGATTGTACTACCAATGAAGCAATTGCTTTGTCTAGGCTACAGGAAAAACTAGCTTTGTGCTATCGTGTACTACCACCACAATCAGTATTTGATGCAACTACTTCACATGCTTGGAACTTTGGCGTAAACAAGACTTGTGGTTCAGAAGCAGTTAAGCATTTCAACCTAGGAAATAATAAACTAGGTTGTAGGCTACTAGCGTATCAGTATGATGGTACTACACCTAACTGGAGCTACTCAGATGGTAAGTTTGTAAAAGGACTTCATAACCGTAGGATAGATGAAATGAACACATGTCTAAGGGATGTTAAATGACAAAACTACTCAGTATCGTTGCAGGATGGAAGTTTAAACTAGGTTTGATTGCTCTCATATTAAGTGGTTTGTTCTTCTGGCATACATCTAGGCTAAATAAAGCAGTAGATAAAGCAAAGCAAGAATACTTAGTAGAAAGTACATTGCAGTATCACGAACTTACTAAAGAAGCATACTGGACTTCTGTACAACTAAAGGACACGTTTGCTGAAATAGAAAAGGAAAAAGATGTTAAAATACAAAATCTTACTAATAGGGTTGCTGTTCTTAATACAAGCCTGCACAACCGTAAAACCCGTGACGAAAGCAGAAGTAATATATCCAGAGATACCGGAAATAAAGAAAGTACCGGATTCGTGGATGCAAGTAGACTATATAGAGAAGATGCAACAGTGGCTATCTGGTTCGCTACCAGAACTGAAGGATTAAAGATTAGTTTACAAGAATGTTACGATAAGTATGATTCTGTAAAACAAACATTAGAAGAATTTAAGATACAGAACAATTACAAATAAACTATTGACTTTGTTTTCTAAATTAAGTATAGTACGTAAATCGTATTAAATTTAATTTATAAGGACTATATGACTACTTTTTCTTTTGTTTGTGGATTGTTATGCTTGCTATTTTTCTATAGCTTCCTTGACAGTATTTCTAAGCTACCTGAAGATTCTAGGCAGTATGAAAACCGTATATTACAGTTGATATTAGGTTTCTGTTTAGCAATGGTAGTTTTATCGTACATAGTAATACCCAACATATTATAGGATGATAGATTGCTCTAAAACCTATTTAAACCTACCTAGAACAGATTATTATTTTAATCTAATGGGTAAGGTAGCACAAATAAGAAAACCCACAGGATCGCCTCTAATAAAGGTTCCTGTGGGTTTTTGTTTTTCTACGTTCCGTGATCGACCGTATAACCCATAGATTCTGACATTTCTTTTAGTTTCGCTTCTCTGAGTTCTTTCGCAAATTTCAAGGCCAGACTCCGACCTATTTTATTAACATTAAAGTTCACGGAGACGTCTTTACCAAGATTGTCATACCAAGAACAACTAATGAATTTTAGATCCCCGTTCTTATAAATTTCACCTACTCCAGTTACACCCGTCCTATTATTCTTAGTTTTGTTTTTATTCCTGTTGTTTAGTTTTTGACTAACAACACGAAGATTCTCAATTCTATTATCAAAAGGGTTCCTGTTGATATGGTCTATCTGCTCCGATCTGTTAAGTAAGACTTTGTGAATTAAAAACCAAACAATTCGATGTACTTTGTACCTTTTACCGTGTAACCCAACCCTCCAACAGTTATCCTCTTTTGTACCTGCTGCATTGCCCTTTTTAGCCTTACCTTGTGGGTTTTTCCAAATCAATCCAGAGGGACTATTCAAATCGTAATCAAAGTAGTAACTCCAGACATGAGGAAAATCTTCTGTAGTAATGTTCATAGGTTTATCCTTTTGTTTTTCTAATCAGTATTTAATAAAGAATCTCTACCTTCTTCATAACCTTTCATATACCCTTCTTTGTAACCATCTTCCCAAGGATCCCAAAACTCGCACTCACAAACATATCTGTCCTGAGTATGGCTTTCGTTTCTAAGGAAACCGTGTGGTGCTTTAGGATGAGGATTGCATTTTATCTCAATATTCATATTAAATCCTTTCATAAATTGTTAGGGCTTTTAGATAGTAGTTTTGTTTACCTTCTACTAAAAGAAGTGGAACTTCTACACTACCTGCTTTCAATAAAGTTCTTTGGTTGTTTCTCTCTGCATCAAAAATCAACAAGCAGAGTTCTTTATTTACTTTTCTTATCACATCACCAAGTATCTCTGGATTGTTAAACCTTTCTATATACCTGTCTATGAAATGTTTACTCAATTCAAAACCTATGAAAGGTTGTGCAATGTCTTTGTATAGTAAAGAATTAAGGTTTTTCATGTCCTGCTTCTATTTATCAAACATTCTGATCTTAGTCTCTGCTGGTAAATCGTTCCATACTTGTTCTATAGTCTTATCTTCTTTTCTAGCCTGAAACAAAACAGATTTACAACTACAATTACTGATAGCAATTGCAAAATCTTTCTGACTTTCAATTTTACTATACTTCTCGTATGATTCAAAAGTTTCTAGCATTGCTTGTGTTACTTCTGCAACAATACTATCTGCCTTTTCTTTCCATTCAGGGAAGTAAGCAATGAACTCATCTAGTTGACCAGTAAAGAACAGGTTAAGCAGATTCTTACGTGTAGGTAGCGGGTCATTACCTTTAATAGAATGTGCTACAACGTAAGCACTTGATTTTATTTTACAACGCTTATCTGTTTTCTGACACCACACTACAAACCCTTCTTCAAGGTTAGGTAATTGGTTAGCTTTTTCAATGACCTGCTCTACAGTAAGACCTTTACCGATAGACCCGATTACTCGTACATTACACTTTTGTGCAAACAGTTTAGCTACATCAAATAAACATTCATAATTAAATAATAAGTCAAGTTTCTTGTGGGTAATACCAATAAGAATCATCTTATCTTCTTTGTATGGTGTTACGATACGATTATCTGGTGAAGTAAACTCAAAGATAAAAGTATGATCGCCATTACTAATAGAATCAAAGCACGATTGAAATTTATCTTCTGATTCAAAACCAAAACACTTAATTACTAAATCACGAAAAGTAAATTCTGTGTCTTGAAACTTACCTTCAGCATAAGCCATACCTCTTGTACTGATTTCCCATTTATCATTATGCTTGTAGACACCGATCAGAGAACCGTCTGCTTTTTCTAAGCAAATTGCATTAGGCCAATCAAAATCATTGAAGTATTCTGGATATTCTCCATGATTAAAGAACCTATTAAACTTACGAGATACTAATTCAAACGTATTTGTATCTAGGATAAGTGATCTACATTCTTGTACAATAGGGTTAGTTTTCTGAGAATCTGTCAAATGGTAATCAAGCAAAGTAATACCTGTGTCATAGTGTTTTACTTTAATACCTTGAGAAATTAAATAATCTAAGCACCCTTTGGGTTGTAAGGCACTAGTGTTTAGAAGGTTTGTTAAAAACTGCTGTGTAAGTAATGTACTCATATTGATTTCTTTCATTTAAATACTGTTACTTAGATTATTCAAGGTAAGTTGAAACGCTTGTTCTTCTGTAAATCCTACCATTACAAAAGAATCATATTTCAACTTGGTACTAACAGCAACAAGATTGACTGCTTGAATATAACAAGGATTCTTCATTAAGTCAAGCAATACCTTATTGTTTTGTGCAATGTTGGCTATGTTAGCTTCTAACACATCATCATTGTTCATTGTTATTTCCTGTCAAAACACAAGACATAGCCTGACATAGGAGCATATTCCTTGGTTACAATCCAACCACATTTAGAGAAAACTTCTATTATTTTATCAAGATCAACACCTCGATAACTTAGTAGCCTTAGATCATCTTCCTTCAATGAACCAATACCAGATTCTGATTCATGGTGCCTTAACACCTGTTTAAGATCGCTTGTGAACATCTTTACTGGTAAAGTCATACCCGATTTTGCTGCTTCTCTGAGATTTTTATTTATAATCTCAATAACTAAATCAGAAAAGTAAGGGTTTTCCTTTGGTATACTTTTAAACTCATCAAAACTTATTGGTTTAGTCATTTAGTTTCCTTAAATAAAATGGCTTGAGTGTATTACCAACTACTACAGCGTTGTCAATTATACGAAGTTCGTAATCTCCTTCTACGATATAGACAGGTACACCGTTTCCAGTATAAAACGATTCTAGTATACACAAGTCATGTTTTTCCCAATGAAAAGGTAACTCTGAAGATAGAGTACCTTCATCAGGGTAAATTTCTAATATTAGTTGCATTTTATTCCTCTGTTAATATTCTTTTCTTAGCAATTTCAAAATACTCCTCATCCATTTCAATACCGATAAACTTACGATTTAGATTAGAACAGGCTACTCCGGTAGTTCCACTGCCCATTGTATTATCCAATATAGTTTGCCCCTCATTGGTATATGTATTTATCAGATACTCCATCAAATCCACAGGTTTTTGTGTTGGATGGACTTTACCGATCCTGTTGTTTAGTATCTCAATAATGTTTACCGGATAATAGTCATCATTAAAAGATTGGTGATTTGACTTCAATCCCGACTGTATTTGATTTGATTTTTTAGATCCACCTTTATACCTTAGTTTCCCTTTCCTCATTATAGGGTTGTATGTAATGCGTTTTCTACCAAAAACTAAAATATCCTCTGTAACCTTCAAAGGGTGGTATTTAGCGGTGGCAAATCCACCAGATTGCTTCTTATTCCAAACCCATGATGTTTTAAACCAATCAACGTTACTCATTACCAGTGCGCTAGTGAACGGTTGTGTAGCAGTAAGTACTATCGCCCCCGAATCTTTTATAATACGCTTGTATGCACTCCACAATAGATCAAAAGGTATGATACTATCCCATTTGCAATCTGTAGTTCCATAAGGTAAGTCACATAGTATCATATCCACGCTTCCACTATGAATCTCTTTCATTCTTTCAAGGCAGTCACCTTGCATTAACCAGAACCGATTATCTTTGTAATCCATCAAACATTCCTTTATAAGTAGAAAAACCCCGTAAGGATAAAACCTTACGAGGTTGTATTGTATACTATTTTTCTTTCTTGTCAAGCAAAGATTGCACACGTACAATCTCATCTATCTGACTACGAATGTCATTGATGTCTCTACGGTTTAAACCGATAAAGATTACACCAACTACAAACGCTGTAACTAAAATATCCATCTTAGAAGTCTCCTAGTTGTTTGTTAAGTATTTCACCAATTCAGTGTAGCCACCTACGAGATTATCACCTAACCATACCTGAGGAAAAGTCCTAGCATTAGGGTTCTGTTGAAAGAAATCTTCTTTTGTATACCCATTCTCTATGTTCTTTTCCTCAAAATCATAGCCTTTCTGCTTTAGTAAGTTCTTTGCTTGCACACAATAAGGACAGTTATTTTTTGACCATACTACAAACTTATTAGGTTTAGAATACTTAGCATACGCACCATCATACTCGCCTTGCATACTTCCCTTGCTATAGTTAGTAGTATTGACTTCAAAGAAGTTTTCCATACCTGTACTAGATGTAATCCAATCCAACCAAGGGAAAGGATTAGATACGTTGTATTGTTGCTTTAATCCTAATTGTACGCTACGAAAATCTGCTACAGCACGAATATATTGTTTTACTTCTTCTCTAGTAATACCTTCTACTGCACCAGTATCAAAAGTAAGATCAATAAAAGCATCTTCTAGTTCTACACACTTACGACAAGTATCGTACAATTCCTTCTTAAACTCATCGTTTACGATACGAGGGTGTTGTTCAAGAAACTTACGAAACAACAAAGCATTACCTTTTACATGTAAAGTCTCATCCTTAATTGACCAAGTATTTACATCAGTCATTCCGGGTAGAATACCTTGTCTACCAAAGTTCAGTAGCATTGCAAAACTAGCAAACAAAGCAACACCTTCAACATAACACTGTTTACCTAGGGATAATGCAATGTCTTTCAAACTACCATGCTTCAAGTCTTGCATGAACTCTAACTTTTCCTGCATTTGCTGGTATTGCTTAAATTCAGTATAGAAGTCTTTACCAAACCCTAGTGTATCATTTAGCAATGCGTATGCACGTTGGTGCGTACCTTCACGATTGCTGAAACTACCTAACATATTACGAACTTCATTGTTCTTAAATGCAGGAATAAGATGGTCATAGTAATCTGCACCTACTACACGATCGCCTTCTGTAAAGATACGTAGAATAGTCTTAATAAATGCTTTGGTCTTTTCTGGAATAACACCGGTTTGCCATTGCATTACATCGTCTTTAAGGGACACTTCCCAAGTACCCCAGTGTGCTTTCTCATGTTCTTCAGTGATAGCTACAAATTCCGGGTAAATCGGGTAGTAGGTTTCACTTGCTTGTGTTAATGACATTTATTTCCTTTTCTAAAATTCTTTTCTTAGCAACATCAAAGTAATTGGCATCCATTTCAATACCAATAAACTTACGTTTCAGGTTGCTACAAGCAACACCTGTTGTTCCACTACCCATAAATAAATCAAGAACAGTTTGTCCACTGTTACTTAGTGTGCTAATCAAATTACTCATAAGGTAGACAGGTTTCTGTGTGGTATGTTCTGTTTTTTCGCTACTAGGGGTTAGACTACCTTTGAACAAAGGTCTGTCGTATGTGGTAGATTGTCGATTAAACACCCATTTAGCTTTTGGCATTGTTAACCAACAAGCTACTTCATAGTCAACAATGAAACGTCTTTCTCTGTTTCTTGGCATTGGATTGTCTTTTTCCCAGCGAATCATATCCTTGATTACAAACCCGCAAGATTCTGCATACTTTGCAATTTCCCCTATATTTTTCCAGTCGTTGAAAATCACTACGTTTGCATCTTTTGTACAGACCCTTGCCAAACCACCTATGTAAGAAAACAAATCAAAACCCTTATCCCATTCACCGAAGTCTATACCTGCTCTACCCATTGTAGTAAAGTTATTTTTCCTCGCAATGTTGTATGGTGGATCAGTTAAAACCATATCTACGCTACCGCTAGGAATTTCTTTCATCCGTTCAAGGCAATCGCCTTGCATCAACCAAAACTGCGAGTCTTTATAATCCATGTCTCTCCTTTGTTCCTTAGTACCGTTAGTCATTGCTAACCAACGGTATATTGTATCACATTACGCTTGGCAAGCTACACAATCCTCATCGGGTTTATCTTCAACCTTAAAGTCTTGTAAAGCAACCCTTGATTGTTCTTGTACATTCTGCACTGCTGTAGCACTTCCTGTTCTGAAGTAGTACATAGACTTCAATACATCAGACACCAAGGCTTTAAGATGTACAGAGTTAATATAAGACTTGTCTGAACCCGGCAAGAAGAACACGTTAAGGCTTTGGGCTTGACAAACATATTTCTGGCGATCTTCAGCTTGTTGAATAATCACATGTTGGTCAATTTCCCATGCAGTCTTAAATACTTGTTTTTCTTGTTCTGTTAACCCTTCAATCCATTGTACTGAACCGTTATTAGATACAATCTTCATCCAAGTATCTTGATTATTAATACCAAGACGTTCTAATACAGGTACAAGGTACTTGTTTTTCACTAACATAATACCTGCTCTTGTCTTTTGCGTATAGGCATTAGACATTAGTGGTTCAATACTAGGTGAAGTACCACAAAGAATACTGCTATTAGCGTTTGGTGCTATTGCCAATAAGCATGATTGTCTTGTACCACTACCAATTAAATCATTAGGTTCTCCCCGTTCAATAGCAAGACGTTTAGTTTCCTCTACAGCACGTTCTTTAATCAGTTTCCAGACTTCTTTATTCAGTTCAATTGCTTCGTTACTTTCAAAACCAATACCTCGATGTAGTAACAAATTGGCCCAACCCATACCACCTAAACCTACAGCACGTTCTTGTTCTGCACTGAATACTGCACGTTTAACATCTTCTGGTGCCCAATCAATAAACCATTGTAAGTTATTATCAAGATAACGAATCAAGTCTTGTACCAATGTAGTATCTTTCCATTCGTCATACTTCTCAAGATTCAAACTAGACAAGCAACAAATCGCAGTACGATCATCATTGTTTGGTAGGGTGATTTCACTACATAAATTTGAACCCCAATTACGAAGTCCCTTAGCTTTCTGATAAGGATTCAATTGTTCATTAGCATTATCAATGTTATAGAAATAAGGTTCACCAGTCAACTCCCTAGCGTCCAACCATGTTTCCCAAATAGTCCTAGCGCGTATTGTATCACGTACTTCTTTAGTATGCGGACAAACAAGATCAAACATTTCATCATTTAATACTGCTTTAGCAAACTTCTTAGTAAAGTTTACACCATGATGTACACCGCTTCGGTTAACAATCTTACGGTTAACATCTCCACCACTAGGTGTACGCATCTTGATAAACTCAATAATATCAGGATGGTCTACATCAATATATACTGCACATGAACCTCTACGATTTTTACCTTGTCGCCAGTAACCCATATCACCGTCTACTGTCTTGATAAAAGGGATAGGGCCGGGAGCAACGTCTGTAGTAGCACGAACACGTGACTGTAAGCTAGTACCTCCACCCATCACAGAAAGCATTTTAATCTCTGATGATGCTTTCATTTGAGATTTAATCGTATCACCCAACCAGATTAAGAAACATGATATGTTTAACGCCTTAGGTTCTTTACCAACCCATGCGCTTTTACGTATTGATTTACTTTCAGGTTTCCAGAAGTCAGGATGATTTACTAGGTTAGTGTCCCACTCACCGTCTACTGCGTTAGACAATGGAGGACTAGAAGGGAACCACCATTGCTTACTTGCTGCATCATACAATCGTTGTGCTAGGGCTTTATCACCATAACTAAAATTATTACATGTACGTGCTAGTGCTACTTGTGCTGTTTCTCCTTTGTCTGCTGCATAAAACTTCTTTAGAAGATTAAGACCTTCTTCTGTGAAATTAGAATCTCTTGCTGGGTCAATCTCAATTCCGTATTTAATTTCTTTCATCATAACCTTTAATTATTTGTTCTTATTCAACCATACCCCGTAATCGGTATAAATCATTAAGAAGTTTATTATTCTTCTTTTTATCAATAGCTTCCCTACTTGCGTAGGGGCTATCTAACCAACCCAAATCTTGTCTCTCCTCCCCCACCCACCTAGTACACTGAACTATCTTATTTAGCTTATTACGGTGCAATACATCTTCTTGTTTATCAATAGGCATTGTAATATCAATACCTAACTGAAATAACATATCCTTGAACTGACTCTGATTGTTTTCAATCCAATCATAAGTAATATCAGGCTTTGCAATTGCAAGCTCTGACATTGAAACGCTAACAAAAGCAGCAATCTGCATAATAACCTTTCTATCTACTAACTTCTACTAAACAGAAGTTGGTGTACTGAAGTTTCAAAGAAACAACATGAGAACCTAATTATACACCAATTTTCTTCTGTTTTCTAGTTAAATTTTATTCAGCGTAAACATCTACAACAAGACTATTGAACGGTTCTGTTTTACATTTAATATGAACTTTATTATCAGGTAGAACTTCTACTACTTTGTATTCCTTGCTGTCAAACAAAAAGGTATCACCTACTGCATATTCTTGTTGAACAACAGATTCAACAGTTTCTTGTGTTTTCTCTGGTTCTTGATTTTCCATAATAATCTCCTTTGGTTTAATATTGGTTTGTTTGTTTTGTGGTTTTTTAGTTTGTTTCATTTACTACCTTTATTATCCTCTAAACATAAACCTAGGTTTAATAGATTCGCTAGAAGTACGATAACCCTCTTCAGGACACTTACTGTCTCTTAGACATGATGTCTTATAGATTTCTAGCTCTTTTCGTAGCTTCTCTATTTCGCTTTCTTCTTCCTTCTGCTCTTCCTCAAGTTCAATTTGTAAAGCAGCTAAAGCCCTCCAAGCTAGTTTAGCACTGTGGCGCATGTTATCAGTATCAATTGTACCTCGATCTACTAAATGTCTACCAACGCAATCGTGATGGTCTTTACTCGTTTCTCTGTTCCATGCTAACGGTTGACCGGGACTATGTTGTTCTTGCCCAGCAAGACTTACTTTAGCTACTTCTGCTAGTGCAAGAGGAAAGTAGTCAATCAATCCAGTAACAAAAGGAATAGATTTACGTTCTTTAGGGTCTGTAGGTAGAATCATTTTCTTTGTCATACAAAATCCTTCAATTCTGGTTTACTGTAAGTATCTGGTTTTGCAATCTTACCGTTATCGTCAAATACTGGATTACCGTTTACAAACTTACTGTTATTACTACGGATAACTTCAGCAAGCCCTTTCTCAATATCTAAACCAAACATATAAGCTACACCTACTGCTGTAACGATTTGATCGCACAATGAATCGAGCAGTTCTAATCGGTCTACATCATTTAAGTGCACACCTTCACTTTGTGTCTTGTACCACCAAGCATACTCATCAACGCTACCTGTACTGTGACCGTTTACAGCAGTCAACATCTCATCTACTTCTTCAAAGTGAACACCAACCTGTACTGCTCTATTTTTATCAGTAGGTTCTGGAACTGCTTTCTCAAACCATTCTTTAATTTGTACTATTTGATTATTTTCCATCTTCACCCTTTACTTCTTTTACTTCAATACAATCTTCTTTAAATATAAAATTCAAACAATAAGGCGGTGATACTTCTCTTACCCAGAATACATCAATATCTGCTTTCACTACAGTAAACACTTCTTCTATATGAGAACTGTACCACCATCTTTGGTCACATGCTTTAGTGATTTTTACTTTCATTGTAGTCTCTCTACTAAGAACTTTGTACTTACAAAAGAAGGGTCTGCAAATCCTTCTCTCACATCATGAAGCATTACTATACCACGAAAATGGTTATTTCCATAGTAGCCTTTATAAAGTTCGTCAAAAGGATACGAAGCTCCTGCAATGATTCCTACACGAAGTGATCCATCAAACACTGGTTGAATAGCTACATCTAATGTTTGCTTGTGACCCACCACGAAAGAACAACCTACATTCTTTAACTGAGAAGCTGCTGAACCACCGTAGGGTTTACCTGTCATTGGATTAGCCAAATAATGCACAAAGTTAATACCCCCGAT
>Ga0194022_1000032_pt1 | contig 19139 bp, 40 predicted proteins | sample IW29Aug16_MG_FD_144483 | JGI IMG/M metagenome (GOLD analysis project Ga0194022, IMG submission 144483) | Freshwater microbial communities from the Broadkill River, Lewes, Delaware, United States - IW29Aug16_MG | ecosystem: Environmental > Aquatic > Freshwater > River | place: USA: Delaware...
AAACTCATCCCATGTACAACAATGACCTGATTTTTCTGAACCAATAAATATAATATCTTCTACTGTATGACCAGAATTTTCTATAGCTTCTATAGTTTCTTTAAGCAAGTTTGCCATGTTTATTCCTTATCTAACATTAGTTTATCCAACGATTCACTCCAACACAACAAAGCTATCTTTTCTAAGTCTTTAAACGGTACAAAGATTCTTCTTTGTTCTTTATGTTCTGATGAGTATTGTACTATGCTTTGGGTTTTAGTGCAATACAAATAAGAAAAGTTTTCTGGTTGTTGTAAATTTGTCATAGGGTTTCCTCAATCAATGACTAATTTCTTAACTTCTTCTACATAGTAGTCAATATCGACATCACCATCAAAGTCTTTCATGTTATTACACGTTTTTACTTTCCATTGGCTATCAATTGACAGTCTACGATATTCTTCTTTACCTTCTAGTGGTGGCATGATCTTTACCAAACTACCTCCTTGTTTACTAGGATAGTACCTACAAATACGTTGTTGCTCAATTTCTGTACCATCATCCATAACCATAACAAGTCTTGAATTACGAGGTACTTTTGTGCGTAACAGAAAATCGAATATATGTCCTTCTTTTAGTCTTTGTTGAATAAAATCTTCAATGTTTATATCATGTAACATCTTTGCTTCAGCAGCCATAGGAATAACCAGAGCAGACTGATTCATGTGCCAACCTAAACCTTCATATTGGTATATACCTTTACGTTTGACCTTCACACGGGACCCTTTCAATAATAAAACCTTTGAAATTTACCAAATCACAATTGTATTTCTGAAATTTTCCAAGAACACCGTTGAGTTTCAATCTTTATAAACTCCTATATAATTATTTACGTTAGCAATGTACATTGCTGAATAATCAACACGTTCCATTTGTAGATTTACTAGATTCTCCCATTCTTTTACAATACTATCCATTATTTCATAATGATCGCTGTGTACACACAAAGTAATACCGTCTGTATTAGCCATCACCATCTTAAACTTCAGGTTACGCTGATAGAACATATCAACCAACAAACAAAGCGTCAGTTGCCCACCAATCGTAATTGTCATAGTAAACTTAGGATCATAGAATACACTATATTTATCGTTTGATTTACCATAGGTTCCGTTTAACGCAAGTTTCAGCATTGCATTTTCAGCAGAACCTTTCTTGTGTACAGTACGTTCATCGTACATTGACTTATAAATATCGCAGAATGTCTCGCCTAAATGTTCAGGGTACACCCTGTTTGAAATAGCTAAATTAGGATAGAAACTAGCAACATCAAGATCAATAATTCCCCAGTTTTTATTTTCCTTGATTACTTTATTACTAAGGCTACCGTGAATACCACCAGTACCAAAGTCAAACCTAAATCCATCTACTACTACATTTAATGTTTCGGCAACTTTCCAACACCCATAGTATGACTTCTTTGGTACTCTAACCTTCTTTGGTTTCTTTGTAAAGTCAGGTGAACCATCTTCGCACAGTGGTTGCTCTGTGACATGATTTCCTTCCGAATCAAACAAATACTCTGTAGATTTCAACTCTTGTTCTTCAACCCAACCCATCGGATGTTGCTTTTTAAACTCAACAATATCTTTCTCAGTAGGTTTCTGTTTAAACTTTTCTCGTTTTACAGACATTTCCGCATACTTTGCAACATCACCAAGGTTGTGTTCTTCAATGTCACTAAAAACCCCTTTAGTTTCAGTAATAGTCTGCTTCTTAAACCAATCATAAACTGCCTGAAATTCTGGTCTAGTAAAATTGTAATAATCAAACAAACATTCAGAAATCTTAATCTTACTACGTTTAGTTTGGTTTAATACTTGTTTACCGTTTTGATAAACTTTTAACTTAACACCGTTCTTTTCAAGTCTGTTTTGAAAATACTCAGAACCAATCTTTGTATCGTCTGCGTTTATAACGACATGTCCTAAGTTGTCAACCATTTTTAACCTGAACGACAACTGTGATTCGGAAGCATGTAAAAACAATCTAGTAGCTTCTACATCGTGTTCGTTGTACCTGACAATCTTGCTAATTTGTTCTTCATTCAACTCATCTTCAATGCCGTATGGTAAATCCTCGATGTTCTGCATGCGCATATTGAACTCAAGCATTTTAAGACTTGTCGCTTTTGCTTTATTATTGAAATGCCATATACGGTACAAGTCAATTTGCTTAACAATCTGATCCTCATACTTTACTGTATTACCGAAACCTTCATCCTTGAATGAATCAATCTGTTTTTGTGCAATATCAAATACTTTCTTAGCAAGCCAAGTTCCTGTTTTACCTTCTGTGTTTACTTTAGTAATTAACTCATGTAAAACAGGATAGTCAAACCCGATGTTGTTAAATCCTACCAAGTAACAATCGTTTGACTTTAGATATTCAACACAGTCAATTACTCTTTGTATTTCATTCTTGAACTTAGAACACTGGAATGTTTGCTTGTACTTACCGTCTGCACGAACTACACTAAAAGTAAATACATGCTTAAAGGTTTCAATATCATATACCCACATCTTACTATAGTCCATACATTTCCTTTAACTGTTTTCATTAAGCCAATTATCTAAGTTCCACAAAGTATGTGTACTGTTTTCATAGTACGTAGCTCCTGCTGGCCCTGTCAATCCAGTAACCCTGTTCTTAGGAACCAGTATTTCAGTAGTATTTCTCTTAACTAAATCATCTGCCATTTTATCACGTTTTAGGATGATTGTAGCGCCTGCTGATTTAATAATTGTACTTGAACCCATGATGTCCATTTCACCTGAGTTCTCTGATTTTCTCATGTGATTGATATAGATAAAAGATACACCATGTGATTTAATAAAACCCTTAGACCATTTCATATACAGCGACTGATCTTCGTTGCTTAAACCATCCAGTATATCTTGCAAAGGGTCAAGTACAATAATTTTACACCCACATGTAACTACAAGTTCCTCGATTGTATTCTGAATCTCCTCGATTGAACCGTCTCTATTGTCCAACAAGAAAAATCTAGCAGTACCGTCTGTATTGTACATGAGATCATTTGATTTCTCTACAACTTCAGGTGTAGCTAAATATTCAAGTTTATTGTCAAAACCATCAATCAGCGCCAACTTCTTTTTCAAGTGCCTTGATAGCAACACCTCACCGTATTGCCCCGCATCTAGCTCCATTGAGACAATACCTACCTTGTGTGGACTGTTAAAAATCCAGTAGTAAATCATTTCATTTACGAAGGTGGTCTTTCCTACCCCCGTGTCAGCAGCAATGTTGTATATATAACCAAGTGACATACCTCCAACAAACATACTGTTCAAATCACCCATGAAAGGAGGAAAAGGTACTTTAGGTATAGATGACTGAGAAATTATACGGTCGTACAGAGCACTTGAAGGTAGAATGTCAATAGGTATAAACTGCTTTGCCGAATAGAAATCATTGATGAACTTTTTACTTTGATCTTCTTCCAACATTTTATTGGGATCTTTCATACTCCATTCAGCAGTAAATACTTTACCTTTTGGTAAGACCTTTACTAACTTTTCAATTGCTTTTTTACCTGCTTCATCATTATCCATTCCTATAACAATCTTGTCATGCTTATTAAACCAAGCATACTGTTTAGAAACCTGAGATTCACAACCAGTCTCACCTACGGTAGGCGATACAACAGCAGGTTCATAGTCCCAACCTTTAGAAACGTAATAGTCTTTTAGCATCTGATAAGCTGCCAATTGATCTTCTTCACCACCTACGATCAAACAGACTTTGCCGCCGTTTTTGAACTTGAATTGTCCAAACATATCACAGGTATTGCCTGTATTACCAATACTTCCACCAAAGTTCTTTGGATGACCTCTGCGTTTCCACCCACTTAATTCGCCATCCTTAGTACAGGGATAGTAACGAGCAACTACATCTCCTGTTGATTCATCATATTCTGTTCTTACACCAAATACTTTTAATGTATCGTCACGGATACCCCTATAACCGTTACCTTTTAAAGAAGTATTCTGTTTGATTTTTTCAGTTTCTTCTACTGTAACATTAGGTTTTACGATCTTATCTGTCAAATCTAATTTCTCCTTTGATTGTTTAACTTTTGTCTTTACTTTTGACTTCTGATTAGATTGCTTATATTCTTCGCTAGGAACTGTGCTCTGACATACAAAACAATATGAGCTACTATCCTCGTAAACAGCTTTGCCGTCACTGCTTCCGCAGTCTGTACAGGATTCATGTCTGATAAAATTTGCTATGATTATCTCCTACCTAAAGTCTTTCATGTAAGTACAAAATACAAAACCATACTAATTCCCTTCTTCTGCAATACGTTTCTGTCCTGCAATAACACCTTGGTCAAAGGCTTCTTGCAACCACCCACAAGCAATTTTACTTCTTTTCACCAAATCATGTGTTGAAATATCTTCGTAGAATCTTTCACTTCTCAGGGAATAAGATTCAAGAGCATGGAACCAATCATTAAAATCGTTATTCATTTATTGCTCCACAAATTTGTAGTTTGATTCTAACATTGCTTTTGCTTTTTCGTAAGTAGTAAGGCAGTATTCTAGATGAAAGTTGTTAAATGTGCTCCATTCAAGACCACATTCTACATCCATAAAAACAAAACCTAACCGTAACAGACTTAATCTTCTTACAGCGTACGTTTCACGAAACTTAACAATATGCCACTTAAACGGATTATAAAACTTCATGTGTTGCTCCTTAGCTGTTATTCTATGCCAAAACAAAACCCCACAGACTTACCTGAGCAAAACCTAGGGTTATCTGTGGGGTTGATACTACATCAACCTTTCTGTTTAAGCAAATACTTATTACTTACTGTCTTGAAAGTAAACCTTTCATCACCTACCTGACGCCATACAAGACCTTCCCGTAGGGTATTAGTAAACCCTAAGACAGATTTACCGTCTGCTAATACTAACATATCATCTAGGCTAAGACTTCCGATATGTTTAAACAACGCAGGTGCTGCATTTAGGTCATTATCTTTACAAAACGAGTAAAGATCATATACGCTAAGGTATTCTTGTTTGTCAATATCAAAAACATCAAAGACATATAATTCATATTCTCTTAACCCGTAGATATTGCCACTAATACCGGGGCCACATTGTTCTGCTTGGATAGCAAGATTTTTACCTAATTTTCTAAGTTTTTCTTCTAGTTTGTATTTACGTGCATTATTCCAGAATGTATTATCTGAATCTTTTAGTTCAAGATTACGTGAACATACACCAAACTCACCGTTGTATAAGTAAACAGTAAAAGATTGACCTTCTACTTTTTCTTGTACATAGAATTGTACACCTTGTTCTAGTTTAAGTTTTACTTTGTCGTAACAATTCTGGATACGTTCTTGGTCTGTTTTAGGAATAAAACTAGGAAAGTTACCTTTGCAGTCTGCGTTGATAAAATCTTCTGGTGGCTCCCATTTTACAATCCCTAGTTCTTCAGATACGTCAGCACCTATACTATCTTCATTGATAGCAAAAGTTTCTTCTGGTCTACCAAGCAATGAAATAGGTAACAATAAACCCTGAGACAAAAACCCACGAAGTCTAACTGTCCGTAGTTTTTCACCCTTGACTCCTTTATATTCTCTAGGCTCTTTACCTTTAGATAAAAAAGGTGCTAGTTCTGTAGGAATCCAAGAGTCAGGTTCACAGTAAATAACTAAGTCACCTACTTCATATTTACCGATGGAATCTACTACTTTCCAACCGTTAATACGATAGCCACAGATACTGTCTGCACCTTCAATTGGGATTACTTCGGCTACTTTCTGAATACTTGCTAGTTTACGCATTGTTTACTCCTTTATAATTTCCCAATAAGTATGTGGTGCATACCTTTCAAGTGGTGAATCGAAATCACCTAGGTAAAGATTACCGTTACTGTCTTGCAAGACAATGTAGTATGGTTCACGGTCAAACCAGTTGAACAGCTTATCACCTGCTTTTATTTCATTCCCGTGTTTGTCTTGCATGATTCACTCCTTATCTAAATAGCTTACTTCTATTTCTGTATTGCAGCAAGGACAATCGACTATTTTATTAAGGTGTCCAGTTATAAATGTTGCAGACCTATGCAGGTTCTTGTGTTCTGCTCTGAAAATAGTACCACATACGTGACATTCTACTTTATATGTAGGTATTTTACCTTGTTTTATAATTTCCATAGACTACTCCTCACAATTCCCAACAAATCTTTTCTACCTTGTCTTCAGGGTCACAATCATTTATCAATTGTTCAATAATATTCCAATCACCACCTCCCAGACCCGCACCGATTTTAGGGAAGTTTAGCGAATAATCATATGCAGATGCTACACCGATTGCTTCATCAAAGCATTTAACGAGATCGACATAATTCACATATCTTTTTCCATCTTTACCGTAAAATTGTTGGGTAATACCGCTAATAACCATTAAATCGTCACTAACCCAGGTTTTAATACAGATACCTGTATAAAGTTTTTTATTCCTGTATTCGTATTCTACTAAGTAATCTTGATAGACTAATGGGTAATTTTTCTTAATAGCCAATGCCACACCAGAACCCATAACACCCTGCGCATTACAACCGTGTAGAATAATACCAGATTTCACATCTAGTAAGTTACCTTTTCGGTAATGAATTGTCATTGTTTATTCCTTTACTACTAATCTACTACTAATAAAATACCAATGGTGCGTCGTGAAGGACTCGAACCTTCAACCTACGATGTAGAAGAACGCTGCTCTTTCCAATTGAGCTAACGACGCTTTTATTCGTTGATGGTGGTCACTTGACTGTACATCTTAGCGGATATGCACACTCCATTGTTGTGCCGTGATTGTTACCACACACGGCGTGTCTTTACCATCACTTTGCCGTACTGGATTCGCACCAGTATTTCCAAGACAAGACGCCGGGTGTCCTACATGTTTGTTAGACGAACGGCAAAGTGATAGCCCCCGTCTTTCCGGAGTGTCACACGTCGATGTTATTGTAAACTTCTAGGTAAGATTATCCAACACTGCTAACCTTTTGTCAACCCCTTACCAATCTGTGCTGCTGCAACAACAATCGACTTCCGTGTCCTTTCTATGTCTGTATAAATACACGGTACATATCCTTTTTGCTTGTATGGGTTAAATTCCATCAGCTTTGTTGCTAACCTCAAAGCATCCCCATCGTTTTCTAATGGATTCCACCAGCTACCACGACTACCGTCTAGGTTTTCATGTATCCAACCCATATCTTTGACATATACAACTCCACCGTGTACGATTGCAGCTAGTCTGAGAAGTTCTTGACTATCCATAATTCCTTACTCCTTTAGAAACCCTGATTTCTTCTTCATAATCTTCAATAGCAGAAAGTAAAATATGAAAGCACCAATACAAACCTTGACTGTCTTTGCCACTATCAACCCATATTTTTGCTACTTGCCTACAAAGTTCTTGGTCACTCATACTTCCTTACTCCTATATTAGCCTGCCTAAGTAAATCTAAGCCAGAAGTGTCTCTGTAATCTTCTTTATAAACTACTTCCTTAACACCTGCTGCAATCATAGCAGAAGCACAAGCCCTACACAAGCTATGTGTTACATATAAACTACTATTCTGAGTAGATAAACCGTTTCTGGCTACCTTGATGATAGCGTTCTGTTCTGCGTGGATAGTTTCTGGTTTAGTAACCAAGTTACCATCTTCTGCAAAGTATTCACATTCATTACCTAGTTCCGTAGGTAACCCATTTACACCTGCAACTAATGCACCATTCTCAAGAACAAGGCAAGCACCTACCTTTAGTCTCATGGCCTTGGATAGTTTTGAGTGCAAAATAGCAACACCCATGTAAGTATCATCGTTTTCTTGTTGAGTAGGCATACTAAGTCTTTAGTTGTTTCCTATATTTTAATTCTTCTTTAAACATCTTGACAATATGTGAAGGTACATGATGCTGTGTAGATAACACAGATTCAATATGATCTGTTTCCATGTCTTTAAGATAAATAAAAGTAACGGGTTGCTTACCGTCTTTTCCTCTAGTACCCCAGCAGAACACTTCACGCTTTACTTCATGTTTATCATTGCTATATACACTAATGTCTTTAAGACAATCACCGAATGAAATTCTTGTGTAGTCTAACCCACCGTCTAGGAACACTTCACGTTCAAGTACCGTATCGAAGTGAGTAACGTAATCGTGACGATGTTTACTATGTAAGATTGTACCGTCTGGTGTCTGCCAGCGGTTGGCAATTAAGTACCTAGTCATTTCACCCTACCTAATACAGTAATTAGCATATTGATACTGGAAATAATCATTTGTTGTGTATCACGAGGTAAGTCTTTCCATTCTGTAGTGTTACCACTTAATTTACGAACAGCGTCCCAGTATCTTTCTACGTCTGATTTTTCTTTCATGGTATTTCCTTTCGTTTACTATTAGTCTGATTTCATCAAAAATTGTTCTTTTACATTCAATATCTTCCCAGACGTCAGGGTAGTAACCTATACAAAATCCGTGATTTGCACGGAAAGAACCTTCAATCTTGACGCCGTTTACTTTGTCCAGATAAACCCAGGGAAAGTTACCAATTAGTTCTACCTTTATTCCTATTTTTTCTAGTCTTTTTACAAACAATGAAATACGGTTTATGTCTGATTTATTTGACATCCTGATTCCTTTAATTTCTTGTTTAACTTTTTGAGCTTCAAAACTACAACCATACCACTGATGTCGTGTTTGAGATTTGTTAATACATCACTACATGCATCATCTAGGATAAACTTAGAAAGTATACTTAGTTGGTGCTGACAATCATTCAATTTTCTAATAAATTGATCAATATCATCCACACACCAACATCTATTACTTTCAGATACTGAGTGTCTTGGTAGAATAGAATTTTCAAGTATACGTTCTTTATTTTTCATTCCTGCTCCTTTGCTTTCCTATTCAACTTAACAGCTTCTTTAGCTTCTTGTTGAAAGTATTTACTTACCTTTACACCTAACGTACTACTTCCAGTAGTATCAACTACTCTACCAGTAAACGGGTCAGTCCAAACCCTAGGAGGGTTTTCTCTGGTATAGAAAGTCATACATCCGTCTATCTCTGCTTCTTTGTTTTCTTGTACCATCTTAAACAAACCAGATTCAAGAATCTTAAAGAAATCGAGAAACTCGTAAGCATGATATGCACCACCAGAGACTTCAGATAAGAAAACAGCAAAGGCTTTTCTATTTAACTTCTCTGATGATTTGTTGCTTTTAGGTCTTTTAGTCATTTTGTTATACTTTAAATAATTTCTCAACTGCTTTATGAGTAGCAGCATTTCTTTGACTTGCGAAATTAGTTTTTATTTCACCTTGCCAGATTACTTCAAAATCTTCTGGTGCGCTATATTCAGATACAAATACAATATGACCTTCTTCTTTCTTTTGCCTGCACCAGTCAAAGAATTTATCATGCAAAAATGCGCCAGTTTTATAACCAGTAGTCCCTTGGTAAGGTGGATCACAGTATATCAAACTTGGTTCTTGTAATACGATTGTATCGTAGCTTTGATTTACAAGCTCAACACCTTGTAGGTTTGGACTTTGTTTCTGTGCGTTACGTTTACCGTACCCTACGAATGTTGTATCGTCACTTCCCTTTTCTCTGGCATATCCTCCTTTTAGATCAGCGCCGAAACTTGTTACAATGCAAGCCCAAGATGTCAAGGGCGATACTGGTTGTTCTTTGTAGAACTTACGCTGTTCAAAGGTAAAGGAATCGGGTAATTGGTCTACCATGTCACGAATAGCAATTAAAGCAGCAATTGTGTGAGGATTTAAGTCATAACCAATACGCTTAAACCTACTAGGTACTTTATCAATCAGGTTTGCCCCTCCGACAAAGGGTTCAACCCATGTTGTAAATCCTTTATCTTCTGCTGCTTTTAGCATAATAGGCAGAATGTACTTGGCTATTCGGTTTTTACTTCCCATGTATTTCATTGTACCCCCTTATATGCAGTATGCAGATTGCTACTAAACCGATTAGAAGCCTTAGAAGCGATTATTTTACTTTCTGGTAGGGTAGTACCAGACTTAGTATTTAACCTGTTCTAGGTGTGTTTAAATAAGTTTTAGAGATATTGTCGTAGTTCTCGATACTGTCCCAATAGTAAGATTTGATTTTACTCATTCACACCCTTTACTTGTTCGTCTACCTTACAGGTATAGTTTACATTATTTACTGTAAAATTATTAAAGTCGTTACATGCTTTTGCTATTTCTCTTGCTGTGTAAGCTGCTCCGATAAAACCAATACCGAAACATACTAACAGTAACGAACATAACACTATTAAAAAATCAATTAAACTCATTTTCATAATTTATTTCCCTATAGCTTCGTTTACTATCATATTAATCTGTTGTTCCTTAGTGCCTTTTACAAATCCTTGAGATTTAAACCTCTCGTACATTTTCTTAGGATGTGGGTCAGACCAAGAATATGCTTTGTTACTCAGAGCAATAATTTTTGTTTTTAGTGTAAGCAGGAAATCTTCTGTGGTTCTTACTTGTTTATTTTTATACCATACTTTACAAATACTGCAATCAAAATTATCAACTGTTCTGTAAACTGCTTTTACAGATTCCATTTCTATAAATTGAACAGGTATTCCATTAAACTCATAAAAATGTATTTTGCGTAAATCTATAAGATTTTGATATAACCGATTACGTTCTTCATCAAATTCTGCTGTTTGTTTAATCGGTTTACAACCAATAGGAAGAATCTTTTGCAACTGTAAAGCAGCGACACTAGAACTTAGACCTTCAGGTAAACTGAAATAGAAATCTAAATCATTAGCAATATTACCCATGTACCAATCCCTAGGTGCTCCACCTGCTAAAATAGCATGAGGTGCTATAAGTTCTAAGTTAAATAATAGATGGTTTGCTACTTTTTGTTGAAATTCGATTGTCATAATGTTCCTTTAATCTCTAACAAGGCAAAAATAATAGCAAGTATAAAACTTACACTTACTATAAAAGCGTTAACACTGTCACTCACCCTAGGTGCTGTAAAAATAAAGACTACTAATAGGTAAAACATCCAAAACTTCATTGTTGACCCTTTAATAACTTAGCTACCTGCACCTCAGGTAGTTTCTTGTTCAATGCAAAGTTAACCCCTAGTTGAAATGCTTTAAGTACAACATCAGGGTTATCAAAATTATCTGCACCAGAAGCAGTAAGAATAGCACGTTGTTCTTGTTCAGTCAAGTCTATGATGTTTTGCATTGTTGTCCTTGTTTAAATTAGAAACCTGCCATGCAACGTAGGTACAATAAACGATCAAAGGTATCCGATGGTAGTTTGATGTTGTTAGCAGTAAAATAAACTACGTTTTTCAACAATCGTTGAAGATCTGGGTCGTGCTTTTGTTCTTTATTGATTAAAGCAATTTCTTTATCTACGGTAGTAATCCCGTCCTTCATCGCTTCTTTCCAAGTATTTCCGATACTTACTACAGAATAACAAAGCCCTTCCGAAGGTGGAATTGCTGCATGAGCAGTAGACATAATACAAGATAAAGCAATAGCAGTAATACCGATAAGTTTAGTAAATTTCATTTTAGTTCCTTTAAATATGTTCAGTCAAATTTTATAATGTTTTTGTTGTCAATTACAACAACAAATATTTCTTCTTTTATGTAGTTAGTACACTTAAAAGCATAATTATCAACCTTCCAATCTACAGTGATACTTTTATTGTTTTCGTGAGTTACTTTACCTTGCCCAAGTATCTCATTAGAACTTTTTGATAGCACAATTACGTTTTTACCTAGTAATTCAGGTACAAAAGGTCTTTCTGTTTGCCCAGTTACTGTAGGTTTCGAGAAGAACAAGCAACGATCACCACCTTTAAACATAGCCCCTTCTTTTGTGTAACTTTCTTTTACACCTAGACCAGTAAAAGATACAGTAACAGGGTAGTCTCTTGGAATACTACTATCTGTATCTATCACTACACCTTTACCGTAAGCAGTACACCAAACAGTATCACCTACTCTAAAATCATTATTCATAGACTCATTACTCATAAATTCCTTACTCATTCTAATTCCTTTTCAATAAAAGTTTCAAGATTCGATTTGATTTCACGTACAAGTTCTGGTTGCATGTACTCGTAATTGTCATCAATCGCCCATGTATGTACTTTATATGTAAGTGCTTGTCTTGTCAAGTCGTTTGCTTCTTTAATATATTCATCGTAGTTTTCTTGCTTCATAAAAACTACATAGTCACTCCACATGATTAAGTTAAGTGAAAGAGGAATAAGTGCACGTTTTAGATCACTTCCTGCACATCTTGCATTGATACCGTACTCCCCGGCTACTCTAGCTGCTGTTGGCGATCTTAGTAAGCCGATTGAGCATACAAACGCAATCTTTGTATCTTGACCCTGAAAAGGATTCCTAAAAGGACAACTGTTTAGTTCAAAGATTTCTTGTGTTTTGGTTTTCATATTAAACTGCTACTGGTAGCTTTACAAAAGGATGGTACTTGTAGTTTACGATATTAAAATCCGAAGGCTTATAACCGTCAATACCTGTATTTTCTGTAAGAATTTCAAGTGTTGTTGGGTTTTTCAAATCATCTTCAATCAATGGTCGTTCCAAGACTTCTTTCATCTGTTCTACGTGGTTAGTATAAATATGACAGTCTCCTAAGTCAACAATTAGTTTACGAGGTTTAAGACCTGTTGTACGTGCATATAGGTGTGTAAGCATGGCATAGGCTGCAATGTTGAACGGTAAACCTAGTGCAAAGTCAGAGCTACGCATGATTAGCTTTAAGTCCAAGTAACCATCAGAAGTATAGCACTGGTGTACGTAATGGCAGGGAGGTAAAGCCATTTTATCCAAATCACCTACGTTCCATGCACTAACAATATGTCTACGTCCGTTAGGGTTGTTCTTTAGACTTTCAATAAGTTTCTCTACTTGATCTATCTCAAAACCATCATAATTCATCCAACTACGAAATTGTACACCATACACAGGCCCTAAGTCACCTTGCTCATCTGCCCAAGCATCCCACAGTTTACAATTATGCTCGTGTAAGTAATTAGTATTACGTTCGCCACGAAGAAACCACAACATTTCTAAGAAAGCAGTTTTCCAACGTGTTTCTTTAACCGTAACTAACGGGAATCTCTCACGAAGGTCGAATGTCATGTGTGCATCGAAAACACTTAACGTACCTACACCAGTACGATCTTGACGCAATGTACCTTCATTGATGATACGCTTACCTAGTTCAATATATTGTTTCAACTTACCCTCCTATTATGTCTTTATTTATTACTTAGTACCTAACAGTTCATTAAGTTCTTGTCTTGCAATGTATGCAAGTTCAAGTAAATTTACAGGGCAGGTACTATACCGATCAGTTAAGATTCTCCCTGTTTCCAGAAGTTGCCAACAAGAGTCAGGCGTTTCTTTATAAATATCTATTGTTCTTGTCCGATAGAACAAACCTTTACACACATCTACTTGTGCGTAAATCTTACCTTTGTGACCTTTTTCATAATCAAACATATATCTGAAATTACTATATTCCATTGTTATTCCTTTAATCTAAAACATACTCACACATTTCTTCGTCAAACCTAGCCCCAATTTCTTGAGGTGTGACACTAGGTAATACTACTACCTTACCTGTGCCAAGATCAATACCGTGAGAAACTAACAAGTGCTTTTTATTAGTCTTTTCATCATAGTAATCGAATGTCATTAACACAATCATGTGGATTTATCCTTTACTGTTGTTCTTCAGACAAAATAAAATTAGTCAATTGTTCTTTCTTTTCTGAGAGTTCATCGTGTAAATAATCAGGTAAAAGCGGTGTAGCGTTAAGTGACCATGCTTCTATTGATGAAAGAAGTAGTAGAATTTCTAGCGATTCTCTTTTTGTCATAGTTTCGTAATTCCTTTTTTGCACATCTAATATAGACTCATTTACTGTATTGTCGGTTTTCTCATATGTATAGCCTACACTGTTCAGTTCTTCTTCGGATTCTGGTTCTGAACAATTGAAGCAAGGAGGCGATACGTGACAACAACAGCTACCTCTGTTTTTTCTGATTGTTTCCCATGCTTTGTAATCAATGTCCATAAGACACTCACCATTTGTAATATGTTTTAATTCAGACATCGCCACCCTTCTGTGCTGCCGATGTTGCATCAACTATTTCGTAATCTATATCGTATTCATCATCGAGATTCGTGATTCTTATTTTTATGTCAGGTAATTTCTTTGCTCTCATAAGTGTTCTGACGCTTCCTACTTCCAAAGTATCGTTAGAAATCTCATGGTCTAAAAATTCTGCAATAGAACAATATGACATTTCAGCATCATCAATATTCCAAAACATATCGGCATCTGGATGTTTTGTTTTTGCAATAGCATGAATATAAGAAGCCACACAAGTAGGATCTGACATTGCAGATTCCCAAAGTTCGCTCAAATAACTTCCATGTTTTGGTATTTGAAAAGCATCACGACAACGGGCGAGTTGATCGGTTAGATCTTCAATACGCTTTTCTTGGGATTCTACGATGTCGGCGGCTTTGTCTGCTACCTCCGCATAGTCAAGGTTAATATTTCGGTCACGAGAAATGCTTGCACCTACACGCAAACACTCTATCAATTGTTTATGGTCTGTCATTCAAAATCTCCTTAATTTACTTACTGGTATCTATATTACGCTGAAACACATTTGCTGTCAAGTAAGCACCTACCGTAGACACAACTACTGTTGCATAAACACCATCGTCAATCTTCCCTAGGTAAACCAACAAAGAAGCAGATAGTAAAGAAAGCAACGCAACAATAAACTTTCTTGATGTTATTCGTGATATAAATTCTGGGTTCATAACTACCTCCTTTGTTGAACACTGTAGAGAATGTAACATATCATGTTACTATAGTCAACAAGTATTTCATTGGTTGTTTGTAAACAACAAAAAGAAAACCCCTGCACATCTTACTGCTATTATTGATTTTTAATTAAATCCTTTAACTGAATTAACTCTAAACGTAGCTTAGCTACTTCAATTTCAAGATTAAGAATTTCCTTATCAGAAGAAAGAATTTTAATATTTCTGTTGTTCTTTGTTAGTTCTTTTCTTACTTTATATACAAGTCCTTTAGAAGATTCAAAGTTTTGTTTTTGTAAAAGAGTTATTTCTTTACCAACGATTCTGGTTTTCCAACCAGTTCTTAAAGGATAGCTTTCGCCTACGGCTTCAGCTTGTGCTCTGTTCAAACCACTAACATGATCCCTGTTTGAGTTAAACCATTCTTTTGTTACTCTGAAAGATCCATCTAAGTTCGTAGAACTTGACTTTACACTGGTCTTGTTTTTGGTTTCTTTTGATTGTTTCATTGTTAAATTCCTTTCTTATTTATTCTATCTATTTTATCTATCTTATTCTTCTATCTTATTAGTGTGTAAAAAAGTTACAGTTAACTGTGTAAAAAGGTTACAACTAACTGTGTAGAAAAGTTACAAGGTATGTGTAAGAAAGTTACAACAGTTCTTGTGATCTACTCCCAAGGGTAACTACTGCTTTCCTTCTCGTAAACACCAAAACAGTCCTTGAGAACATAGTAAAGTGTTGTCTTTGATTTCATGTTTACTTCTATGTACTTTCTTTTTTGTAGTTCTGAGATAGATTCGTTTACTGTTTTTCTACTCAAGGCGCATGCCTTGGCTATGCTTTCTTGTGATTCAAAGTAGTTTTTCTTTGTTTTGCTAAAGTATTGGTACCTAGAAAGCATGTAGCAATAGACTATCTTTGTACTTGTGCTTAGTTCTTGATTGCATAACAATTCTGACGGAAACCTAAACCATGTCGATGCTTTTTGCATACAACCTCCTTTCTTGTGTGCAAGAATACTACATTTCACATAGAAATACAACAATCCTAAGAATTTTATAAGATTTCGATAAGATTTTTGAAAATTACTTGACAACGTAACAAACCTACCCTAAACTTCATCCAAGTTCTAAGTATTTCTTAGTAGTTAGAAGTAAGAAGGTAGTCTAACAATCAAGAATACCCCTAAAATCGATTTAAACCTACCTACAATGCTTTAAAATTAAAGACTAATGGGTAGGGTGCTTAGATGATAGATTTCTTGTTTAAACGCTTAATTTAGGAGTTAGAAGATGTTTTATGTAGCAATAAGAGGTATTCCTAGTTTTTCTTTCGTACAGAATATACAAGTCTCTAACTTTGAAGAGATTTGGGAGAGATTTGGGTTGCGTGTTAAAAGTCGTGTCTTTGGTTACGAGACAAAGTTCTTAATGGATAACAAGCCTGTGATGCTCTATATAGATCCATCAGAGCATCAGAAAGAAGTTTTACAGAAATTCACTATGCCTATCAAAGGGTCTGGTTGTAGTATGACCTTTAAAGATGGAGTCCTAAGGTCTTCAGGCACTGCTAGATCATCGGGTGATTGGTTTATGATTGAGCCTGAAAATCATCCTGATTATATAGATGTCAAAACTCTATGTGATGAAGAAGTTAGAAAAGAAAGAAAAATCAAAGAAGAAAGAGAGAGAATAGAAGAAGAAAAACATGAATACCTAGAAAGTTTAGTAGATAAGTATGGGATTGACAGGGTCATAGAGTCTCTGTCGAATTTAGAATAACCTTTAAAGAAAGAATTGAAAAATGACTAAACACATTCACGCTGAACTGATGATGGAATATGCTAAAGACGCTATGGAGACTGCTACACCTTGGAGGAGATGGGAAAAGTCTTGGGATGGTTACACATGGCAGAATCTTAAAGACGATCCAGTGTGGGGAGTTGCTTGTGAATACCGCAGAAAGAAAAAGACAATCAACATTAACGGTTTTGAAGTACCAGAACCTGTGAAAGAATCTGAAGTAGAATACGGTAAAGTCTATTATTCTTTCCAACTGACTAGCGGAGAGGAACACCATGTGCAATGGTGCAACAGAGATTCACAAGTTGAACTCCTTAAATTAGGAATGTTGCACTATACTACTGAAGCTATACGTAAACATCGAGAAGCATTGCTTTCTTTTACTAAACAAGGAGTGTGATCATGAGAAACACAACAGAAAATAAATGGTTAGTTGACGATGACCTAGTGTACAGATTGACAAACGGTTCAAACTGTGATGAAATTACCGTAACTATGGCTAATGGTTCCAGAAGCATGAAAGAAAGAAAAGTCAAAGCAAAAGAAATAATGCTTATTCTTAATGCTATTCCTGACTTATTAGATATACTTCATAATGTAGACTTAGGATACACTACTGATAACATTCAAAAACTTATTGCAGAAAAGATAGAGTACGAGGAAAACAAAGATGAAGAATGAACTATCACAATTAAGGCATCTATACGCTAACTTAATCAACGGCGGTGTACGTGACACAGCAAGCGCGAAACGTATTGCTGAAGGTTTGTTAGCACCTGCTATTGAAAGATTAGAAAAGTTTGATAAGAAGTTAGAGGATAAGGAGAAGGCTTATTCTTTAGAAAAAGCTCAACTGGTGTTAGAAATAACTACACTAGAATCTAGGTACTTGAACCAACAAAACATGATTAAAAGTCTAATGGAAGATTACAACAAAAAGTCTTGACACAGTAGCAGATTCGCTACTACAATAGAACCATGATACACAACAGTAAACTACCAAAAACCCATAAGATTAGTTTTACAGAACTAAACAAGGGTAACCGTATTGACAAGGAATTTATGTGTCCCAAAGAACATCTAAGTTTTCATTTACAGAATCTTAGGAAAATTCCTAATATTATTCAGAATTTGAAAGTAAACGGAGTAATCTATGGCTAAACCAAAACACAAAAACAACACCTACGATAGATTTTTCTTTGTTGAAGAAGAAGATATTAAAGAAGTCTTTGAATCTTTAGAACTATCTGATAAGATCAAAGAAAACAGTAATGAAGATACTAACGTATGGAATACCTTACGTACTTCTAATTATCATAACTTGTAATAAATATGTTAAAAGATACTTTCTTTAGTAAACACCAATTAGAAGTAGTAACAGAAAAACTTTCTTGTTATACAATCAGACGATGTTTAATGGATAAGACAAGATTTAACATCTACGGTATTGATCGAGAAGGAAGTCTGTTGTTTCTAATGCAAGACGATCTTGATTTTGAAGAAGCTGCTGAATTAGTAGAAATATTAAATAACCCAACTAAATAAAATGAAACATAGTAAATTTTCTAGTTTTTTGTATGAATTTGATAAAGAAATTCAAAATTCAAATAAGGAATATAAATTTAATCCTTACAAGAAACAACGTAAGAAAAACAAACCGGATTATTCTGAACAGCGTAAAGCAAAACGTAATTTAGATTAAGAGAATCATAGGTGGTAGATAAATCCTAGCGCAAACTAGGGCATGACAAACTGAGGTGGTTACTCGGTAACAAGACAAGATGTATCTTAAATATGTGCCTATATGTTTTATTTGACATATTTAAAGATGGTAATTGCTTCTACCTTAATCATTGGGCAAAAATCTTGTAATAACCAATTACTTATTAGTATTATTATGAATTTAATTAGATATATTATTGCTGTTAGTTGTTTGTTATTTACAACAGAATTACTTGTTCTTGATGTAGTACTTATTAAACCAAAACCTGAGAATCTTACAAAAATTCAACAAGATTTCATAAAACAAGAAAAACAATGCTTAACAGAAGTCTTGTGGTATGAAGCTAGAGGTGAAGGTTATGTAGGTATGCACAAAGTAATGTCTGTAATTTACAACAGAAAACAAAGTAAGTATTACCCGTCTACTTATTGTGGTGTAATACAACAAAAGAAACAATTTAGTTATCGTAATCATTTAACAAAAGGTACTAGCATTGATTTTAAGCCCCTAGGAGCGATTGAAATACAAACCTATAGGCAGGTATCAGAATTAGTAGATAATGTGTTTAACGGGGCTTTTAAGCCTTCCCTGAAACCTTCTGTTATGTGGTATGCTCAC
>Ga0194022_1000036_pt1 | contig 17733 bp, 18 predicted proteins | sample IW29Aug16_MG_FD_144483 | JGI IMG/M metagenome (GOLD analysis project Ga0194022, IMG submission 144483) | Freshwater microbial communities from the Broadkill River, Lewes, Delaware, United States - IW29Aug16_MG | ecosystem: Environmental > Aquatic > Freshwater > River | place: USA: Delaware...
GGTTCGGGCGTCACGTCGTCGCTGGACTATAAGATCGCCCAACAGGGGCTGGTTCGGATAGCGACAGCCACGACAACAAGCGGCACGACGCTCGACATCAACAACTGCTTCTCGTCCACGTTCGACAACTACCGAGTCGTCATCTCGGGCTTCAACGTGACAACTGGAGCGTACGGACTGAACCTGAGAATGAAGTCAGGAAGCACAGTAGCGACAACTGGTTACTACGCCGCAACGATTCGGTGGGATATCACATACAACACTCTGAACGGTTCGCGCCTGTATAACGCCAGTCAACTTGAAACTTCCATCATTACGACATCTGGACGCGACGCAGCCGGAGTGATTGACATTTACTCACCGAACCGTGCTGCCTACACCTCATTCACTCTCCAAGCCACCGACAGCAGAGCGACTGGTTACGGCGCGATCCAACTGACGGGGCAACTCGCGGATACCTCGCAATACACGGACTTGCGTCTGTTCATTGCTGCTGGTGCGCTCTCATCTCTCACGGCGACCGTGTACGGGTACAACAATGGATGACAACTACACCATCACCGAACACGATGCTGCGACTGGCGAAACAATCGTCCGTGCCATGACCGACGAGGAACGAACACAAGCCGACATCGACCGCGAAAGCGTTCCAGAGGTGGTGGACACATCAAAAACGTACGCACACATTGATAACGAAGGAACCGTCTGGAACTGCATCGTGTGGGACGGTGTAACAGAACTTGGTTTGGATGGCGAACTGGTCGAATACACCGAAGAAAACCCTGCCCACATTGGGGGCACCTACAAGGACGGTGTGTTTCTGCCCCCACCTCCACCCGAGGAGCCTGAGGTTCCACCTGAGGCCGTCTAATGGCTGTCACCTACAGTTCACCGATCTCGTATTCTCGTAGCGGGGCCACATACAGCGACGGTTCGTTGACACTTACAGCGACCGCTACTGGTGCTGGTTTCAGCACCGAGGGCGTTGTCGACGTCTACAACGGTATTCGGTCGGCTACGGGTGGTGGTGGTGCTACCGCTGGAGACAATGCTGTTGGTGTCCGCAGTGTTCTACGGGTCTGTCAGGGTGACGGTACGAGCGGCAGTTCGATTGTTTCTGCGTCTGCCCACTTGCGTTCCGCCGTCGGCACTGCTGTTGGTGGCGAGTCGACCGCAACATTGCGCATCTCGGTGTCTGCTGGTGTCGGTGTCGGCGTTGGTACAAGCGTTTCGGTTCGGGTCAGGACGACGTTCACGTCTGCGACAGGTGACGGTTCCAGCACCGAAGGTGTTGTCGACTTGTATCAGGCCATCAGGTCTGCGACTGGCACGGGTGGCGCTACCGCCGCCGATAACGCCACTGGGTTGAGAACCACGTTCAGTGTCGCTAACGGTGCTGGTGTTGCAGACCAGTCGGCGATTCGTCTAGTGGTGTCGAAACGGTCGTCGGTTGCTGCTGGCTTGTCGTATTCGGAAGCCCGATATGTGCGAACGACGTTCGCTGTCGGATCACCGTCTGCTGGTGTTTCGGGGAACCTGTTTGTGTTCCGTGTGAATCGTGGTCAGCCGTGGGATGCGGTGATCCGTATGAAACCTGTGCATGTTCGTGTGCCGTTCAGGAAGCATGTGAACTATTCGGTGAGGCGTCGATAGTTGGACTTGACTGAACTGTTGAATGAGAAGGAGTGGCGACGTTGCCGTGGTTCTGACGACGGCAACGTCGACGGTTTCGTCTACTTCTGCGAGAACTACTGGCACATCAAACATCCGCAAGACGGACGTATCCGTTTCGAGTTGCGTGATGCTCAGGTTGAGTCGATCGAACATTGGATGTCGAATCGTTACTCGGTGGTGTTGAAGGCACGCCAGATCGGGTTCTCAACGTTGGCTGCTGCCTACTCGTTCTGGTTGACGTTCTTCTGGCCCGATCGTTTCGTGGTCATGTTGTCTCGCACTGAGCGTGAAGCAGCAAAGTTGTTACAGAAGTCGAAGTACGGGTACAAGTTTTTGCCGCAGTGGATGAAGGAACGTGGCCCGCAACTCACATCTGACAACCAGTTGAAGATGACGTTCGCTAACGAGTCCTCTATCGAGTCGTTACCTAGCGGTAACGACCCTGCTCGTGGCGAGTCGGTGTATCTGGTGATTGTGGACGAGATGGCGTTCTTGCCGAACCCCGAGGAAGCGTGGGCGTCAATCGAACCTGTCGCTGACGTCGGTGGTCGCGTCATCTGTCTGAGCACGGCGAACGGGTCAGGAAACTTCTTTCACCATCTGTGGGTCGGGTCACAAACAGGCAACAACTTGTTTGCTGGCCTGTTCTTCCCGTGGTCGGCTGGTGACCGTGGTGATGACTGGTACGAGTCGAAGCAGCGCACGATGTCTCAGTGGCAGTTGCATCAGGAGTATCCGACAACGCCAGACGAAGCGTTCATCAAGTCTGGTAACCCCGTGTTCGATTTGGAAGCGTTGGACTCGATTGAACTTGCTGAACCTGATTGCGGTTTTGTGCATGTGGTTTCACGTAAGAACATCGAGTTCCGTTTGACGCAGGACGGGGAGTTCAGGGTGTGGGAAGCCCCGCAGCCTGACGGGGTGTACGTGATTGGTGCGGACGTTGCCGAAGGGTTGGGGCACGGCGACTATTCGTCGTGCCATGTCATCAACGCCAGAACGATGGAAGTGGTAGCCCACTGGCATGGGCATATCGAACCTGACTTGTGGGGTGAACTGTTGGCCGAGGTCGGCTGGTGGTACAACACGGCACTGTTGGGTGTTGAGAACAACAACCACGGGTTGACCACGTTGAAAGCGGCGCAACGTTATTCGTACAGGAATCTGTATCGGACTCGTCGTTTGCAGCAACGGAATCCTGAGGCGACAGAGATTCTTGGTTGGCGCACTACGACGGCGACGAAGCCGTTAGCGATCGACGAGTTGGCTGCGTCGATTCGTGACGGCGAGTTGTGGATTCCTGATGAGCACACGATCGCCGAGTTGCGTACGTTTGTCCGTACCCAGAACGGGCGGATGCAGGGTTCTCCGCACGATGACCGTGTGATGTCGTTGGCGATCGCCTACCAAATGTTGAAGTACGTGTGGTTGCCTGAGTATCGGGGGGATCAGCAGGCACCGAAATACAGTCTGAACTGGTTTGAGAAGTTCACGATTCACGATGATCTTCCGTTTGAGCGTGTCCCAATCGGTGCTCACAACTCTCGTTTCGGAAGGTAACGATCTTCCCAGTAGGTGATGGGGAGCCTTATTTGTGAGAACTGTGGGCGGACGTTCACGTTTGATGTGATTCCGAGACGTGGAGCGGTGTGTTTCGCCTGCCATGTGAAGGGTGTCCGTTTCGGTTTCCAGCAGGGGCAACAAATGTTTCACGACAAGACGATTCGTGAGCAGGAGCGGGAGATCGTTGATTCTGCGAAACGTGACGGTCGAGAGATCGAGTACGTCGGAAACAGGTGGGTGTGAGATGCCCGTGTGGGCGCAGATCGTCGTGGCGTTAGCCGCACCGTCGGGGGTGTTGGTGGCGTTGATTGAACGGACGAGGCGGGAGAACAACAGGGATCATGCGTCCAACGCAAGCCTGCTGCGGCAGATCGACTCAAAGGTCGATCACGTAACCGAAAGAGTGGATGGTCACATCGAGTGGCATTTGGATCGCAAGGAGAAGTGATGGATTATCGGGATGCTTTCAAGAGGGCCGTTGCGACGTTTGTTGCTGGCGCCACGGCAGCACCGTTGACCGCCGCAGTGGTTGACATTTCGTTTCTGAAGGCTGCTGTTGCCGCTGGCGTGGTTGCCGTTTGGAACTATGCGGCACGTGTCGCTCAGGCGTATCTCGCTACGTCGAAAGGATTCTGATGGCCCGCCCGTCAAATGCGGACAAACTGTCCCGTTACCGTAAGCAACTGTCGAACTCGAAACGGTGGAGACGTGATGAGGATCACGACTCCACGTGGCGGCGTCTGGTCGACATGTATCGAGGTCGGCACTACGAGTTCGCATCGGATGAAGATCGTTTGTTGGTGAACGTTGCGTTTTCTACGATCAACGTGATTGCACCGTCGATCTCGGTGAACTATCCGAAGATTGCGGTGAACGCTACGAAACCTGAGGATGCTCCGAAGGGGATCATCACCGAAGCGGTGGTGAACTATTGGTGGCGGCATTACAAGGTGAAGCCAGAGTTTCGTCGTGCCGTCAAAGATTTTCTGGTGATCGGCCACGGGTGGCTGAAGGTCGGCTACAAGTACGTTGAGGAAGAACGAGTCGGTGATGCCGACGAGTATTCCGACGCCGAGTTGGATCACATGACGACGATCACGGTGGTGACCGAGGATCGTCCGTTTGTGGAACGGGTGTCTCCGTTTGACGTGTTTGTTGATCCTGATGCCACGTCGATGCGTGACATCAAGTGGATTGCGCAGCGAATCCGCCGCCCTCTGAAGGAGGTGCAGGCCGATAAGCGTTACGACAAGAAGGCCCGTGAGTCTGTTCAAGGCACAACTCGTTCTCGTTACTCGTCGGACGAACCACATCAGAAGCGCATCCAAGACGACACCCATTCATATGTGGACGTGTACGAGTTCTACTGTTTGACATCGCAGACGATGAGCGTGTTCGCCGAAGGTGGCGAACATTTCTTGGTGAAGCCTCACAAGATGCCGTATGCGTTTGGGCATCCGTTTGTGATGATCCGCAACTATGACGTTCCCGATCACTTCTATCCGATTGGTGATCTTGAAGCGATCGAACCGTTGCAACGTGAGTTGAACGAGACACGTACGCAGATGATGAACCATCGCAAACGGTTCTCACGTAAGTATCTGTTCAAGGAATCAGCGTTTGACATTGACGGCCGTAACGCGTTGGAATCTGATTACGACAACGTGATGGTGCCTGTTGCTTCCGAGGAACCGTTGAGCAATGTGATTGCACCTTTCCCTGCGGTCATTACTCCGCCTGAGTTTTACAACCAGTCGGAAATGATTTCATCGGACGTTGACCGCATCAGTGGTGTGTCGGAGTATCAGCGTGGCGGGTTGCCTGAGATCAAACGGACAGCGACCGAGGCGGCAATCATGCAGGATGCTGCTAACGCTCGTGCTGCCGACAAGTTGGCAACGATCGAACAGTCGATCACTGAGGTTGCGTACCGTCTGGTTGCACTAGCACAGCAATACATGACTGGTCAGCAGGTTGCCCGTGTGATCGGCAAGGATGGGGTGCCGATGTGGATCACGTTTGATCGTGACTACATCAAGGGCGAGTTTGACTTTGAGGTGGAGGCTGGTTCGACGGCGCCGAATAACGAGTCGTTCCGACGGCAGATGGCGTTGCAGATGGTTGATGCGATGGCCCCGTTTGCGTCGGCTGGTGTGGTGAACATCCAGCGTCTTGCTGCCCACGTTTTGCAGTTTGGTTTTGGCATCAAGAACCCTGCCGAGTTCTTGATGGAACCGCAACCTGAAGCACCGCCAGAGCAACCACCTGTGCCTGTACCAATGCCACCGTTGCCGCCTGAGCCTGCCCCCGCTGGGGTGCAGGCGATGAATCAGCCGCCGCCTGCTAATCCGATGGCGTTGTCGGGGATCGACCCAGCGATTCTTGCTGGGTTGACGCAGCGCATGGGTGTCGATCTTCCGAACACCATGTAACGATCTTTCCTATTGGGTGAGGTGTTGGAATACCCGAAAGGACTCCTGTGACCGAACCTGTAGATACCGCAGCCGCAGACCCCATTTCCGTTGATACGGAAGTTGGACAAGTCGGAGCAGAAGGCGGTGCAACACCAGAGCCAGAGGCTCCGATACTGAATACCGAAGATTTCGCAGATCATCACGTGATGGTCAAGGTCGACGGGCAGGACGTTCGGGTTCCTTTGACCGAGGTAACTGCTGGCTATCAGCGTCAAGCGGATTACACCCGCAAGACGCAGGAGTTGGCAGAGCAGAGACAGCAACTTCAGTGGGCTTCAGCAATCGCCGCAGCACTGGATAACAACCCGAACGAAACGATCAAACTGTTGCAGCAGCACTACGGCGTTAGTGCGGCACAGGCACAGCGGATCGCTAACGATGCTGTTGAAGCGGCGTCGGGTGACGAGTGGGTTGACCCAGTTGAGGCACGGGTGCAGGAGTTGGATTCTCGTATCCGCCAGTTTGAGGAACAGCGTGAATATGAGCGTCTTGAACGGGAAGTTGCCCGACTGCAAAGCACATACGGTGAGGACTTCAACCCCCAAGAAGTGATTGGTCAAGCGTTAGCGACGAACAACACGAACTTGGAGGCGGTCTACAAGCAGATTGCGTTCGACAGAGTGCGGTCACGACTTCAGGCAACTGAGCAGTTAGCGGTTCAGCGGGCTTCCGAGGAAGCAGCGATCGTTGAGGCGAAGCGGGCTGGGGGAGTGGTCGCAGGCGGCACGACCGCAGCGAATGTGAACCTTGTTGATTCTTCACCGATCCGATCTGTTTCCGATGCTTGGGCTGCTGCGAAGCGGTCGTACGGCATCGGCTGACCCATAGGGGGAAATCATGGCTGGGAACAGCAACTTCAACGAACTTTTGTCAACCACGATCGCTAACTATCGCGATCAACTCACCGACAACGTGTTCAACGCACGTCCGCTCACGGCACACCTGATGGACAAGGGCCGTATCCGTATGTTGAACGGTGGCACCAAGATTGTGGAGCCGCTCATCTACGGTGAGAACACCACTGTCGGGTCGTACTCTGGTTACGACACGATCTCACTCACCCCGCAGTCAGGTATTTCGGCTGCCGAGTACGAGTGGAAGCAGTACGCCGCTTCGATCGCTATCTCGGGTATCGAGGAAGCGAAGAACAACGGTGAGCAGGCGATCATCAACCTGCTGGAAGCAAAGGTCATGCAGGCCGAGGAGTCGATGAAGGAGGGCTTCAACTCGATGTTCTTCGGTGACGGCACTGGTAACGGTGGCGATGACTGGCTCGGGCTGGAGGCTCTGATCGGCACTGGCGCTGTGGGTGGCATTGACCCTGCTGCTGCTGGTAACGGTTTCTGGGAGTCGTATGTGGAGGACACCGCTGGTGCTCTCACGCAGGCCGACATGACCACTGCGTACAACACTGTGTCGGTTGGTAACGACCATCCCGACATGATTATGACCACGCAGACCCTGTTCGAGAAGTACGAGTCGCTGCTCACGCCGCAACTTCGTTACACCGACACCAAGACCGCAGACAGCGGGTTCCAGAACCTGCTGTTCAAGGCTGCTCCCGTCGTCTACGACGTGGACACCCCGTCGGGAACCATGTATTTCCTGAACAGCAAGTACCTGACGCTGGTCGGCCACTCGGACAAGTGGTTCACCCAAACCGAGTTTGTCCGTCCTGAGAACATGGACGCTCGTTATGCCCTGATCTTCTGCTACGGCAACCTCACGGTCCGTAACCGTAAGAAGCAAGGCAAGTTGACGGGCCGCACCGCCTGATACTGGTGTTTGGCGGCGGGGGTTTGACCCCCGCCGCTTTCACCATTGCCGATTCGTTTTCCATTTTCGATCAGGGAGAAAGCCCGATGCCACGCACACGAGGATTGGCTGGCCGTTCAGCCTCATCATCACCAACAAAGTCACGTAAGACCGCAGCAGGACGACCAATCGCTCCTGTTTCCACTCCTGCTCGCCGTAATGCGTCGAAGGTTGCTTCACAATCGTCTTACGATCGTGCAGCCGCTAACCGTTCTGCGCCCGTATCAGCAAACGATCGTGCTCGCATGGCGAGCCGTGGCAACGATCGTGCGCTTGTAAATCGTTCGCAGCCAGTGTCGGCGAACGCACGTGCTCGTGCCGCTTCAGCGGGCAGTGATCGTGCAATGGCAAACCGTTCGCAGCCCGTATCGGCTAACGATCGTGCTCGCATGGCGAGCCGTGGCAGCGATCGTGCGATGGCGAATCGTTCACAGCCTGTGTCGAACGCTGCGAAGGTTTCTTCACAGTCGTCGTACGACCGTGGTATGGCAAACCGTTCGCAGCCAGTCAAGAAGGCTTCAAGTGGACCTGCACGTCTCGCTGGGCGTTCTGCTGCAACGGCACCTCGGAAGCGTGGTGCTGCTGGCGCAGTGAAGCCACCTGCACGGTCGCCTCGTGTTGCACAGACCGCATGGTCGAAGGCTGGCGGTGCACGGCAAAACAAGAAGTCGGCTGTCGAACTGCCTGCGACGAAGTAATGCCGCAACGCAAACCTGCGATTGACCTTTGGATTATTGACGACATTGGTCAAGCCGCAAAGAAACTGGGCGAGGGTTATTCTCGGCAGCGTCGTGTCGTTCATCGGGTAGACAACCAGCAAACGTTGGCTGGTCGGTCACGTCGTGACCGTAACCGTTACGGGACTCAGGCTCCTAGAAAGACTCGGGCACGTAAAGGCAGGTAACGAATCAGGTATTCAGTGATGACTGCTGTACCTGCCCATTCGTTGTACGGGGTTCCTGCTTCCCGTGGTTCTCGTCCCGCTGGGATGGGTGTCAATGCGGCACCCGCCCCTGCGGGCGGGATGCCGTTCGATACCCGTTACTGCTCTTTCGACACGGGCGGTAATCCGTGTCAAGGGTTCAAGGCAAAGGGCACCGATCTGTGCATGGGGCACCTTAGGTCGGTTGCGAAGGCGAAGGCGGTGGCGGATGAATCTGAGTGAGATTCGGGCGAAGGTTCGTGAGGTCGTGGATATGGACACGACCGATCTGTCTGACGCTTTGTTGAACATGTATGTGGTTGACGGTTTTGAGCGGATCATTGCGTTGGATCGTCGCTGGCCGTTTCTGGAGAAGTCGTGGACGTTGACCACTGTGACTGGTCAAGCGTCGTATCCGCTGTCAGGTATTGGTGTCGGCGATGTTCGTGAGATCACGTCGATTGTTGACAACTCGTCTGGTGGTGCCCGCCTGACGTTGATTGACCATGCCGATGGTGAGGCGTTGTGGTTGGGGGCGAACGATGTTGTTGGTGTGCCCCGCCATTTCTCGATTTGGCAGCAGGAGTTGTATCTGTGGCCGAAGCCTGACAGTGCCGAGCAGTTGACTTTGCGTGGCTATCGCAAGCCGACAGCGTGGTATCAGTCTGATGCCACCGAGGTTGATGCCGACGATCGGCTTCATCAGGCGCTCGTGTATTACGCCATTGCTCAGGTGTACCAGTTGCAGGAAGAACTGGAAGTGTCTGGGTTTTATCGCCAGTCGTTTGACGAGTCGGTTCGTTTGGCGGCGGCGGACGTGTTGCGTGTTCCTTCCCACAGGCCGCTGATTTTCTCTGGTTCCCGTTTCCATGATTCTGCGTACGGCCATCAAGAACCGATGTATTACTGATGGCTACCGAGGGCATCCAGATCAACGATTTCACGGGCGGCTTGAACTATCGGGCTGACGCCTACCAGTTGGCTGACAACGAGTCGCCTGACTTGTTGAACGTGGATGTGGACCCTCGTGGTGGTTTTTCTCAACGCACTGGCTTCTCGGATTACAACTCGGCGGCGATCGGTGGGATTGGTGCCGATGCGTTTGCGCCGTCTCGTGCATTTGCATGGGATGGGAACGCACGCCAGTTGTTGCTGTCGGCAAACAACAAAGTGTTCTGGACTGAGGATGGCACGTTCACTGACATGGGTGTGACGGTGAACGCTACGTATGGCGCCCAGTTCGCACCGTGGCATAACAGTGCGGTGTCGTACGTGTACGGGTCTGCGGGTGAGTCGAACGCTGTGTTCAAGTGGAACGGCACGATTCTGAATCTGTTGACCTCTAGCGGCACGGGACGTTGGCAGGCGACGAATGTGGCGGGTACTCATGCGCCGAGGTGTGAGCACATCACCACTCATGCGGATCGGGTGTGGGCTGGCTATGTGCACGAGTGGGATGGGGCGGCGTACACGTCGTATCCCGATCGGATTCGTTTCTCGCAGGCTGGTTTGCCTGAGTCGTGGCGAGAGTTGGATTACATCGACGTTGTTGGCGGTGGCCGTGGGATCACGTCGATTGTGTCGTTTGGTGACCAGTTGCTCGTGTTCAAGCCTCGTGCAGTGTTCGCTGTGCTTGGCTATGACGAGGACACGTTCCAGTTGGTGCAGTTGACGAATCAGGCTGGGGCGGTGTCGCCACAGGCTGTCGCTGCGACGGAACGTAGCGTGTTCTTTTTCAGTTGGCCGCAGGGCCTGTTCACGTGGGATGGGTCGTCGTTCACTGATCTGTTCAGTCCAATGCGTCCCGTGTTGGACAGTGGTGATTTCAACGACACGTCGTTGGATGGCGTGTACCTGTCGTATGTGGGTCGGAAAGTTCATCTGAGTCTCCCCGTCGGTATTGACCCTGACAGCGTGGAGGATTACGACCAGTCAGGGTTTTCTTTCGATGACGACGAGTTGAAATATGACGGTGCGGTTCGTGCCGATGTGCCTACGTCGACGTTTGTTTGGGATCAGACAGTGGGTGCTGATGGGGCGTGGGTTCGTTACAGGTTGGCTGACGGATACGGGTTCGCTGGCGGTGCCGACTGGGTTGATGCGAGCGGGTTGAACATCCCCGTGTTTCTGCATCCTGTGAAACCGTGGGTGTTACGAGCGGAACGTGACGCCTATCAGGACACGATCGGCGGTGTTACAGCACCGCTCGAATCGTATTACGTGACGAAATGGCAGGATGCAGGCACAACTTCGTTGAAGAAGTTTTGGCGGCGTCCACAGTTCCTTGTCCGCCAGTTGGGTGAGGACACCGTTATTCAGGTTGAGGTGTTTCACGACTGGGATCGGACGGCGACCGCAAGGACGTTCACGTTGGATTTCACGGGGGCCGAGTTTTCTGGCGGCTACGAGTCATGGGTGCAACCTGATTTGGGTTCCGATCTTGTGAAAGGAACGAATCTTGGCTTGGCGAACTCTGTCCAGTTGAAAGTGTCTGGGCAGGCGGGGAAACCGTGGGGTGTGAACGGCATCACGTACAAGTTCAACCCTCGTAGGAGCCGTGTCTGATGGCTGCGAACAAGTTCACTCCGCCTTCGATGGCCCGTCTACAGGGCGCTGACGCTGTGGTTCTCAGGCAGATCATTATGGCTTTGGTGCAGGAGTTGGAACGTGTTCGTGCCCGTTTGGACGCTGGCGGACTGTAACGAAACAGGTATTAGGTGATGGCAGATTTGACGAATCTTGGGTTGGCGGCCAATAAGCGGCTGCGGCAGGGGGCGCTGGAATATGGCGCCAGCACTGCCATGAACAACTTCAGTCGGATGCTGTCTCAACAGCGTGGTCAACGGAACCTTCAAGATTTCACGACGAGTTCCAACAAAAACTTGCAGAAGTTGAACACTGCTTATTCGCAGCGTGGTTTGCGGAACAGTGGTGTGCGCAAACAGGGTGTCACTGATTTCACGAAGGATGCGACGCAGCAACGTCAGGACATTGTTGACCAGAACCGTAACGAGCAAACCCAGTTCGACATGAATGATGCGAACTATCAGGCGGCGTGGGATGCGTTACAGAAAGAAGTCGAGTTGGACAAGACAGGTTCGATCAACAACTTGTTCGCAGAGTTGTCGAAGTATTACCCGTTCTTAGGGAGTTGAGTGATGGCACCACGTAGACCAGTAGCAAACGCAGGTACGGCGGCGTTGAGTCGTTTGGCGATTGGGGCGAAGCCGAAGCCGAAGCCTTCAGGGGTCGGGTATGACGGCTCTGGATGGTCGTATGCGAAGCCGCCTACATCGAGCGCAACGGTTCCTGCGGACACCAGTGGTTATGGGTCTGCGGAACTTGGTGCAGTTGGCGTTGACTCGACCACGATGAAGCCGTTTGTGATGCCGCAACCTGCGACGTCACGGCCGACCGTTGCGGCTCCTGCGGCTCCTGCGGCTGCTGGGCCTTCGTCGGCGATGCAGGCGATCGCGATGCAATCTCGGGTGAATCCGTTGGACGCTTTGTATTCGACGTTGTTTGAGCGGCTCGGCTCGCAGCGGGATCAGCGGTCGGCGTTCTGGGACACACAGGATGCTGACCTCACTTCCCGTGTTGGTAACGCCAGAACGATGCAGGAGCAGGCGATGAGTAACGCCCGAGATGTGCTTGCTAACGGGGTGAATCCGTACGCCAACATTCAGGTGGCGCAGTCGCAAACGGCTGGTAATCCGTTTGCGGAGTTCATGGCTGCGACTGGTGTTGACCCGTCACAGGTTGACCAGTTGGTTGCGTTGAACGCTGCGAACAATCAGCAGTATGACGCTGCTGCACGGCAAGCGTTGGACACGTTGGGTGCTGCTTACACGGGTGCGAACCAGTCACAGTTGAATGATTTGGCGTTGATGAACGCTGGCTTCCAGAATGATCTGTCAGCACAGGAAAACGCTTTGCGTGCGGCGATGGCAACGGGTCGTGCCAGTGACACTGCTGCGTTCGATCAACGTGATTTTGATGCGAGACAGGCACAGATTGGGGACAACCAGTCGTGGGATACGAATAACGAGAACACTCGTCAAACGTTGTTCCAAAACATTTTGTCGTCGTATGGGGATTCGCTTGATCCGCAGTCGCTGGTTGATTTGGTGACGGCGTTTGCGACGGCGACAGGTCAACGTCCGCAGGATTTGATGCCGACGGGGATGGGTGCCTGATGGCTGGCATCGACCTTGGTGATCCGCAAGTGTTGGCGCTGATTGCAGCGGCAATGAGTGGTACGCCTAACACGAATCTGAATGTGTTGGGCAACTTGTTGGGTGACGGTTCGACGGCGTTGCCGTTGTCTGTGTTGCTGGGTACGTCGAATGTGGATTCGTTGGCTGGTGCGGTGGATTCGGCGTCGTATCGGCCTGTTGAGGCGGCGACGTTGCAGGCGATGGATTACGAGTCGACGTTGCAAAACTTTGCTGGTGATCCTGAGACGACGGCTGCGTTACGGGCGATCGAGTCAGGTATTCCTCCTGAAACATATGTGGCGTTGCAGAAGGCGGAGATCGCTGGGATTGAGGGGATTACTGACGAGCAGCGCACTGCGGAGAACTTCCGTATTGACGCCTTGAAGCCTGTGCTTGATGTCTACAAGAACCAGTTGGATGCGTACTCGTCGTTTCAAGGCAAGTTGGCGACGGGTGAAGTTGTTGAGCGAGACGGGACGTTTTATCAGTCGGTGTCTCCCGCTGACCGTCAGGCAGAGTTGTCGAAGCAGGGGATTTACGGGGCGTTGGCTGACCCGTCGATGTATCAGTCGCCGCAGGCAACTGCGTTGGCTGCGGCTGAACGTTTCTTGAAGGATGCTGGGCAGCAGGAAACGGCTCAGAAGAATCAGATTTGGGATCAGCAGGTTGCTGGCACTCGGATCACCAAGCAACAGGATGCCGACCTTGCAAGGGTGGCGGCGAACGCTGCACGGCAACGTGAAGTTACGTTGCCTGAGAATCCTTCTTTCATGCAGCGTGTTGCTGGATGGTTCAACGGGCAGACTCGCCAGAGTCCGACAGCAGATAGCACGATTCTTGCTGGCGCTGCTGGCGGTCCCGTGAACGCTCCGTACCGTTCGGGCATGAGCGCCGAGGAAGCCTCGGCTCGGGCTGGCATGTATCTCGGCCAGCAGAACGCTAGGGCTGCTGCGGAAGCAGCGAAACCACAGTTGTCTGCGTTGGAACAGTTGAAACTGGACAACCAGAAGAAGTACGGCGATCTGCTTTCTCAGGCTGCGAGTGCGTCGACGACACGGCCCGCCGAGTCGTACATCGCTAACCAGTCTGCGTTGCTGTCCGCACTTGCAGGAGGTGGCGGAAGTGGCAGCGGTAGCGGTAGCGGTAGTGGTGGTGGTTCTTCTGGGCCGAAGATTCGTTTGGATCAGGACACCATCAACCGCATTGTTGGCGCTTTGGCGAGGTGACCGTGGCGACATCGGTTGAGGATGCGATTCGACTTGTCAGGTTGAACCGCCCGACGACGCAGGCTGTAAGGCCAGCGTCGTCGTTGACTCGTTTGGCTGACGTTACGGCTGCGGCGAACTCTGCTCGTTTGGCTCGCCTCGGTGTGCAGGCACAGAACGAGGACAAGGGTCCCAACTTCAAGTCGTTACTGAATCCGTTGAACGCAATCCAGTTGCCGATGCGTGCAATTGCGGCGACGGCGGAGGATGCGATTCGCTACCAGATGGGTCCCGAGGGTGATGTTGGTCGTGACGAGGCTGGCTCTTGGTTGACTCGTGTGCTTGATCCAACGTACGGCTATGGCCGTGCGTTGGACTTGAATCGTGATGGGACGATCACTGGTAACAAGTGGGGTGACCGTGCTATCGGTCTGGCAGGTGACGTGCTGTTTGACCCGACGACGTATGTGACGTTGGGTGCTGGACAGTTCGCTAGTCGTGCTGGTCGTAGCGCATTAGCGGAAACGCTTAGGTTGGCTGGCGCACCCGAGCAGGCAATCCAGAAAGCAGGCAAATATGGTTTGTCTGGTTTCCGTGACGCTGAACGTGTGGCGTTGAACCTGTCCGAGATTTTGGGTCGTGATGCTCGTTCTGGCCTCAGGTTTATGGGTGCACGTATCCCTTCAACGGCAGGTGTCGCTGATGCTGTTGGGACGAACCTGTCGAAGATTCGTGCTGGTTACAACCAGTCGAAGATCGGGTCGAAGATTCGTGACGCCACGGTGAACCGTGACTTGAAGGAAGCGTTGACGAAGTTGACAACGGGCCGTGGCCCGATGTCGGCTGGTCAGGCTTCAGGGTTCATTGGGGCTTACCGTCGTGGTAGTTCCGAGGGCACTCAGGCGGCTACTGAACTTGGTCAGACGGCGTTGGAAGTCGCTCGCAGTCTCGATGACGATGTTCGTTTCAATGGTGCTGCGGCGATCGAGAACGACGATTTGTCGAACCCTGTTGTTGCTGGGGTCAAACAATGGTTTGATGACGCCCGCACCACGTTGAATGATCGTTACGGGTTGAACATTCCTGAACGTCAACGTTACGTGCCGCACATTTGGACAGACGATGGTCGTCAGATTCTGAATGGTGAGGACGAGATTGGTGCCGACCTTCGCCGTATTCTCGGCATCACGGTCGACAAGGTGCGTGGCTCCCAGATTGTTGAGGGACGCCAGTTAGTTGGCGGCACGCACAACATCGGCGGCGAGGTCGTGGACTTCGGTCGGGGCACGATCGCCGAGATCAACGACGAGATGCGTCGCGTGTTTCCGAATGTGGTCGGCACGAAAGATGTGCTTGAAAGCGATCTGGTTCGGATTCTGGATTTCTATGTCGGTTTCGCTGGGACAGCGGTCCGTGAGAAAGCGATGTTGGATCGGCTGGTGACAACTGGTGCTGCCGACCTGTCGGTGAACCAGATGGAAGCAGTGGTTGATCCGAAGGCTTCCCGTCAAGCGAAGTTGAACGAGGTTCTTAGAACCCGTCGAGAGTTGCGTGACGCTAAGGGTGCGGCTGCTCGCAGCCTGCGGGAAGTGAACGCCCGCATGGATGTGATTGCGGGACGTTTCGATCGTCGCATGTCTGCCCGTATCGGTGAGGTTGGTGACAAGGCCCGCAAAGTTTTGCAGGGCGCTGGGTTTGACGTGAAAGATTTGGCTACCCGTTTGCGTGATCCGAAACGTCGGACGCAAGCGATCGCCCAACTGAAGTCTGTTGTCGGCAAGATGGAAGATCGGGTCAAGGTTCTTCAGAAAGAACTTGACTTGAAGGTTGGTGATGCAAAGATTGGGCGCACTGCTGAACGTGTGCGTGCCCAACGGGAGTTGGGCGAACTTCAACGTGTGCTTGCTGATCTGAAAGCAGTTGAGACGCAGATCACTGACGCTATGGGGGCGCCGCCCGCTGGCGGGCTTGGCGCTGACGGTGTGCTTCGTTTGACTGAGGACGACTATTACATCGAGTCACAGGCACGGCAGTTGTATGACGACGAAGCCAAGTTGGATGCTGCGATTCAGGAGTATCAGGGGGCGTTAGAGGCGGAGCAGGCTTTGGCTGATGGTTGGCCGAAGAAAGCGGATGTTGATCGTTACAAGTTGCAGGAACGTAAGCGTGCGCAGGATGAGTTGGCCGACCACTATGCGGAGGCTGAACGAAAGTTTGAGGGGTTCTTTGCTGTAACGAGGCGGGAGGTGCGCCGTAAGGACGGCCGAGTTATCACGGTGCACCAGCCGAAGATTTCGTTGGACACTAGGCGTGCTGCGATGGGTGGCGGCGAGTACGACACGTGGCGAAACTTGAGTGCGAGTCGCAAACGGCAGGTCGCACATTATTTGTCTCGTGGTGACACGAGAGATGTGGGCACTGGGATTGACCAGATTGCCGCCAACTTTGATGGTGATGTTGAAGCGGCGTGGCAAGCGATCTTCGATTTCGTTGACCAAGAGGTTGCGTTGCAGCAGGCCCGTGCCGACATCAACAAGGGTGTGTCGGATGCGGTGACTCGTCGTCGCATGTTGGACCGTGGCTATTACGAGGTGAATGGTTTGCGGCCAGCAGAGTTGACTGCTGACCAGTACGAAAAGATGTTTGTCCGAACGGATGAGATCATTGCTGCGGGTGGTCGGGATGCGTTACCTGACATTGAAATCTTGCCAAAGGACGCTGGTGGTGGCGAGGTTCCCGAAGCGTTGCTTCAGCAACGTGGGGCGTTAGAGGAACGTCTCGCTCGGATGGTGCCGCCATCTGAGGATGGCAGGTTGCCGTTCCCGCAGGACAGGGCGACAGAGTTGCAGGCACGGGTGGACGAGTTGTCGAAACCACCGATGGATGCGGACATCAAGCAACTCACGGTCAACGTGGAGAACATTGACACTGCCCGCCGCAAAGTTGCTGAACTGGTTGACATTGCGGAGCAGGTTCGTGCTGCGAGCACTGCTGTTGCTACGTCACGTAAAGAAGCAGTGTCGAACTATGAGCGGTTGAAGTGGGCTGAAGCGGTGATGATTCTCGTGGACCCCGAGAACGCCGAGAACCGTATTGCGTTGCAGAAAGCGGCTCGACTGTTAGGCGACGATCATCCTGTTGTGACGGCGTTGGCTGCTGCTGTCGGTGTTGATGGTGCGGAGAAGGATGCGACGTACGCATTGCTGAGTCGTTACATGGATGCCGAATGGGAGTTGTTGCAAGCGAACGCAAAGGTTGATGATCTTGCGAAGTCGTTGGAGTTCTTGAAACGACCCGATGCTGTGCAGGTATTCACCACACAGTTGAAGCGTGGTTGGACGGAGATCAGTGATCGTTACGGCATTGCGGTCCCATCGGAGATGGCCGCAATGTTTGAGCGTCTGCCCGCTACCTCTAGCGAGTTCCAACCGTTCTTGAAGGTGTGGGACACGTACATCAACTTCTTCAAGACGTACGCCACGCTGTCACCCCGTTTCCATATCCGTAACTTGATGGGCGGGTTGTTCAACAACATGGCGCACGGCGTTTCGCCGTTCGCCATGACCGAAGGTGCTGGAATCTGGAACCGTTACATGGCGAACCCGATCCAGTTTGCAAGCACAGCCAGTGATGTTGAGAAGGAAGTGGTGCGGATTGTGTTGGCGACTGGTGGGGGCCAGTGGGACGACATTGGTCGCCGTATGCTCGGGTCGAAGGCGACGCAGAACGCTGTGACAAACAGGTCTGCGAGAGCAGGTTTCTATGTTGAAGGCTGGTTGCGTTCAGGTATGGCGTTGGACACGATTCAGCGTCGCAGCGGCGGGTTGGTGACCGACTCGTTTGATGAGGCGGTCGCCCGTATC
>Ga0194022_1000037_pt1 | contig 17466 bp, 32 predicted proteins | sample IW29Aug16_MG_FD_144483 | JGI IMG/M metagenome (GOLD analysis project Ga0194022, IMG submission 144483) | Freshwater microbial communities from the Broadkill River, Lewes, Delaware, United States - IW29Aug16_MG | ecosystem: Environmental > Aquatic > Freshwater > River | place: USA: Delaware...
CGTGTAAATTCCGAAATAAATTTTTGAATCTTCAATGCCTTCGTATCCAACGAAAGACGACAGAAACAAGATTGCAGTGAACATTTGAGTCTCCTTACTCTTGGTTTTGGCTTTGTCCTAATTCTACCACAAACTACTTTTATTTTTTTTATAATTTATCCTAGGGCTTTTAATTTTTAGATAAAGGTCAAATAACTACGTTAAATAAAAAAATTGCCGTCTAAACTTAGGGGCTAGTTTAGACGGCAATAATTATAATAAAATATATGTGGCTTTTGTGCTTATGCTACTGCTGCTCTGCATTTATCTGCTACGACTTCTCCACTTTTATTAAACAGAGTCATAGCAACAACACCGCAGTTATCCCAAAACAAATCGTAATAATGACAAATTGTTTTGTAATCTTCGTTCTTCAAATATCCCTTATTGCCATTTTCATAAAGCATTTCCAAAACAAACTTGTTTTCAGCAGTTTCGTTATCAAACCATTTGACTTTCATTTTTTCCCTTTCGTGTTGAGGTATCTGAAATTACTACAAACTACTTTTTATTTTTTTTAATATTCACTAGGTTTCATAATCGTATAAGTTTCTTTTCCGTTTATAAAATTTCTAGCACAATAAAATTTAATGCTAGGATGTGGGAAATCTGTGTAAGAAATCTTTTGTAGGCAAGTCGGTTGGTTTAGTTCTTCTTGTGTAGTGTCTGCTACGCTGAACAGCTTTGCTTGGTTTTCATTTGTTTCCAAAATCCAAATTTGCATATCGGCATATCGTTCATCTTTAGCACATCTTGCTTTGAATCTTGGATTAAAAATAATATGGCTTGAAATGGCATCTATTAGCCAATAAGCATTATTTTCTTCTGCCATGTTTTTAACGCCTTCTGTGTAGGTCATTCCTGTGACATGACGATAAAACATTTCATTCCCTTTGTTAGTGGCTGATATTCTTACTACAAACTAATAATTTTATTTTTATTCTTCTTCTTCTTCTTCTTCATCTCCGTCGCCAAACATATTTTTCCAGCAATTATCGCAAGTGCCGCTGATAAGTAGTTCACGCTCTGCCGCTGAAAGATAGGCAAGAATATCCTGAATATATCCAGCACCTTGCAGCCAATCTTGCATATCTTCTCTATTTGCAAAAAGTTGGTATGTAATACCACAATGCTTGCATGGAACTTCATATAGTTCTTTTTCAATCATCGTACTGATTCTCCTGATCTATAGTGGCAAGAAATTCTTCTTCTTGATCATCAAGCCATTCTTCGTATTCGTCTTTGGCATTATAAGCATCAAGTTCTTCAAAGTAATTTTCATACATCGCAAAACTCCTTATCAAAATTGTTCGGCAAGGAACGGTAGGAATCGAACCTACATCCGCCCAGTCACCAAAATTTTTATCGTACCACACGTATTGCGAACATGAGCCGAAAGTGAAATCTTGGGACGCAATCTGGGTTCTTGCCGTTAAGCGTTCCTGTCTTTACCACAAACTACTTTTTATTTTTTTATTTTTTTCGTAAGTTGTTGTCAATAAAGGACTTAGCAATTAGTGAAATTTGAGCCTGGTCGTAAGTTGTTGTCAATAAAGGACTTACGATAATTCAAAAAATTCCCACTCTCGCTAAAAATGTTTTGACCCTACCCAATAATGGTAGGGCGACAAAAATGTTTTTGACTTGGACCAAATTTGACCATGCGGGATTACTTTTGTTTTTTCGAATCTAAGTCCTTTGTTTTCAACAACTTATGGATAAAGGTCAAATAAGCATACTCATTTTAATTTAATTATTAAATTTAATATTAAATACCATTTAAATTAAATATAAAATGAACCAAGATATTTATTTTAATTTATTTTAAATTTGTGCAAAGTCAAACAAGTATCCACCATAAGCCGCACCTACAACGGGGATTTGTTCGAGTTCTTCCCATGTAGCGATAATATGATCTCGCTGATAAGGATTTCTGAGGAAGAACTTTTGAGTTTCTGGGTCATAGGACTCAAACGTGTATGTGTGGTTGTCGTAACTAATCGTTATCGGCTTGTTCTGATTGAGGTAGTCAATGTGGTCTTGCTTCGACAAACCCTTGACAGCAATCTTTTCCTGATTCGTGATATTCTGGAAAACAATTCCTGAGTCTCCCCAAGCAATATCTTTGTATTCGTTATCGCATGTCCTAAAAAATTCATTTTGACAAACCTGCACATACGCTTTTTCTAGTAGAGCAGGCCAAAGTTCATTATTTACGTCATTTGAATTTCCAAAATAAGCGAAAACACTTTCACGGTCAGTGAGTTTGCCTGTCCAATCACGCCTTACTGGCAGTTCGTCATTGACCGAAACATAATGAGCATCGCCTCTTGCATCATAAAATCTAACCACCCAAAGATCTGGCTCAACTTCCGTAATCATATCTTGGATTGCTTCGGGTGCATTTTGGGACATAGCCCCTAATGCGGTTATGAAGTAGCAGTCATTTACAGCACCTTGCTTGGCATCTGTAGGTGATAATCCATCGACATACAACTCGCCCTCTACTTCAACATATTCATAGTTTTCGGGAAGCGTGGGCAAATCCTTGCCACCAAACCATTTATCAACAACTTCGGTCAACGTATCGGTTGGGTCACTCACATAATTCCCGTTCACTACTGCATCAGAGAGATAGTGAACGTACTCCGGCATACTTCCGAGCCGAACATACCGTTCAAGTTGCAAGCGTTCAAAACGATTCCAGTGACCATCTTCCAAAGACTTGCTGAAAACGTCTTTCATTTCTGTGAATGAAATGCCATCGACATTGTAGGTCTGAAATTTTGATTCAAGAACCTGATCTGCTACTGATGAATCTGTCCACAGAGGAATTGCTTGAGAAACAAAACCTTCAGGCGGAGTAGGACCGTAAGCATCAAAGCAAAGTCGTTTTTCAAGAGATTCAATATTCATGGCAAAGTTCCTTATATTTTTACCATAAACTAGTTTCATTTTTTTTTATTTAATCTGAACTGTCGATCTGCCACTGCTTTCCACAGATAGAACACTCGTGTAGGTTTAGACAATTTCCTAGATTTTCTTTAAATTGCCAATCATGCACATGGTTGGCATCTTCTTCTCTAACCCAACCCCAACCATGACAATGATAGCAGCATTGCCTAAAATGACTAAATTTATGCCGGTTTTCAGAAGTATCTTCATGAAAATGCAATGGATAGGCATTTATTTTTAAATTCCATCCACCATAGCCTTTACATTTTGGGCATTCACAACTGTTTGGGATATGATCTGGTTTTGGCAAATTGCCCGGGAAATCAACAAAAGCATCTGGGTCAGTAGGTTCAAGATATTTGTTCATTTGTTCCTCTTTTGCGTGCCTATCTCTACCACAAACTAATTTGAATTATTTTTAAAAATCAGATGAACTAATTTGCTGGTTTTCTTGGACATTGATGACAAATGCAAAAACAGATCCCAAAAAGAATGAAATTAAAATTAATTTCATAATATCTTTAGTTTCTTTGTTCATTCCCATGTTTAGTTTCTCCTTAATCTAAGCATCGGCTTTTGTCGTAGTATTTTTTTAATAGATTTAAATCAGACAGAACAATAATTAAATCTCCTATATTTACTTGTTTGGACGGATGCAATCCTTGTTCTGGAAATTTCCACATAAACTTTTTCTTTTCTATCATGCACTGCAGTGTCAATGCAATTCTTCCTACTAACGACCTGTATGCTTCTTGGCACAAATCAATATGTTTTTTAGTTGTTTCTTTAATTTCTGGAACTACAATTTTAAATAAAATTGCAACTATAGGTTCTATGTCTGGTAGTGATCTGTAGTGGTCTAGACTCACTTGATAAGTTATTTCGAGTCTGTTGGGATACTCAATTTCTCTATCAAGGTTATGAAAAAGAAGATTGATTCTTTTTTCTTTTATGCTTTTGATAGAGTTCTCAATTTTTATTTCCATATTCTTACTACAAACTAGTTCTATTTTTTTTAAAAAACATGATAAAGGTCAAGATGATTAAATAAAAAAACTAGACTAGGATATTTCACCTAGTCTAGCCTTTTCAACCTTTCAACCAACCCGAACTTTTATCGGTTTGCTTCCCATTCTCGCTGTGCTTGATTCAAAGCACGAGTGAAAGCCTCTGCTTCCGAACGGTCAGCACCTTGTCCAACCATGTGATCAACTACATTTGACCTATGGCTTTCAGACATGACCTGAGAACTGCTTGAGGTTCCAGAACTGTAATTGCTGCTTGAACCGCCACCGCATCCAACGAAACAAACCAAACTCAAAAGAACTGCGTACTTCATCATTTCACCTCTAAATTTAATTTAAATTTCTGCACCGCACAGAAATCACACTTCAGAAAAAAAGTCTCTGTATTCTGGTGGAACGAAATCTTCCACGACATCCATCATATCAGCCCATTCCCAAAAATCTACTTCTGGCTCGGTCAAATTAAAATTTGCATTTTCAGCAAGAACTTGGTTGATTTCGTCCATTTTCATCTCCGGTTGGTTATTGCTGTCTGCCTTTACCACAAACTACTTTTATCTTTTTGTATGATCTCGGAAAAATTCAAGCCTAACTCCTACCTGCATATCTCCTTTCATTGGATCTTGTTCTAAGTTCACTGTTTTATTGGCATGAACAACCGCCTTAGAAGTAGTCACACAACCAGTGCAAAAAAGAACTGCTGTTGCAAAAATGATTTTCGTGAACATGATAAAATCTCTCTGAGTGAGGGAACCATGTTTATATTATCGGCTAGACAGCAGCAGTTTCTTTAGAATTTTCCAGATATTGTTTTGCATAATTGAACTTCTGCCATCCGTATCCGTAACTATCAATTGAATCATCATTCATCAAAGCACAAATCAAAATTTTATTGCGGAATTCTTCTTTGGCTTTTTCGTCTTTATTCAAAAACCTAAAATAATTTTCAATATAAGCGGAGTTAGCAAAATACTGTTCTGCTTCGATCCATCTTTTCTTTTTGATTCTGATACAGTAGTTCACAGCCTTTTGAACAAACTCTCTTTTTTCCCAATTGCTACAATTAGAAAGTTTTTCTAAAAATAAACTTTCCAATTTAGAATTCGGACTTTTCAAAACGTGCTGTACATAGTCAGAAAAATCCCAAATGTTTGTTAGATTCTTTTCAATTCCTTTCCATCTTTTTTTCAAAACATACTTCGCATACTTTCTCGCACTTGAAGAACATTTACTGATGTTTTTCTCTGCTTCGGGCCAACGACCTTTGATAACAAACTTTGCATAAAGATAAGCAATCTCTGGTTCCTTTTTTATTAGTTTCTCTGCTTCAAGCCAACGATCTTTTTTGATGACCTTGGCATATTCGTACATTTTTTTCAACAAATAGTATTGGTAGTAACTACCACCTTCTATTTTGAGAATTGTTTGTCCAAATCCTAAAAGCATTTCTTCAAAAAACTTGCTATCTTTAGGATGTGAAGAATCAAAACAATACTGTTTGATATTTAGAAGAACCCAATTTTGATCGGACATATCAAGAAGCCTTGTTGAAGTTGATGAAAGATTCTGAATTCACTTCGTATACTCTAATTGGTTGGCCTTTACCGCTTGGATGAAACCTTTTTTCTACCACTGTTGCTTGGCCTTGCTTTTGCAGCAAACTCATTAGACCTGCTGCTACTGTATATTTGATGTTGAATTTTTCTGCTACTTCTTTGCTTGTTACTCGCATTTTTTTTGCCTTTCTAAATTTACAGCAAACTAAATTTTATTTTTTATAAACCAGCGGAACTATTTACGCCCCAGTTCCTAGCCCAATAAGAAAATTCCGATTGGAAACCGCCCACGGAAATCCTCCCTAGAATCGGCATGGGACCCACATAAGACCGATTCATCTGGCTCTTGGTGACGGTTACTGGCTATTTTTACAATAAACTACTTTTGATTTTTTTTACAGAATAGAGTTCATTATTTTTGGATAAAGGTCAAGGAATCAAAAAAAGAGTAGAGACTAGGTTTCCCTAGTCTCTCTCTTTTTACTCAATCTCGTAAACAATTCCGTCAATCGTTATCTGACAGATGTTCTCGATTGAGTAATCCCGCAGCACAACTGGATTGTCCACCTTTTGTCTTGCACCCTCTTTACGTTGTGGCAAAAATTCTGCAACGGCTTGAGGGTCAAGAGTCTCACCATTCAAACGATACTCATGCCCAAGAGAACGCTCCACCTTGAGTTCAAGGTAATGCTTACCCTTATGCTCCACCAATGGAGCGACATGACCGCTATCGTGCCTGAGCCGAGTTCCCCACTTTCTTGGTTCAGGCTCAAAATGTTCGACCTCTCCCTGATGATCCAAAGGTTGGTTTTCACGACAACGCTGGTTGTTGACAGCGTTCTGATAAATCCAATTCACGACTCCATTGACACGCGAAATCTTTGTAGCACCAACATACGGGTTGCCAGTTTTCCGCATACGAGGATCCGTCTCGGCAACAATCGTGGTGAATTTTGCACCGCGAAGTCCCATCAGATGATCGACCAATTCAGACTTGCTAAGAGTTGGCATTTTGTTTTCCTTGTTGGAAAGAGTTGGGTTGATACCTTTACTACAAACTAATCTGATTTTTTTTATTTATTCTTTCATTTTCCGGTGCCGGAAGTTTCTATTTTTTCCGCTGCGCCTCCCGCTGGTATTTCTGAGGTACACGAACCTTCGTGCTGCAATACGAGTTTGAAAAGAACTCGGGCAGAACCCCGTTGTGTTCCAAGTAGGCGTAAAGTCCGTCCGTCACACCCTCATGTTCACCGCCTTCGGTTCGGACAAGAACAATCCGGTAGTCGTGTTCACAATCATTTGCATTTTCGCAAACCCAAGACCTTGCCTCTGCAAGGGAATCCGTGAAGTTCAAGTCTTCAATGTCATCAGACTTTCGCCACACTTTTTCGACGCACCACTCATAAGTGACAGCCATTTGTTTTTCTCCTTGTTGGAAAGGGTTGGGTTGATACCTTTACTACAAACTAATCTGATTTTTTTTTATTTATTCTTTCATTTTCCGGTGCCGGAAAAATACTTTGGATAAAGGTCAAAAAGAACAAATAAAAAAACTAGACTAGGGTATTTCGCCTAGTCTAGCCACAAACTACTTGAAATTATTTTTATTTATTTCAAGGTATGAGTTTGATCGAAAAATCTTTGCAACACGATTGGCAGCATTAGGGATGCTTTCCTTACTTTCATAGCAATTTTCGATCAAGTCCATAAGACTATGATAGAGTTGGTCAGAGATTTCTCCATCACCATCATCATCAAAATCTTCCCAACATTCTTCGCAAAATAAGCGTCCACCATGTTCTTGCATCCAATAAGACTCAATCCGATCTTTGTAGTCCTCGCGATGCCATTCATCAAAACTCATTGGCACATGATTCTTGAGAACCCCTGCGTCCGTGAGTTGCTTGATTTCTTCCAAGTATTCAAGATAACGGTCGTACATTGTTTAGCCTTTCAAGTGAGTAGGTTTTTCATCCAAAACATATACGCTCAGAAACAAAAAAGATTTCCAAGAAAAATTGCCATGGAAATGAAAACCCATGAGAAAAACAAAATCGTGTCCACGTTCATTTTTTTTCTCCTGTTGAAGTTCGATATATTGTCCGTAAACTAATAATAAAGTTTTATATATAGGACATTAGAAATTATTTTAGATAAAGGTCAAACATTAAATAATATTTAATTAGGATGCTAAAAAATTAAATCCATCAATTTTCTATTAAATATTATTTAATAGATATTTTTTTGTGCAGGTCAAAATTAAATAATATTTAATTAGGATGCTAAAAAATTAAATCCTAAGTCTTTTTTTATATTAAACTTAGGATTTAATTTTTTTGTGCAGGTTTATCGGTAATCAGGATCACCGAATGTCACGCACCAGAAAGAGCCTTTTGCTCCCACAGCATATCCTACGCCCATTTCTTCATAATTACGAGTTAGAATTTCTTTTCTATGACCTGGGCTTCTCATCCAACCGGGAACCACATGCTGTTGAAGTTGTTGAGAATAACCCATATTTCCTACTCCCCAACCAGCAGCAATAATTTCGCCTGACATATTATTCACTCCCGGAACTGTATCTGCTACGATTCCATTAGGAATATGCTTGGCACGAAAACAATCTTCATAATCGAAATAGCCGGCTTTAATGATTCTATTTATATGAATCCAATCGCAAACTTTATGATGAGCATAACTCCTTGGTTTATCATGTTCTTGCACATGCTCCATTCTTCCTACTTGGGCCATCCAATCAGCATGAGATTGAGCCGCTTTCTGAAGTTGATAATTTTGAGTCAAAGGAGAAAGACCGTTGTTTCTTCTTTGCTGGTTGATTAAATTTGTTGTTAAATCATGAATGTCTCCTGCAAATGAAGTTGCAGAAAAAACAAATAAAAATAAAATTAAAATTAGTTTACGCATTAAACTTCTTTCTATAAGTTGCTACAAATTGGCCCTAAGCCTGTTTTGATGCTTTCTGGAACGGTAAGTGTTCTACCACACTTACCACACTTACCTTCATGGTGAACATCAAAACCTGCTTCAGTGATATTATCAGGTTCTTCGCAAAAGACATTCGCCATAATTCTTCTAAAAAATCTAACAGACCAACAGTTATCAGTTCCAATAGATTTTTTTGTAATCGCAATCTGACCAGTTTCGGTATTGAATACTCCCAGATATGCCCAGTTCCTATCTTCTGGTCCTGTTTTCAAACTGACAAAAAAGACTTCTTTGTTTTCATCTTTCTTGTCTTTCTTTCGATAAATCCTATAGGTGTAATGTGGTCGGCAACCCGTTGTCTTTGCAAACAACTCCGGCACTTCAAGAGTGAAGATTGCACGACCACCAGTGAAAAATTCTTTGACAGGTATCATAATTTTCTCCTGTCTTTACCACAAACTACTCTTTATTTTTTATGTAATCTTTTGCTGCTTCATCACCCATCGTTGCAGCGGTCAAAATCACATTATGGATTTCTTCTGGGACTTCTTTATATTTGAGTTTGGCATACTTTATGAGCAAACTTAGATTAGTTGCTTTTGGTGCTTTTCCCCAACCACCAAAGTTGTTTGCTTCATAAGTTGATCCTTCTTCTCTCATCCAACAAGGCTCGTGCCATTCTGTCTCGTTTTCTTCTTCATATTCGTATTCTTCTTTTTCTTCGTCCCAATCTCCGTACTCTGTCTCGTAATCAGTGCCCTCCATATAGATTTGATCGTGGCTTTCGTTATCGAGTCCCAATGCGTAAACAACTTTGCCACTCACATAGTATCCACCACCATCTGCAAAACTTCCGTGACGATTCCAAATATAACTGCCCAAATCATCGTCTGCATTTTTCAAAAGGTCTGTTGTAAGTTCGTTCAAGACAGATTCTTCCAGTGTCTCAGAATGAACAACTACATTATCTATACAACCGCTGTCTCCGCCTCCACTATATTCCACATCTACTTTGTCAATTCCGCACATACGCATAAAATAAAGAAAGCGAGATTCAAAAGAACCTTGAGAGAGTTTTGAGCAGATTTCAGCAAATGTGTAGTCAGTCATTTTTTTTCCTTTTCTGAAAACAAGAACTGATTTTACCACAAACTACTTTGATTTTTTTTATCGTTTTTTAAAAAGGAATCATAGGATCTAAAACAAACTCAGGAAAAAACAACTCTTCAGAAACTTTTTGAAGAGAAGCCACAGCCATTCTTCGCTGAAATTCTTCTTCAGTCTCAGAAATTTGTTCTGGATGTTCGACTTCGGTCGTTTTCTCAACACTTTTTTCAATTAAATTATTTTTAAGATGAATTAGATCACGAACATGAATGTCCATGACATGATCAGAAACCATCCTAACAATTTCGACTTTTTGAGATTCTTGGCCAATTCGGCATATGCGATCTTCGGCTTGTTGATTAGCACCCGGAACCCAGTCCAAATCTACAAAAACTGCTTTCCATGCTCTGGTAAGAGTCAAACCAACTCCACCAGCCTTTATGCTAACCGCAACACCTTTTAAATTTCCTGCCTGAAATTCGTTCACAATTTGCTGCCTTCTTTCGGCAGATGTTGCTCCAGTAATTTTTTCCCAACCATCACGCTCAGAAATTTTATTTAAAGGTTCTACATGTGCAGAAAAAACAACAAGAGGAACATTTTCTTCTTCATGATCTTCGACTAAATCTATCAAAGCGTTGATTCTACTAGTGGCCAACTTGTTGCGAATTTCAGAAAATCTTTCGAAAGGAGGAAGTTTTTTATCTTTGATCACATTGCCCCATTCGTCCCAAAGATCATCCATGTATCCTTTGAGATTGCTTGGAAGATCTACTTTAATGTCAGAATATGTCTTGTTTGGCAAATCAGGAAGGACATCATGTCTTTTTCTTCTGAGCATAACTCTTCTCAAAAGATCAGGAACCAAAGGACTTGGATCTCCCCATGTATATCCACCCCAACCATCCTGATATCCATTCATTAATTTAACGAAACGATTCCAACCGCCAAAAACCTGCATCTGCATTTGAAGAGCGTCAAGAATTCCATAAAGGTCCTGAGGCTTGTTCTCCAAAGGAGTGCCAGTCAAAGCCCAAACAGATTTGGCATTCATACACAAACCACGAACTCGTTTTGATCTCTGAGTTTTATAATTTTTAACTCTTTGAGCCTCATCAATAATTAAATTAATTTCTGATGCATTCTTTTTAATTTCATCGTTAGGCCAAAAAACCTTCACATCCCAAGATTTGCTCGTGGCTGTTTTCTTCTTTGGCTCCAAATATTTCGGCAATATTTCATAATTAACAATTACGACTTCACCTTCAGAAGGAAATCGAAAATTATCAGATCCTGAAATAACAATTGGATTCAGATCAGGTCGCCATCTTTGCACTTCTTCTTTCCAATTAAACTTAACAGCAGCCGGAGCGACTACTAAACATTTTGTTTTATTAGGAAGAGCCATCAGGGTCTGTACAGTTTTGCCAAGACCCATCTCATCTGCCAAAAGCCTGTACTTGCCTCTTGACAACCAATCAACACCTTTGACCTGAAATCCATAAAGACCGCTATCTTCTGCAATCTTTTTTTGTTTGCTAGAAACTTTAAGTTCTTCAGGAATTTTTAATTGCAATTGTTCTGCAACTTCCAGAAGACGGAATCGATCCTCTATTTTTAGAGAGACTTTCCAACAAACATCCTCTCTGTCAAACCAAGCACCCGGGATACTCCTCAATAAATTTAAAGAAGATCTTTCAAATGGCATAATAATTCTGCCATCCAAAGTAAGTTCTCGCTTTTCTTCAAATTTTACAGGAACGCATGTTCGACAATATCGATTCCAAGATCCATTTTCTTTAAGAGCAAATCCTCGGTTCTTACCCTCAGCAGGAACATGTTCATTGCAATTACAACACGGACCAGCATACTTAGTTAAAATAGGCTTGCTCACAAAATCTACTTTCAAACAGTTTCTCGAATCAAAGAGACGGTTACTTCGTTGTTTCGGTAAAATTCATTGGCACGATAATTTGGTAGTTCTGCATCTGGATCGAATTGCTTTATGAACTCGTCAGCATAATCAGCACCATCAAAAAAATCATTAAAAATTTTTACGTGATCAACAACGTCATCTCTTGAACAAACAAAAATCCAATTCATGTCATACTCCTTCATGCCATAAATCCAAAATAAAAATTTTTTAAACATTCTTACCTCCTTGTAAGATTTACCATAAACTAAAAAAAATTTTTTTTGGAAAATGAGAGCTGCTGGTCAGATTCGAACTGACGACAGGTTGATTACAAATCAACTACTCTACCAACTGAGTTACAGCAGCAAATGACCCCTATGGGATTCGAACCCATGATCTTCGCCGTGAAAGGGCGATGTCCTAGACCGCTAGACGAAGGGGCCGATTAAATAAATTAGTTAATGCTCAAACTTTTTACATATTCTTTTGCGAATTCATCCTCCATAGTTGCAAGAGCCAACATTTCATTATGTTCTTCTTCAGATAAATTTTTTCTCATTAATTTTTCATAAGAAGAACAAGCCAATTCCGCTATTTTTCGACAATTTATTTTAACAAAATCAATGCCTCTTTCAACTCCAGTGGTATTTATATTTGTTTTGTCGTTAAAATGACCACAATCAAAACCAATCCACCAAAGAGGCTGAGCAGAAACATAGTGGCCATTGTCGAATCGAACTTCAGCGACATCAGATGATTTTTTAAAATTAAAATCCAAATAAGGGTAGTAATCTGAATAAGTTATTCCACCGTGAACATCTACATCAGGAAATTTACAAGGCAAATTTTCTTCAGTAGATAAATTCCCTGATAAATTTAATTTATACAAACCATTATTTTCTTCTATGCCTACATACCCGCAATAAAAACCACAACTTTCATTCCAAACTGCTGCCGCAGGGAAAGAATTGTTGTCAATTTCAATTTTAAAAAAAATATCTTGCATAATAACCTTGCACAAGAAATAAAATTAAAATCGGTTAGCCTAATTATGTCCTTGTCTACACCGAAAGGTCAACAAGATACTCTTACTCACTTATTCGTCATCTTCGTCTTCATCGTCCCAATACCAATTTTCAGAAGTATTGGCCATAACAGGCTCAGGCTCCTGAGTTTCTGCTTCGTCCTGCTCAAGAACCGGTTCGTCTTGAACCTCTTCGATTACTTCCTGCTCAAGAACTGGTTCCTGCTCAAGAACTGGTTCCTGCTCAAGAACTGGTTCCTGCTCAACTTCCGAAGAAACAACCTCTTTGATTGCAATCGTCAATTCTTCTGGGAAACTGTAGAACTTCGTTGGCTTTCCCTTGCCTGATGGATGGAAAACCTTATCGACAACTTCAATTTGCTTTTGACTTAGCAACAATTTAATAAGACCAGCCGAGACCACATATGAAACACCGAGATTTTCAGCAAGTTGCTTGGCATTTAACTTCATTTAATTAACCTTTTCTTTTTTTTAAAAAATAGAGACCACTTCCAACTAATCTTACCATAAACTAATTAAAAAATTTTTAAAAAAAAAAGATGCGGACTCGTATAAAGTCCGCATCTTAAAATCTTGCACGAAGATTTAAATTAAAATTCAGTTGCAGCAAGTTGAGCAACTAGTACGGCAACGCCTCCAACCGAAAAGACGGCGACGGCATCGAGTGGTGCATGAGTCCTCGCAAGCAGATTCGCAAGCAGGTGCTTCTTCACACTCACAATCACAAGAGCAAGCACACCTGCATCTTGGTGTGACTACACGTTGCTTAGTGGTGCAGCATCCGTCTTTGCAATCAAAAACTTCAACTACTCTAAAAGGCCAAACACGACGAGTGCGAAGGCAGCACTTGTCTCCACAAGCACAATCTTCAGAAGCCACTTCTTCTACGACTTCTTCTGCTGCTGCTGCTGTTGTTGCGGCAACAGTTGGTTCTTCATTTGTTGGCTTTTCACCAGCAAAAGCAAGAACAGGAACAAGACAAAAAGCGGCTGTTAAAACTAACTTCATTTAATTCTCCTTAAAAAAACTTTTGAACGAAATGTCCAAAAAAGATTATATCTGTATTTTCATAAGAGTAAACTATTTAAATTTCTACACGCTAATTTTTTCTCCTATGTGGGTTTCCCAATCTTCACTAGATTCTACCTTTTCTAAAACCTTTTCTAACTTTACAGGCGGCTGACCCATCCATCTTTGAGCCTTTATATGCCTAAACCAATCTTGCATACTAGGAATAAAACCACAATCTTCTTTCACATGCTGCTCGCCAATCCAACGAACAGGAATTTTACGACCAGTTTTTATTTCTTTTCTAAAAATAAATGAAATCAACTTCTCAAACCAACGAAGTTGCCGTTTGCCGCTGATTCTAATCGTATGACCAAAGATTCGTTCCGCTTCAAAAATGCCCTGAGAATGATGCCTCAAAGCCCTATGACGGAAATCAGCCCACATTTCCTTAGAACCATCAAACCAATCGTGAATAGCCTGATAATCTTCCGGCTCTCCACCAAACTTTTTTGCACTAGAAACAGCATGATGATATGGATTAGCCATTTATTGTCTCCTTGTTGTTGATAACAATACAACAAACTAATCTGATTTTTTTATAATTTTATTTCTTCTTTTTTAGTAGAATACTCTAAAAATTCCATATCAATTTTATTTTCAAGGACATTAAAAATAATTTGACCTTGATTTCCATGACCTCCACACCAATTCAAGCCTTTTTCTAAAAAAATATGATGAGTCAATTCCCAAATGAGATCCATGAAAGAATTATTTTTATTTTTATTCCATTTACAAAAAAAAGGACTTGGCTCATCTAAAAAAGTATTTGGACTGCACTCAGAATAATTTATCACTTCATTTCTTTTTTGCTCATCTGGACTCGTGGCATCAGAAATGTCCATAGAACCACCATCACCATACCCATCAAAACTTATTTTTAATGATTCAATTTTATTTTTTTTTAAGCAATATAAAATATAATTAAATTTGTCTTTCATTCATTAAAAAAACCCTCTCTTTCCAAAAATTGCCCTGCGTCAAGCAAATTCAGAAAGAGAGGGCTGTCCTTGATCGAGTTTTTTATAATTTTTTTGGTGGTCTAAATGAACATTGTTTGTTTTTTCGTTCCACAAATCGACAACCAGAGCCTTCAACTCAGTATATTTTTTTTCCTCCCAAAAATACTCATCAACTTTAGGAGTCTTGGAAATATTAAAATTATTTTCTTTTGCCCACTTTTTAATTTCTGTCCATTTAAACATTATTCAAGTCTCTTTTTCGAAAGTCAAATGGGGAGTGCAGGATTCGAACCTGCGAAGGCAATGCCATCAGATTTACAGTCTGACCCCTTTGACCGCTCGGGAAACTCCCCATGTTTAGTACCCTCGGTAATCCATATCAGGCCAAATAGATGACCCTTTCAGTAACTACATTCTTCATTCAAATGATAGATTCCAACGTGTACTGGGCCACCACGATGACAATGATAATCTGAAGAACTCATTTCATCAATAATCATCCCTAGACGATCTTCGCAAACCTTATTGAAATCAATTTCGTTGACTGGGTCACCGTCGATATACGGCAAATTATCGAGGTCATAAGAATATACCTCGGTTGTCCATGTGTTATCTTGCCAACATATAATAAATTCTATATCCATTATAAATCCTTTATTTAGCATAACAAACAGTACCCTCGGTAGGACTCGAACCTACAACCTACAGATTAGCCTACTACTACGATTTTCATCGCCATTTCTGTTTGTAGTCTGGACTTTACCTTCACCTTGTCTTGCGATTTAGGTGCTGCCCGTCAAGTCTCTACACCTTCCGTTTCCGGCTTGGCTCGGTATTAGCAGTTAAGCCTTCACCGAATTTGAGCAGTTCTACTTTATCAGTTTCCCGATAAGCACTCCTATTGAAGTCTGTTGCTCTATCCATTGAGCTACGAGGGCATGTTCTTACCACAAATTAATTAAATATTTTTTTTAATTTCTTTCTCTGCGTTCTCTTAGAGCCTCGACCGCAGATTCAGTCACTTCTTTTAAAATTAATTTGCCATCATCTTTTGCTTCATTAGACACATCTCGTCCGTTTGATGCAATTCCATTCAAATTTAAAAGAGTTACTCCTGCAATAATTAATACAATTATTGCCAAAACCTTAATCGTTGTATTAAAAATTAAATCGTATCGTTCATTCATGTCTTTTGCAATCTCTCTCTAGTCCCATCTTTTTCAACAAATACCCAATTTTGATAATAGTCTTGATGAATATCAACTCCGTAATTGAACCACTCAGAAAAAGCAAAGCCTGTTCCCAAATAAGTAACGAGTTGTTCGTCTAGTCCATCTGGCACAGTCATGTCTTGCACAACGCAACCAATTTCTTTTAATTTATCAACATTATTGGCATTATTTGTAACATAATTTTCAATATCGGTATCTTCTTCAAATTCTTTGGGCCAATCATTTAAAACAACATTTCTGATATTCATTTTTAGGTTCTCTTTGTTGAATAATCTTTAAAACAAAATACCGAAGGTGGGACTCGAACCCACACGGGCAATAATGCCCAACGGATTTTAAGTCCGTTGCGTCTGCCATTCCGCCACTCCGGCTTCTCATATACCATAAACTAATTTGCTTTTTTTTGCAATTTTAATTATGGCTATTACGCAACCGCACCGCAGCAACCAGATCACCTGCCAAATTGCAAATTGATTCTCCTTCTAAGAAGGCAGGGCCAATTACCCTATCAATCAGACCATCTGTGGACGCTATTTCTTCTTTATTCTCATCAGAAAGATCATATTCTGAGTCGAGATAAAATTGAAGTTTGTCGATATAAATTTTTAATTCATTCATTGAAGTTCTCCCTGTTTCTACCACAAACTACTTAGAAATTTTTTCAAGAAATTCTTTGATTGTCTGAGTCTGGTCTACATTCGACAAAGCACCCATAAGAAAATGGTCAAATTTTTCTTTGTCTCTAAAGTATTCAACGGCCACTTGATCGCCACCAATTTTACTAGCCAGCATGAAGTTGTGAGCATCGTCTGGGAGATGGCTAAAAGTGATATAAAACTCCCTAGCAAGTCTAGTAGATCGAATTAAAAGTGGCTCAAAAGGAAAATTGTTTTCTTTAAGCCAACAAACATATTTCATGCAAGTTGCTAAATTCAATGAAGATTCAACTTCTTCCGGCAATTTGCCTTTCACCACATATTTGGCATATTTGTAAACAGTTGATGATCCACGCCAATGCCCAGAAGCCTTTGAAAGAAATGCAACTTCTTGCTCAATAGGAAGCCTTGATTTTATTGAATTTCGGCAATAATTGTAAACAAGGTCAAAAATTCCCTTAGATTCGTAACCACTAATATTTATTTCTTTTAATAAAATGTTAAAGACCTTATCCCATTCACGCAAACTATAGCCTTTAGTCACATAAGATTTTAGTTCGCTAATGTTTTTTAAATATTCGCTCCTAGCCTGCCAAGTGTTTAGTGAACCTGTATCTATCTTTCGAATAAAGTCTGCTTCTAAAACTTCATCAAGATACTTTGGTTTTCGAGTCCGAGGCATAATTACTCCTTTTTAATCGGTTGAACTAACTACACCACAAACTACTTTCGTTTTTTTTATTTGAATTTTCTTTTGGTTTCTCGGATAAAGGTCAAAAAGCTTTGAAAAACCCTTAACAAAAACCAACCTAAAAATCTGCCTAAAACTACACCTAAAGTTATATTTAATATCATGCTCATATCCATAAAATTAGATATGAACTTGAAGCCTTTTTTTAATTAGATTTATCCTTGTGTCTTCTTTATAATCATTCATTAATTTTTTAGTATCGTGATGAG
>Ga0194022_1000043_pt1 | contig 16412 bp, 18 predicted proteins | sample IW29Aug16_MG_FD_144483 | JGI IMG/M metagenome (GOLD analysis project Ga0194022, IMG submission 144483) | Freshwater microbial communities from the Broadkill River, Lewes, Delaware, United States - IW29Aug16_MG | ecosystem: Environmental > Aquatic > Freshwater > River | place: USA: Delaware...
ACGCAAATCTTACTGTCAATGACGTTCAGAGAAGGAATCGCATCGCACAACTTCTTGCTGATTGGGGTCTGATTAGCATTGTAGATAATGAAAAGATTCGTGATATTGCTCCTCTGAATCAGATTAAAGTTCTTGCTTATAAGGATAAGGGAGACTGGATTCTGGAAACGAAATATAACATTGGTAAGAAAGTTAAGCCTGCTGAGGCATAAATAATACTGAGGCCTTTCGTGCGGTCTCTACAAAGTCGGAACACCCAGAGACCCCTTGACAGGGGTCTTTTTTTATGTCATAATATCTTTGTTGGTTACGCCGCTTTTGCATGTAACCGACCATGGTTTTGTCGAAACCTGGTAATTTGTTAAAAAAAATTATGTATCACCCCTTTTTTAAATCCAAATGTGATGTCCCCAATGTGTCTTGGTGGGATGGTTTAGAATTTCCTAGTTATAAAAATGCGGAAGTTATTGGTTTGGTTATTAAGAATGTAGAGGATATTAAATGTAAAAATGATCTAGGTCAAGTTTACAATACAGGAAGACAGCAAGGAACTGATAAAGAAAATGTTGCTGCTCTTACCGCCAGCTTCCTCACCAAAGGAATTAATACAAATCATCTTCCTCCTATTATTGATGAAGATGATAACCTTCGTGAAGGATTTTCAAGACAAGAATTTCTCTTGAATTGGGGACAAGAAAAGTATGTTTACCTTTTGATTAAAAAAAATAAAGATTGTGATGTAGATGATTTAATTGATGAAATTAGTCTTGGTTCAAATAATCATGACCCAGCTAAACAATCTTCCATTAATGATTTCAAAGCAAGATTGCAAAAATATGTTGAAAGGCAAAAAGAAAAGGGACATTTTGTAACTGAATCTGAAGGAATTAAGTGGTTTTCTCAAATTAACCATACTTTCAGTGCCCAATCTGTTAAAAATGCAGTTCAATATGTTTTAAACAAAAAAACATGCGAAGAGTCTATGGAATCTTATTCTAAAGATTGTGCAGAAAAAACAGCAAAAAATCAATATTCTTTGAATGATCCTATTGCCCTGGGTTTGAAAATGAGTCATAAAGATCTCATGAGTAATGGGGCAAATGGGCAAAGAATTTTTTTTGAAGCACTTAGAACTTTTGATCAAACTGGATTTTTCCCACCAGTAGTTGTTTTTGCTCAGAACATTCCTCCAAACAAAATTGATGAGGCACGATCTAATTGTTTGAAGCAGGTTGATGAAATAAACAATCTTATGGAATCTTTAATCCTTGCTCATAAGCAGGCAAAAACTCAAAATAAAAAATTTAAAGTTATAGACGTTCAGGGATTTCTTCCGCAAATTATTGGTAAAGAAACAGATTTTATTCCTGTAAATGTTTATGAGGAGAAAACCGAATAAAAATATACGGGGTTCCACACCCCGTTTTTTATGACTTGTGATATAATTAATAATGGACGCCGTAAGGGTCCACACAACACAAACTCGCTTTAAAAAGGAGCTACAATAATGACTAACCTCATGCGCTATACTGCGTCGGATCTTCCTGCCCTGATGGATAGGATCACAAAGAACAGTATTGGTATGGATGAATACTTTGATCGTCTGTTTAACCTTCACGAAACTACATCAAACTATCCACCATACAACCTTGTTCAGATAAGTAATGTAGAATCCCATCTTGAAATTGCTCTAGCAGGATTTAAAAAGGAGGAAGTTCATGCGTTCACAGAGTATGGAAAACTTTTTGTCGAAGGACAAAAATCAGAATCTGAATCGGACAGGACGTTTATCCACAAGGGTTTGGCTCAAAGAAGTTTTAAACGAGCATGGACCTTATCCGACGACACCGAAGTATCAAGGGTCACCTTTGAAGACGGACTCCTCAGAATCGAACTAAAAAAGATCGTGCCAGAGCACCACCAAAGAAAAGATTATCTATAAATCCTAACACAATAGGTATAAATGCGTAGCAATGAATACAGAAGTGTATCACAGTGATACATTATAATATAGATAGTTATGTACTTTGGAGGACGGACTATGAACTACACCGCCACTACCCTAGTATTTGGAACACTGATGACTCTTTTTATCGGTGTCCCTATCGCAAACACACTACCATAATACTTGTTGACCATGGGAATCTTAGCAACACTCGCAATCTTTTCTGCTGTAATGGGAGGAGCCTTCGCCATCACACCTAAAAAGTAAATAAATAAAACTGAATATCGTCGGCGCAGACAGGGAGGTAATGGCAAAATCCATTGACACCTCCCTTTTTTGTTGCTAGAATAAAGTGTCTCTAGGATTACCATGATTAAGTTATTGCTTCTTACAAATAATCAAATACTTGTTTCAAACATTGAGGAAGTCGGTGCTGATGTTGGTGAACCTGATTGTAAACTCACCAAACCATTTTTGTTGAACCAGTCAAATGAAACTCTATCTTCATGGTTGATTGATTTTTCTAGTCAGGATATCTTTATGATCTCGTCAGATAAGATCATCACTATTGCAGAACCGTCTGAAAAACTCTTGAAAAAATACGAAGATCTCACTAAGTAATGAATTTTTATACTAATGTTCAGTTGATTGGAAACCAGTTTCTGGTTCGTGGTGTTAAGAATGGGCAGCGTTTTGAAACCAGAGAAGAATTTTCTCCAACTTTATTTGTAAAATCGAAGAAAGAAAGTAAATATAAAACACTTCAAGGAGAAACAGTAGAAGCAATTAAACCTGGAACAGTTAGAGATTGTAGGGAGTTTTATAGTAAGTATGAAGGTGTTGAGGGATTTGAAATCTACGGAAACGATAGATATATCTACCAATATATTTCTGAAAAGTATCCTGAAGATGAAATTAAGTTTGACATTAGTAAGATCAAACTTGTAACTATTGACATTGAGGTGGCTTCTGAGCAGGGATTCCCTGATGTTGAATCTTGTGTGGAAGAAATTCTTGCTATCACTATTCAAGATTACACTACAAAAGAGATTATTACTTGGGGAGTAAAACCTTTTATCAATAAGCAGTCAAATGTAACCTATCATCATTGCCCTTCAGAATATAAACTTCTCAGTTCATTTATTAACTATTGGATGTATAATGTTCCCGATGTTGTAACTGGATGGAACATTCAACTGTATGACGTTCCGTATATTTGTAAGCGTCTTAATAGGGTTCTTGGTGAGAAACTGATGAAAAGGTTTTCTAACTGGGGACTTGTGACAGAAGGTAGTGTTGAGATGATGGGTCGTAAGCATACAACATTTGATGTTGGTGGTTTGACTCAACTTGATTATCTTGATCTTTATAAAAAGTTTACTTATAAGGCACAAGAGTCCTATCGACTGGACTACATTGCAGAAGTAGAACTTGGTCAGAAGAAACTTGATCACTCTGAGTTTGATACCTTTAAGGACTTCTATACTCAAGGATGGCAGAAGTTTATTGAATACAACATTGTTGACGTGGAACTTGTTGACCGCTTGGAAGACAAGATGAAACTTATTGAACTTGCTTTGACCATGGCATATGACGCAAAGGTGAATTATGCTGATGTGTTTTATCAAGTTCGTATGTGGGACAATATCATTTACAACTATCTTAAGAAACGTGATATTGTAATTCCCCCAAAGAAGAGAGAGAATAAGAGTGAAAAGTATGCTGGTGCTTATGTAAAAGAACCTGTTCCTGGTGTGTATGATTGGGTGGTTAGTTTTGACTTGAACTCTCTATATCCTCACCTGATTATGCAATATAATATTTCTCCCGAAACTCTTCTGGAAGAGAAGCATCCTACAGTTACTGTAAATAAAATTCTAGATCAAGAGATCAGTTTTGAGATGTATAAGGATAATGCGGTATGTGCTAATGGAGCAATGTATCGTAAGGATATTAAGGGTATGCTTCCAGAACTTATGGAGAAGATGTATGGTGACCGTGTAATCTTCAAGAAGAAGATGCTTGCTGCTAAACAGCAGTATCAAATAACTCCCACAAAAGAGTTGGAGAAAGAGATTGCCCGCTGTAATAACATTCAGATGGCAAAGAAGATTTCTCTTAACTCTGCTTATGGTGCTATTGGAAATCAATATTTCCGATACTATAAACTTGCCAATGCGGAAGCAATCACGCTTTCTGGGCAAGTGTCTATTCGTTGGATTGAAAGTAAAGTAAACAAACACATTAACAAAGCTCTGAGAACGAAAGATGTTGATTACGTTATTGCTTCTGATACTGATTCTATCTACCTCAATATGGGTCCTCTGGTTGACAGTGTATTCAAAGGCAGAGAGAAAACTAATGAGAAAGTTGTCTCATTCCTTGATAAGGTCTGTAAGATGGAATTTGAAAAGTATATTCAAAGTTCTTACGAAGAATTGGCAGAGTACGTCAATGCATACGAACAAAAAATGCAAATGAAGCGTGAGAATATTGCTGATCGTGGTATTTGGACTGCGAAGAAGCGATACATTCTTAACGTATGGGATAGTGAAGGTGTTCGCTACTCTGAACCCAAACTTAAGATCATGGGTATTGAAGCAGTTAAATCTTCAACACCTGCTCCTTGTCGTAAGATGATTAAGGATGCCCTTAAGTTGATGATGACTGGAACTGAAGATGAAGTTATTGACTTTATTGAATCTTCTAGGTCTAAGTTTAAAAAACTTTCTCCAGAAGAAATCGCATTTCCTAGAAGTGTATCTGATGTAGTGAAGTATCAATCTTCAGCATCAATTTATGCCAAGGGAACACCCATTCATGTAAGAGGAGCACTTCTGTTCAATCATTATGTTAAACAGAATAAACTTACAAATAAATATTCACTTATTCAGAATGGTGAAAAAATCAAGTTTTGTTATCTCAAGAAACCAAACTCAATTTATGAGAATGTCATTTCTTTCATTCAAGAGTTTCCAAAGGAACTAAATCTTCAACAATATGTGGATTATGATCTGCAGTTTGAGAAGAGTTTTCTTGAACCACTCAAAACTATTTTGGATTCTATTGGATGGAAAGTAGAAAAAACATCTAGTCTAGAATCATTCTTTTCGTAATATATTAGAGGTAAAGTATGGATTTTTTAAAAGATATTGTAAAAGAGATTGGTGATGATTTCACTAAACTCGCAGCAGACATTGATGAGACTGAAACTTATGTTGACACGGGTTCTTACATCTTTAACGCACTCGTTTCAGGTAGTGTATTTGGTGGTGTATCTGGGAATAAGATTACTGCTATTGCTGGAGAGTCTTCTACTGGAAAGACTTTCTTCAGCCTCGCCGTTGTTAAGAATTTTCTTGATTCCAATCCCGATGGGTATTGTCTCTATTTTGATACTGAGGCAGCTATTACCAAGTCCCTACTTGAATCTAGGGCAATTGACACCGCCCGTCTTGTAGTAGTTAATGTTGTAACTATTGAGGACTTCCGCAGTAAAGCACTTAAGGCAGTAGATATATACCTTAAGAAACCAGAAGAAGAACGCAAACCTTGTATGTTTGTGCTAGACTCTCTGGGTATGCTTTCGACTGAGAAGGAGATTACTGACGCACTTAACGATAAACAAGTTCGTGATATGACTAAATCTCAACTTGTAAAGGGTGCATTTCGAATGCTTACTCTTAAACTTGGTCAAGCAAAAATTCCAATGATCGTTACTAACCATACCTACGATGTTATCGGAGCTTACGTACCAACTAAAGAAATGGGTGGAGGTAGTGGACTCAAGTACGCAGCGTCTTCAATCATTTATCTCAGCAAAAAGAAAGAAAAGGATGGAACGGAAATTATCGGCAATATTATCAAAGCTAAGACTGCTAAGTCGCGTTTGAGTAAGGAGAACAAAGATGTGGAAATACGTCTTTATTATGATGAGCGTGGTCTTGATAGATATTACGGTCTTCTTGAACTCGGTGAAATTGGCGGACTTTGGAAGAACGTTGCCGGTCGTTACGAGATGAATGGTAAGAAAATTTACGCCAAGCAGATTCTTAAAGAACCTGAGGTTTACTTTACTGAGGAAGTAATGCTACAATTGGACGATATTGCTCGAAAGGAATTTAGTTATGGAGAGAGTTGAATATCTCATTCTAAAAAATCTTCTTCATAATGAAGAGTATTCTAGAAAAGTTATTCCTTTTATCAAGACAGAATATTTTGAAGATCCTTCTCAAAAGATTGTATTCGAAGAGATCTTCAATTTTATTCAGCAATATAATAAACAAGTAACCAAAGAAGTTCTTTGTATTGAGGTTGAGAGTCGTCAAGACATTAATGAAAGTTCCTTTAAAGATGTCATTAATTTGATTAATGAACTTGATGAATCTACAACAGAGTTTCAATGGTTGATTGACCAAACTGAAAAGTGGTGTCGTGACCGTGCTATTTACTTGGCACTGATGGAATCAATTCATATTGCTGATGGTAAAGACGAAAAGAAAAGTCGGGATAGTATTCCTTCGATTCTCCAAGATGCATTAGCAGTAAGTTTTGATACTCACATTGGTCACGATTATCTTGAAGACTACGAAGAAAGATACGAATCATATCACCGTAAGGAGGAAAAAATTGAATTTGATCTCGAATACTTTAACAAAATTACCAAAGGCGGTCTCCCTAACAAAACTCTTAATGTCGCTCTTGCTGGTACGGGTGTCGGCAAGTCTCTATTCATGTGCCATGTGGCTAGCTCCGTCCTGCTCCAAGGGAGGAACGTTCTGTACATTACAATGGAAATGGCAGAAGAACGCATTGCTGAAAGAATTGACGCAAACCTCCTGAATGTTCCTATTCAGGACATTGCAAGTTTGCCCAAAGCAATGTTTGAGACAAAGGTGACTAACATTGCTAAGAAAACGCAAGGGACATTGATTGTAAAAGAATATCCTACTGCTTCTGCTCATGCTGGACACTTTAAGTCACTTCTTAATGAACTTGCACTTAAGAAGTCATTTAGACCTGATATTATTTTCATTGATTACCTTAATATATGTGCTTCCTCTAGGTATCGCGGAAACAGCACTGTCAATTCATATTCTTATATCAAAGCAATTGCTGAAGAACTTAGAGGGTTGGCTGTTGAAGCAAACGTCCCTATCGTTTCTGCCACGCAGACCACTCGTTCTGGTTATGGTAGCAGTGATGTTGAACTTACTGATACTAGTGAGTCCTTTGGTCTCCCTGCTACTGCTGATCTTATGTTTGCCCTTATTTCTACTGAAGAGCTTGAGGGGTTGGGACAAATACTTGTAAAACAATTGAAGAACAGGTATAATGATCCCACCATCCATAAGAGGTTTGTGGTTGGTATTGACCGCGCTAAGATGCGCCTTTATGACTGCGAACAGTCGGCACAAGATGATATCCTTGACAATTCCAAAGAAGAGGAGTATGATTTTGAAGACCGACAACCCAAAAAATCATTCGACGGATTTAAATTCTAATGACTACTGAAAAGATTATTGACAGCAACAAGTACATTGAGTTTGTGAAAGCAACTACAAGTGCTCCTAGTCTTGACTACCCCACTCTTTCCGCCCGTTTGAGTGAGTTGGAAGCAGAAGGAGCAAATGTAACTCAACTGCTGACTGCTGCTCTTGGACTTACTGCTGAGGCAGGTGAGTTTACTGAGGTTGTGAAAAAGATTTTCCTACAAGGTAAACCTTATACCGAAGAAAATATCTTCCATATGAAACGTGAGTTGGGTGATATTTGTTGGTATCTTGCCCAAGCCTGTATGGCACTTGATGTAAACTTCCGTGAGATTATGGAAATGAATTATGAAAAACTGAGTGCCAGATATCCTGAAGGTGCTTTTGATGTTTATCGTTCCGAAAATCGTGTGGAGGGTGATCTGTGAAACTATTAACTCTTGAAGATTATCAAAAAGCAGGTGAACATTTTTGGCCCAAGTATTGGTATGTTGCCAAAGAACTTGGTGAAGGTGCTAAACCAGAAGACATCTTAAAAGTAATGGAAACCATTGGTGGTGTAGCACTGAAACTAAAAATCGAAAGTAATATTCCATTTGGATTCAATAAAAAGAAGGAGAGTGAAAATGAGTCAGTCTGAAGTTAATTATGAAGTTGTAAATATTCAACTTGATCTCACGGTTTATCAGGCAGCAGAAATTCGTAGAATTCTTTTTGATGCTCAGCAAGGATATAGTCTTTCTCATGTCCCTGAGCGTATTTCTGGAATTCGTGAAGTGATTGAAAGTCTTGATAGAAAGATTCAATATGTTGTAGACGGAGGTTGTCCTCCTGGAACCGTAATGGTTAATGGAGAGTGCGCAAGTTTATAAATATCTTTATAGAAAGGTTTTTTTATAAAGAAATGGACACTAAGACTTTTGCGGAATTGATGGAGGCGTATCAGGCCGTTTATGATGATGAAATGAGAGAAGAGTATCTTCAGGAAGATTATTCATTCATTGACGGTCTTGATGATGAAGAGATCGCTGATGTTGTAGAAGAAGTCATCTACGAACTCATTGATGAGGGATATGATGTCGATGAAGTAGAAGCATTATTTGAAGAGACTTTCTTGGCAGAGGCAAGAGTTGATATGGCAGCTCGTGCTGCTGCAAGAAAGCAATATATGGCTTCTTCTGAGAAGTCCGCTAAGCAAGCAAGAAAATCTGGTGCTGCTGTTGTAAAGAAGGAAAAGAGAGAAGCAAGAAAAGAGAAAATCAAGAGTGCTGCGAAGGGTGTTCTTTCCGGAATCAAGAAAGGTGTAGAGAGAGCAGCAAAGAAAGTTGGTATTGGCGCTGAGAAAGCAAAGCGTTCAGTGATGGGCAGAGACAGATCTGCTGAGAGAGCACAGGTAAGATCAAAGGCAAAAATGACTGCCGCTGCCCGTAAGGGAATCCGTAAGGCAGTAACGGGTAGAGCAGAACCACCAAAGGCAAGCACAAAGGGTTGGAAGACTGGAACTACTTCTGGTTCTGGTGCAGCAGGAACTGTTCGTTCTAAGTCTTCTGGTGGTTCAGGTGACGGTCCTTCAAGCACTGGAAGACTTCTCCCACCCGCACAAAATAGAAAAGATAAGACTGGATCAACTGGTGCCGGTGCAGCAGGAACTGTTCGTTCTAAGTCTGCTGGTGGTTCAGGTGACGGTCCTTCAAGCACAGGTAGAGCACTTCCTCCTTCAGGTGCTACTAATGCTCCAACAAAGAGAGGAACGAAAAGAACAGCAAGTTCTATTCAAGGTGCTTTGACCAGAGCAAAGACACAAGGAAGAAAGGCAATGTCTCTGGCAGCAGGATTTGATATCTTCGATGTTGTAAGTGGATTCTTAATTTCCGAAGGTATTGCTGAGGATATTAATGAAGCAGCATGGTTGATGGCAAATGAGATTACTGAGGAGCAGATTGATGAGATTATGGGGGTAATGGGCGCTGTAAAAAAAGCACTGACCCCACCTAAGAAGGAAAAACCTGATTACTGGGGTAGAAAAGCGCAGGTAATGAAGAAGAAGGAACCTTACACAGTAGATAGAGGAAATCCTTATAACGTTTCAAAAGCGACAACAAGATACTGATAATCAACCCCCCAGAAATGGGGGGTTTTTTAATAAATATTTTTATACCTTAACTGAGATTGTAAAGGTGGCAGATAAAAAAACTCAAGCAGAAGAGAAATCATCGTTATTAATATTTGAAGAAGTGCTAACAAAAAATAAGGAATATAAAAGTTGGCAAGACATAAGAAACGATGTTGAAGTTTATAAGAAAATAAAAAAGGAATTTAAAAAGGCAAATTACCTTGATGATCTTGGTGAAGTTCCTACTTCATGGTTGGAATCATATTATAAGCAGCAAGCTAAAATTCTTCAAAAATATAAAAGTGCTCAGTTTGATCTTTTTAAATATAAGGGAAGATGGGATTTCATTCAACTTCTTAGAGGAATATTGAAAAAATATCCTGAAGCTAGAGGATATGAGCAATGGAATCCTGCTGATATTTGGATTATAAAAAAACCATACGCAGATATAACAAACCTCATTAAAAAGGAAACCTCCGGAAAAAGTCAGACAATAGAAGAATTGAATGAAGTTTTAAGGTCTTTATTTAAGCAAAAAAGGATAGTTGGAATATCTTTAAAGAAAATTTCTGGACAGGTTGCTCTTTACGAACTTGTAAATGTAAATCCAAAGTTTTTTGATGCTGATAAAAAAAGAAACTATGATTTTAAAATTGATGATATTATATTAAAACTTAATCTAGTGAATGGAAAATTTGAGTCTACAGATTTAGTTGTTAAATTAGAAAACAATACTAAATCAAAAATTAAAAACTACAAATTTCAAATTAGGCAAAATGTTTCAAGTTCCAGTGGAATTAAATTTAGCAATTTAAAATTTGAAGGATCTGGTTCAGGTTCTGCTGCTAGAGGTGGAAAAGCCGAAGTAAAAAAAGTTGTCGATTTAATGAAATCCAACGGGTTAAAATTTAAAAATAAATATGTAAACTATCCAGTTTCTGAAGATCAATTTGACAAAAACTTAAAAAAATATCTAGATATTTTTTCAGAATTGAAAAGGAAAAATATAATTAAAAATTACTATACTAAAGATCAATTTACTGAAGATATTAAATACGCTTTTCGGAATTTCCCCGATGTTGCTAACAGTAAGTTGATGCAAATGGATTTTATTAATCAAATTTTAACTCTTTCTCCTGATGATCAAAGAGAATTTTGGACTGACGTATTCTTTTTATCTATCAAAAAAGGACCAGGTTTTGGACCGCATGGAAAATTATATTGATAAGTAATGGCAGAATCTAAAATAGATATTCTTAGAGAAAGAATAGATAATCTTACAGATAGTGAAGAAATAATGATTGAGATTACAGATGTCTTTAATGACACTGTATTAACTCCTGATGTTGGAAATTATTATACTTTTGTTTATACTCCTAAAACACCAGACATAACATATGATCAACATCCTTTGGTCGCAGTAACATTAGTTCAGAGATGGGGATTTCGTGGAATCAATTATCATTGGAATGATTATAGAAATTATACTTGGCAAGAAGTTTTAGGAAGTCTTCATATCATTGACGATGAATATATCAATGACCTTAGAAATATAAAATACGCTAAATTCAAGAGATCGTAAAAGAAATAAATATAATATATCAGTAAAAAATATGAAAAACTTTTCCCAATTTATAACTGAAGCACAAGAATCCCAAGCATCCCAAAGAGCAAAGAAGATGGGGCTTAGAGGTGATGGCCATGGTGGATGGTATAATGCATCGGGAGAGTTTGTTGCAAAGACAGAAGGTGGAGAACTTAAGTTTTATAATAAAGGACAAAGACCTGGAAGAGACGTTCCTCCTAAACCTGGTGGAGCACCACAAAAACCAGAACCAGCACAGCAAGAACCTCCAGCAGAAGAACAGACTGGTGCTAAACTTACTGTAGTATTTGGTAAGTTTAATCCCCCAACAAAAGCACACCAGCAATTGTTTACTGCTGCCAGGTCTATTGCTGGTAATTCTGATATGAAGATTTACCCTTCACGCGGTCAGGATTCTGAAATGAATCCTTTAAAGGCAGATCCAAAAATTAAGTTTATGAAATCTATGTTCCCTTCATTTGAAGAGAACATTATTAATGATGAGAAGATGATTTCTGTTTTTGATGTTCTTCAGGCAGCAGAGGCTGATGGATATAGTGAGGTTACTATTGTAGTTGGTGCGGATAGACTTGGAGAATTTAGAAGTCTTGCCCAAAAGAATAATGGAACTCTTTATAACTTTAATGACATTACAGTAGTTGCTGGTGGACAGTCGGATTCTGATAATGAAAGTTCTTCTAAAATGAGAGAGTATGCTTCTCAGGGAGACTTTAGAAAATTTAAATCGGGACTTCCTAATAACTTTAAAGATTCTGAACAATTGTTTAAGAAGGTTCAGTCTGGTATGGGAATGGATACAAAGAAAGAAGAAATCGACTTGTGGAGAATTGCTCCAAAATTAGACTATACAAATCTCAGAGAAGAGTATGTTGAGGGAAATATCTTTAAGAAAGGGACAATAGTAGAAAATTTAAACACTGGACTGAGGGGTAAAATAATCCGTAGAGGAACCAATTACCTTATCTGTACAACAGAAGATAATATTATGTTTAAGTCCTGGATTACTGATGTTGTAGAGAAGAAAGCATTTACTGATGTTTGCGGAGTTCCTGCTGACCAAAGAGAAGTTGGAACTGATTCACTTAGAAAGTATGCTATGAAGTTGTCTGATATGAATACTATCCGCAATTTTATAAATAAGTATAAGGCTAAGAAGTAAAACGACTTATACTAATGACTCATCTTAACGATATTTCTAAGGTTTACCTTGAGAAGATTGCTGAAAAAAAGGACGATTCATATCTTGAAACTGATATGAAAAAGCGTCAAAAAAATAATGAGAAAGCAATTGAAGATATGAAAAAAGTTAAAGATGATACTGTTCCTCGTTGGATGAAGGAAGGTAAGATTGCAGATCAACTTAGAGCAATGAATGCTGCTAAGAAAAAAGAGTGGGATGAAAAGGGAAATAAGGCAAAAGAAGATGCTGAAAAGGCATTGAAGAAAGTTAAAGATACTATGGACGAAGCACTGGATCCCGTAGGAAAGGAAGATGCTGATATTGATAATGATGGTGATGTAGATAAGTCAGATAAGTATCTTCATAAGAGAAGAAAGGCAATCGGTAAAGCGATGCGTAAAGAGGGACTTGATCCAGTGGGTAAAGAAGATGATGATATTGACAATGACGGAGATGTAGATAACTCTGATAAGTATCTTCACAAAAAGAGAAAGGCAATCGGTAAAGCGATGGGTAAAGATGAAGAATGTGAAAAGTGTGGAAAGAAAAAATGTGAGTGTGATCATGATAAGAAAGTAGAGGAATCAAAAAATGTTCATGGAGAAACTGAAGTTGCTTCTGGAGATTTGAAAAAGTTGGTTACTAAAGCAGTAAAGAGAATTGATACAGATGTTGATGGTGATGTAGAGCACAATGATAAGCACAAGGGAGAGTATGGGGAGTTTGTTCCAACTCCTGATGGAAAGGGTAAAGTATTCACTGGTCCAAATAAAGTTAGAAAAGAATCTTTCTCAAATTGGAGAGAAGATCTGATTGAAGTAACTGATAAGATGGACAAGAAAATTTCTGAAAAGAAAAGCGTAGACAACTCAAGTATTATTAATATCAATCCAGAACTCAAAGAGAGTATTGCTGAAATTGGTGGAGACATTCTTGAGCAAAATGAAGTAGAATATACTGGACCAGTTGATATCTTTGAAGATGTAACTGATGCTGAATTTTATTTTATGGATGAAGATTTTATCTATGATATCGTAGAAGAATCTATTGTTGAACTTCTTGATGAAGGATATGATATTGACTATATTGTAGATTCTATTGTAGAGTCTGTTGATAATTCACTTCAAGTTCTTGAAGAAGACGTTGCTGCTACTGCTGCCAGAAAGCGTGCTGGTGACACAAGAAGAGCAGAATTGAGAACCAGGTCAAAGACAATGAGACCTGACCCAGCAGCAATGAGAAGAAACCAAAGAATGAATGCAGTAAAGAGTGCTGCGAAAAAAGTTGGTTCTGCTGTAAAGAGTGCTGCTAAGGGTGCTGTCAAAGGAACTGCTTATGGTGCTGCTTATGCTGCTGGAACTGCTGTAAGAGGTGCGAGAGCAATTGCTAAAAAGGCAGGGGAAGGATACAAGAGAGGAGTTCAGGGTTCTGGATCTTCTTCCGATTCTTCTGGAAGATATAGAAATGCCGGTGCTGGAACCAAAGAAAGAGTAGGTTCTTCTACATATGAACCAAGTTCCAGAGGTGGAGATTCCAGCAAACCTGGAATGCTTCGTAGAGTTGGTTCAGCATTAAAGCGTGGTATTAAGGGTGCTGTCCGTGCTGGTGCAAGAGTGGTTAGATCTGGTGCTACTGCTCTCGCTAAAGGTGCTAAGAGTGTAGAGAAAAGAATGAGTGAAGGATATTATGGTAGATATGGAATTAGAAGACCAAATACTAAATTTACACCCGGAAAAGATTTTGGTGGATATAAGGGAGGTGATGATTCAACTAGAACTCTTGGTGGAAAATTTCAATCCAAAGATAATGCAGTAAAACCAAAAAAGAAAGTTGAGGAGGAAGCAAGAAATCCATATGCTATTGGTATGGCTGCTGCAATGAAGTCTACCGGTGACACTCCACCATTAGAAAAGTCAACAATCAAAAAAGCACATAAGATTGCTGACAAAGTGAAAGCAAATGAAGAAAATGAAATGAAGATGTCTCCTCAAGAAGTAAAACTTCAGCAGAGAAAATTTAAAATTGATATGATGATTGCAAAGGCAAGACACCAGGCAATTAAAAAGGAGGGTTGATTCACATATATAGAATGTAGATTCTGCTAAACTATTATGTGGACACTATTACTTCCTATTGCCAAGAAAACAATTGGCAAACTTTTGACTAGGGAAGATGTCAGACTGTATATTGTAGAAGTCCTTCGTCTTCTTGCTGCTAGCACTGACAATAAACTTGATGATAAGGCAGTGGATGTTGTAGAATCCATGCTTTTGAATAAAGAATGATTTCTTAGAGACCTTAAATTTAAGGTCTCTAATTTTTATAAATATCAATATAAAGAATTAAAGGGAAAGGGAACATGGCTCTTTGGGGCAATAAGGAATTAGTCTATTCTGACGGAACAGTCTCAGTAAATCTTGGGACTAAAACTATTGAAGGCAGTGCTGGTGTTGTTACATTTACCACTGCTGGAATTTCTACTGGCAATGTTGTCACAGTAGGTGCAGGTGCAACTTACGGATATGCTGTTGTTACTGGATTTACCTCCACAACAATTTCTATTGCCTCTACTGATGGATTTGTATCTGGTGTTGCAACAGTACCAAGCGGAACAACTTATACAATTTCAGAAGAACCACTCTATACTGTAGTTGATTCTGTTTATAGAGCACCTGAAGCAAGAACTACTGGATTCTCTACCAGTCCTGTAACCGTAGCAGTTTATGGTGTTGACAAGACCGAGGTAAGCGTTGCAAATACTGCTACCGGAGATGCGAGAAAGTATGCTCCTCCTCACAGCGGATGGGTTGGAATTACTACCTACATTGATTGTCACGGAGAGCTCAGAGTTAAATCAGAAGTATTAGTTGCTGGTAGTATTGCTAATGATGCTGAGGATGTTGTTTATCCTGATGCATGATTAGCGTATGTTTTTTAATGAGTTGAATGAGGATAATTTTTTATTTTTCGCTATTAAAAATTATGAAAATCCTCAATCAGTAACCAAAGAAGATTTTAATAGAGACTTAAATCACTTTAAGTATATTAAAAGACTTCTTAGAAAATACAAAAAGGAAGGTGATCTTAAAATTCACCTTCTTTTGAATCACTTGATTATTCTTTATAATATATTTGGTGAAGCGACAACACCAATGTTATTTTTTAAAATAGAAGAAGAATATTGGTCAGTTTTAAAAACTTTTATTATGTTTTTGAGTAGACTTCCAGAGTATCCAAAATGTTATTTGCATGACATTCAAGTCGATATTGAGTGTTTAAGTAAACTCCAACAGGTATATAAAAGAGATGGACAAGATTGATAAGGTAATAAACTATTTTAGAAACCTTAGTGAAGAAGCAATAGCAAATTCTGTTGGTGATACTGGATATCAGAGTGCTGGAGATCAAACAAAGGCTGGATTTGATAAAGTTATGGGTGCTGTAAGGAGAAGAAAAAAATATATAAAGAGTCCAAAAAGAAAGCCTTGGTTAGAGTTCTTACGGCAGTCGAAAAATGGAAGAGGAAGTTAAGGTTGCAATTTTAACTCAAAGAGTAGATGATCTTAAAAGTGTAATTGTAAAACTTGACAGTGCTATTGAAAAAATTAATGAAGTCAATGTTAGCATAACTAAAATGCTAGCAGTTCATGAAGAGAGAATTAATAAAAGAGAAGAAACTGATAATATACTTTTCTTGAAGATTGATAAAATTAGAGATAAGATGGATAGTGAGCATTCTGATTTGCTGTCTAGAATTCAGCAAATAGAAAAGCGTGTTTGGATTGTTATGGGTGCTTTGTTTGCAATCAATATGTTTATAGGAAATCATAATCTATTTTCAAAGTTCTTGACACCACAACTCCAAAGCACTATAATAGAACGACTTGAACCAAGGGCCTGATTATGGATTTTGTTGATGTCAAATACATCAATTTGATTTCTACAAGACTTCAAAAATTTAAAAGGGTAAAGAACGATCTCTACAACTTTCGTTGCCCTATTTGTGGAGACTCTCAGAAGAACAAGAATAGAGCAAGGGGATATCTGTATCAAGTCAAAAACAATATTAACTTCAA
>Ga0194022_1000044_pt1 | contig 16400 bp, 20 predicted proteins | sample IW29Aug16_MG_FD_144483 | JGI IMG/M metagenome (GOLD analysis project Ga0194022, IMG submission 144483) | Freshwater microbial communities from the Broadkill River, Lewes, Delaware, United States - IW29Aug16_MG | ecosystem: Environmental > Aquatic > Freshwater > River | place: USA: Delaware...
GTCTCGTGTCCCGCCGCATTTTTCTAGCTAAAAACTTTTTCGGTTGCCCCTGTTGTTTTTATCCATACAAGTAAACATTTAAACACATGAGCGAAGAGGAAAATGAATTTAAGACCTTTGGAATTGGCAGAGGAATAGGCCCTATTGCGTCCACAACTCAACTTGCTTCCATACTTAACTTGACACCTACCCGCATCGGTCAGTTGCAGCAGGAGGGAATCTTGAGAAAAGACGGTCGCAACAGATACCCGCTCTGTGATGCGGTGAATGCCTACGTGACCTATTTGCACAACGCACCCAAAAACCAATGGGGTAGCAAGTCAGAGGAAGAAACAGATTTCGACCGTGAGCGATTGAGACGAACAAAAGAGGAAGCTGACAAGCTTGAGTTGTTAAACGCCAAAACACGCGGTGAGCTTGTTCCGCTCGACAAGGTGAAGCGTTTAGGTGAGAAGGTTATGAGCGCAATCAAGACGAAGATTCTCAACACGCCACTAAGTGACGAGGATAAAGACAAATGCTTGCGTGACTTGTTAAGCATTAAAGATTTGGATTTTAAAGAAGAGTGAGCAACCAGATTCAAGAGATTGCTGAAGCATGGTTAAACGTATTCGAGCCGCCACCACGCTTATCTGTCACTGAGTGGGCAGACGAATACCGCTACCTTTCGCCTGAATCATCAGGGCAGCCGGGTAAATATTCATCGACCTTAACGCCTTATGCTCGGGAGTGGATGAATTCCATCAATGACCCGAAAGCGACAGGAACGGTTTTGATGGTTGGAGCGCAGCTTGGAAAGACCGAGGTGCTTAATAACATGATTGGTTATTTCGTTGATGTTGAGCCGTCACCAATGCTAATGGTTCAGCCGACGATTGAAATGGGCGAAGCATGGTCAAAGGAACGACTTGCGCCAATGGTGAGAGACACACCACGCATCAAAGACAAGATTGCAGATGTTAAATCACGAACGAGCGGCAACACTATTTTGCACAAGACATTTCCCGGAGGAAACCTTGCCATCGCTGGAGCTAATGCACCTGCTGGCCTTGCTTCAAGACCGAGGCGAGTTGTCTTGCTCGATGAGGTTGATAGATACCCAGTCACAGCAGGAAGTGAGGGTGACCCATCAAGCCTTGCCATCAGACGAACAGAAACTTTTTGGAATGCTGTCATTGTCATGACATCAACACCGACCGTGAAGGGTAGAAGCCGAGTTGAAACTGAGTTTGAGGCTAGTGACCAACGAAGGTATTTCGTTGATTGTCCAGAATGTGGCTACTCGCAAACATTGAAATGGGTTAATGTGCAATGGGAAGCTGAAGACGGCAGTGATGCTTGGCTAATGTGTGAAGGATGCAAGGCGCATCTTACCGACGAGCAAAGGATTGAGATGGTTAAAGTTGGCAAATGGATTCCAACTTACCCAGAAAGGACGTTGAGAGGTTACCATCTACCCGGGATTGCATCGCTCTTTAGACACAAAAAAGGCTTTCAATCGCGCCTGCATCAAATGGCTTTTGATAACATCAAAGCAAAGAAAGCAGGAAAAGAATCTTTGAGAACGTGGATAAATACTTTTTTAGCGGAAACGTGGGAGGATGAAGGCGAACAGGTTGCATGGGAGCCGTTAATGCAAAGGCGGGAAGATTGGGGTGACTTCCCTAAAGACGCTTTAATTTTAACCGCAGGCGTTGACATCCAAGGTGACCGATTTGAGGTTGAGATTGTCGGCTGGGGTGAAGGAGAAGAATCATGGAGCATTGAATACTTCTCTGTGATGGGTGATTTCAACACACCAGAAACGCAAGCCTCACTTGATGAGATATTGCAAAAAAAATACACACATCCAAGTGGTGTTGAGTTGGCCGTGAGTTGCGCCTTTATCGATTCAGGTCACAAAACAAAGGCAGTCTATGCTTTCACAAAACCGCGTGAGACAAGGCGCGTTTACGCTTGCAAAGGGGTTGGTGGCCCCGGTGTTCCATTAGTCGGCAGACCGACCAGAAGGGGGGCAGAAAGAGCTGCACTCTTTAGCATTGGAACAGACACAGCCAAGGAGTTGACATACTCACGCTTGTCCCTCGGTGAAAAGGGGGCAGGTTTCATGCATTTTCCAAACGACCGTCCAGAAGATTGGTTTCGCCAATTGACAAGCGAGACGAAGGTGACGCGCTACAAGAATGGCGTTCCATTCGCTCGTTTTGAAAACCCATCAAAGGCAAGAAACGAAGCTCTCGACATCCGAGTATATGCAACCGCAGCTTTGTCATTGTTGCGAGTGAACTGGGATAAGCTAAAGCAAACAATCCAAGAGCCACCCGCTAAAAAAGAAAAGAAAGCTAAAAAGAAAAACCCACGCCAAGGTGGGGGTTGGGTGAATACTTGGTAAGAGTTTGACATTAGTCAAAAATCAATGGCTGACAAAACTGACGAGGAAAAGCTGGACGCAGCTTTGGCTATGATTACCAAGATTGAAACGACTCTTGGAACTTTATATGAGAAAACAGCGTCAGCAACTAGCTTTGGTGACCAATCTTTGACACTGGCAAGCATCGCCGATTTGGAAAAGAGCCGTGACAAGTGGCGGCAGGAGGCAGAAACTTTAAAGGCAAGCGTGAATCGCCACCGCAAAACTCTCAAAATTCAGTTTAGATGATTAACTATCTCAAGCGCAAATTCTCACCAAAGCAAACAGCAGTCAGAAGATTTCACGCAGCGCAATCGAGCAGGTTGACGCTTGAATGGATTACTGCCTGTCTGTCTCAAGATGGTGAGTTGAAAGGCCAATTGCCTATTCTTCGTGACCGTTCCCGTGACCTTGAAAGGAATAATGAATGGGTAAAAGGCTTTTTGCGTTCGCTTGAAAATAATACGCTTGGGGAAAAAGGTATTTCTTTGCAGGTGAGAGCCAAAGAGCCGAACGGAAGACTTGATGAAGTTGCAAACAACATTATTGAGAGAGCATGGCGGCAATGGGGCAAGGTTGGCAACTGTGAGGTGACAGGCAGGCACTCATGGGTTGACACGCAACGCTTGATTCTTCGCTGTATTGCCCGTGATGGTGAAGTTCTTGTTCGCCTGATTAAAAGCAGCACTGGATTGCAACTTCAAATCTTAGAGGCAGACCTTCTTGATGACTCATTTAATGCTCGCGCAGACAATGGCAATGAGATTCGGTTTGGTGTTGAGTTTGACCAATTCCGCAGGCCAGTAGCTTATCACCTTCTCGGCAATCACCCCGGAGACAGTCAATTCAATGCAGACTTCAAGCGGCGAGTTCGTGTTCCTGCTGACGAAATCATTCATCCATTTAGAACTGAGCGACCAGAGCAAAGCCGTGGAATCCCTTGGCTTGTTAGCTCAATGAACAGGCTCAAGATGCTTGATGGTTATGCCGAGGCCGAGCTTGTTGCAGCAAGAACTGGAGCGGCTAAAATGGGATTCTTTACCAAGCAGACACCAGACGGGTGGACAGGTGAGATTGATGACGATGGGAATCTTCCAGTTGATGCATCTCCGGGAACTATTGAAGAGCTACCCGCAGGCGTTGACTTCAAGAGTTGGGACAGCAACCATCCAAATTCTGGTTATGGCGACTTCGTGAAGTCATGCTTGCGTGGCGTTGCAACTTCTTTGGGTATCTCATACAACTCACTTTCTAATGACCTTGAGGGGGTAAACTATTCAAGCATTCGAGCAGGCTTACTTGAGGAACGTGAAGTCTGGAAAGCAATCCAGCGCATGATGATTGACCACGTTCTTGAACCTGTATTTGAAGCATGGCTTGAGATTGAACTTTTATCTGGTCGCCTTGGTTTACCTTTCGACAAGTTTTTCAAGTTCAATGCACCAGAATTTCGTGGCCGTCGTTGGGCATGGGTTGACCCAAAGAAAGACATGGAAGCCGCCGTTCTTGCAATGCAACACCGCATCAAGCCATTGCGTGACATCATTGCTGAAGGTGGTGATGACATTTACGACGTTCTATCTAAAGTTGCCGAAGACGAAGAACTTGCCGCCAGCTATGGGTTGAGCCTTTCAGAAGCTGAAACATCAACAGCAATTATTGATTCACCTAATAGTGATGACACCAACATTCCAACTTCTAATGAAGAAGCTGCTGAGTCTGGTGAAATCCAAAAAACAGGAATGAATGGGGCGCAAATCGCATCTCTTATCAAGCTTGCTTCTGAGGTTGGTGAAGGTCTTATACCTCTTGCATCAGCAAAAGCAATTGCAGCAGCGGCTTTCCCTCTTCTTTCTGAATCTGAAATAAATAAGATTTTTGCTAACACAACTTCTGGAAAGAAAATTGACACCGCCAAAATTGGCGATGAGCCAGAAGGATAATCAGGAGCTATCACATCGCTCTTTTGAATTAAATCAAAGAGCTATTAACGAAGAAGACCGCACGATTGAGCTGGCCTTTTCTTCTGAGGCTGAAGTTGAGCGCAATTACGGAACCGAGGTTTTAGACCATCGTTCTGAAAGCGTTCGTTTAGGTCGTTTAAACAATGGCGGGGCATTCCTGATGGAGCATAACCGCAACGACCAAATTGGAGTTGTAGAGCGGGCATGGATTGATGACGACAAAAAAGGTCGCGCAGTCGTTAAGTTTTCAAAGTCGGCAAGAGCCGAAGAGATTTTCCAAGACGTAAAAGATGGCATTCGCCGATTGGTTTCGGTTGGCTATCGAATTCACGAAATGGATTCTGAAAAGTTGCAAGGAGGTCGGGAGTCCATCCGCGCAACTGATTGGGAGCCGTATGAACTGAGCTTGGTCAGCATCCCAGCAGACGACACCGTCGGCGTTGGCAGAGGGATGGAAAACGATGAGACGGAAACTAAAAACTCAAAAAATAATATGTCAGAAAATAACGACATCCAATCGGCTCCCGAGCAACGCTCTGTGGAGGTAATCAACGAGGCTCCACGGGTTGATGTGACTGCTGAGCGTCACAGCGCGGTTTCTGCCGAGCGTTCACGCATCGCAACCATTCACTCAGTTGCAGAGCAAGCTAAAGAGCGCGGAATCGTTCTTGACGCAAACAAGGCTGTTGCTGAGGGCGTTTCTGCTGACGATTTCCGTCAGGCTGCTTTCGATAAAGTTTGTGAGAAAAAGTCACAGTTCGTTCCTGCTGACCTTTCCAAGTCTGAGAAGCGTGACCTTGGCCGTTTCGACCTTGGTGCTGCTCTTCGCGCACACTACAACGGCAATAAGCTTGAAGGTGCAGAGCGGGAAGTTGTTGAGGAAGGTATCCGTGAGGCTAAAGAGGCTGGAATCGGCCACTCTCGCGGAATCATGCTTCCATCTTTCTTTGTTTCAAAGCGCGACATGACTGCTGGAACCACCACTCAGGGAGGTTTCACTGTTGCAACTGAAAAAGGTGGTCTTCTTGACGACTTCTTTAACGCAAGCATCATGAATCGTCTCGGTGCTACTGTCCTCACTGGACTCACTGGCAACCTCGACATTCCACGTCTTGCACAGGACACCGCTCCTGCTGGAAAAGCTGAGAACATTACTGCTGACGAAGTTAGCCCAACTGTTTCACAGCTCTCTCTCGTTCCTAAGCGTTTGCCTGCGTTCATCGACGTAAGCGACCAGCTTATGAATCAGAGTTCTTCAGCAATTGAAGCAATGCTTCGCGGTCACCTCACCTCTCAGATGCTTGCTGTCCAAGAGGCTGCCTTCTTCCACGGTTCTGGAACCAACGAAGCAAACGGCATCGCTGGAACTTCTGGCATCGGTGCAGAGGCTGGTGGAACTAACGGAGCTGCTCCTGATTACGGCAACATCATCTCTCTTGAGGAGCTTGTTGACGCTCAGAACGCTCTTGATGGCTCACTTGCTTACGCAACCAACGGGCAAATCCGCGCCAAGCTCAAGCAGACTTCTAAGCAGTCTGGTGGAGCAGAAGGCAACTTCATCCTTGGAGATGCTGGCTTAATTAACGGATACCGCGCTGAGTTCACCAACGCTATCTCTCGCACGCTTGACAAGGGAACTTCTACAGGAGTTTGCTCGGGAATCTTCTTCGGTAACTTCGCTGACTACGTCATCGGATACTGGGGTGGACTTAACCTTGAGCTTCTCCGTGACAGCGCAAACGCTAAGAACGGCTTACACACTTTGGTTGCCAACACCTACTATGACGGTGGTGTCCGCAGACCTAAGAGCTTTGCAGCAATGCTTGACGCTCTGGGTGCTTAATTAGCCAAAACGCAATAACAATCAAAAGGGCGGTAGGGGTAAAACCTTGCCGCCTTTTTTTGACTTTCAAAAGAGAGCATGAAGAATTTGAAAATCGTTCAGTCTTGCTTTGTGAAAGGTGTTCCTGCCGAAGCTGGAGACATTCTTGAGAACGTGGACAATTCAGTGGCAGCAGAATTACTTTTAAGCGGTCGCGCTAAAATCTTTGACGGTAAAAAGCCAGAGCCTAAGCCAGAGCCAGCACCTGCACCTGAGCCAGCACCTGCTAAAAAAGCTTCCAAGAAAGTATTCAAGAAAGCCAAGAAGGTAGATGCAGACGGCAATAGCTAATAGCATCAAAGATGCGTTTGTTCAGCATCGTTCTGATTACGGTGTGAGCATCATTATCGACAACGAGACTGTTCAAGCAATTGTTGCAGAATCGCAGTTTGCCCGCGAGTTAATGGAAGGCGGCTTTGCTGATGATGGTGATATTGATGTAAAGTTTCTCATTTCTGACTTAACAGCATCCCCAGCAATAGCAATGCCCGTTGTGTATCGTTCAAGAAACTTCAAAGTCTCAAGAGTCGGCACACAGCCGGGCGCATTAGTTGGCGAGATTACTTGCCGACCATCTAAACGCTAGAGAAGCTCTAGCAATTTTTTAAGGTCTTTAGTGTCTGCACGTAATGCAGCACGTTCGTCTTCATCCATTGCTGGCAACGTCTTACGCAAGACAGAGAGCAGGCGGGTAAGATGCACCACGTAGTTGTCAGAGCCAAATTTACGCTTCCTTCCTTCATATTCCTCTTTCGTGATAATCCTTGGCTCTTTGGGGAAGCATGAGATTGAAAGCTTGAGGATTTTCTTTGATGGTTGATTTTCTTTTGCAGCAAGAAATTGTAACCAACCAAAACGCGCCTCTTCGTTTGCAATAGATGCCACCGCCTGATGATGTTCAAAGCTTAAATGCGGAAGGCGTTTCTCCATTGGGATTCTACGGCATACAGTAGCAAGAGCCAACAGAGACGCTCTATCAACTCCCGTGGTGCGCTCTGCTTCCTCATACATCTCCGCTGAGATGCGTTTCTTGTAATTTGTGCCGCCATATACCAGCCAATCACCTAAAGCCCATGAGAAGCGTTTTGTGGCTTCTCCAAAGCGTTGACCGATTTGCTGCCATTCCTCAAAAGGAAGTTCTTCTTGGAATGTCATACCTACTTCAGTAGGTCCATTTTGTATCATTTCTGTTGTCATTTGATTGTGTCTTCTACGTTTTTAAATCGAGCCTTGCGGCAATTCTCTCGCCCTTTTCTGCTTCTCATGGCTCTTGTCGGCTCAATGCCAAAAGCCTCACATAAATCAACACACCGCCTTGAAACGGTAGCTCTGCTCACTTTGTGTTCTCTAGCAATCTCTGCCATGCTTTTCCCGTCGTAACACAGACCAGAAATCAAGCAAAGACAATCAATTGTTAAATCAGGATGCGGTGACGCTTTAAGAAATCCAAGCAATCGCCTCATCAATGTCATAGCGGGGCTATCAAGCGCATGAGTAGACAACTCTTCTTCGCGTGGGTCATACGCTGGAACACGCTCACCGTTTTCCCAGTAAATACCTTGCATAGATTAATAATAAAGATGATTTGACAGTTTGGCAATTTTTAATGTCTTACAGCAGCAATGGCTCCCAACAAGTAGTTGTTCAGGTTTCAGAGCGATTTGAAACTGACAGATATGGCGTTGATTCAATCGAGCTAACTGTTGAAATCCCTGATGATTTGTTTCCAGAGCAGGTGCTTGTTGATTACGCTCCTCACCCACGTTTCTCAAGCATGGCTTTAGTCCGTAAAACTGGGCAGCGGGGAAAGCCCGGGTGGTGGACGGTAAACTATATTTTTGAAGGGTTTCTTTTATCTGTTCCAGAGCCCACCTATGAGCTTAATGTTTCACTAAGTCAGGAGCCAATCCAAACGCACAAGACTTTTGCGTCATTTGCAGGAACGCCAGCGGCTCCGTTAAATGAATCAATATTTATTGACCCATCAAACGGATACCCATCCACAAAATCAACCGCAGTTTGGAAAGAGTTTGGATTTACAGGAAGCAATAATACAAAAGCGGGAGTTACCTCTTACATGGCTCCCGGTGCTGAATGGCGTGAAACAACATTTCAGACAACTAGGCCAACTGGCTTACGTGACGTTGGAACTATTGACTCACCAAATGGCCCTGCACCGAGCCTTTCTGGAAGAACGTGGCTCATGTGGTCAGAGAGTTATCAAAGGCGCGGTCATGTTTACCAAGTAAACCGCGTTTGGAAATTGTCTGGACGTAACGGCTGGGACACTGATATTTATCAAGCATGATGGATTTGAATGACATTTTTCAAGGACGCTTAACTGACCAAAAATGGAAGCTTTTAGGTGAGTATTTAAAAGGTCGGCAAATTCAAGCTGGTCAAGGAATTGTAATTGAAAACAGTTCAATCAATGGGACGGTCATCTCAGCGGAAAGACCTAGAGAAATTCCAAGGTCACAAGCTCCACCTTTTTCCGTTGTCGGAATTAGAAAAGACGGAACTGACTGGAAATTGCAATTGCAAGAAGGTTGGGTGATTCAGAGAGTGACCACCGCAACAGGTGACGCGGTAGAGTTTAAAGAAGTTCAAATTGGTGGCTCCGCAATGTCTACGCGGGAACGTCCAGAGATTACAGTTGCTCATAATGATTTCGTTTTTGTTAGTTATACAACAACCGATGACGGCTTAATTAACAACACGCCGACAATTCAAGTCGGAACAAATCCAACAAGCACGCATCACCAGCCACAGCCTTCAACGGGTTGCTCATCAAGTGGAGATGGTAGCTACAATGTAAAATTGTTTAAATTTGTAATCGAGAACGGAGGCCCAAAAATAATTTATTATCAACAAAGCGACATCGAGCATTCACGATTGCCTAAAATTGAAAACATTGGTGGGCATCGTTTCTTGCATACAAAATATGACGGCGCAAATGATTATTACGCGCTGAAAACATTGGAGCAATTTGAGCCTTCTGGAAAAGATTACGGAAAAGTAATTGTCCCAGTTGTCAGTGACGAATGCTCGGAAAGCACAATTAAGTTCTCAGCAATAGCCGAAAGACCAACAACAGACTACCCGCAAGTTCAAGTTTCTGATGATGCTGCGGGAACAATTACAATTGCAGGCAACTCAGTTGACCGAGTGATTGAGTTCAAAGATTGTGATAACATTCCTGTAGGGAAATTAGAGTTTAAAGACGGGCTTTTGCTTGCTCATAATCAAACCGATATTGATACAAGCGGGTTCTACCACAATGGTATAACTGTTGGAAAGTGTGGTTCATAGATATGTTTCACGTAGACGTTGACACATCAAAGCTGAATAAGGCAATTGCTGAATTCACGGCATCATCTAAGGATGAACTTGATGAAGTAATCAAAAAGCAGACAGGTATCATTGTCGGCCACTTAATTGCTGTCACGCCACCGGGTAGAGCATCAGGTCATGATTTTAACAAGGAAGGTCGAATTGCTACGTCAGCAAAAAAACTTGGTGAGTCACAAATAAGGAGTGATTTGGCAAAGTTATTTCCTACAACTAACATGAAGCCAGAAAGTATTTGGGCTAATATTGAAAGAGGAAGGCTTTGGAAAACTCACCTAGGTGAAAGACAAGTTACCTTTTACGCTGATTCTGTTTATGAGCTAAGGCGCGCTCATCAAAAAGCGAGGAACAGAAGAACAGGCAGAGTGAGAATTGGAAACTCTACCGCAAACATGGCTTTAACTAAGGCCAGAATCAAAAACCAATACGCTAAAGAGCAAATAGCCAAAGTTGGTTTACTCAATGCTGGATGGTTGCAAGCTGCTGGCGTTCTAAAAACAAAAGCCGTTCCCAAGTGGATTACAAGACACGGGCGGCAAAGCGGTGACGTTAGATTCAAAAGGTCTAATTTTGGCCTTTCAATCACCGTATCAAACCGCATGGGCTATTACCCAACAAAGCTGCAAAAAAGGATGCAGATGGCAGTTGATAGAAGAACACACGCAATCGTCAAAGCTCTGGAAGCAATGGCAGAAAGGCGTGCCGCTAAATTTAACAAACAACTAAAATGATAAGGTCGAACATTATCCGCAGGCTGCAAAGCTTCTTACAGACCCAATATGATGGTGACATCACTATTCTCGCCGAAGAAGATGATGGTGATTTAACCCCTCCTTGTGCTGTTGTCCGTATTGGCTCATCACAAGACTTAGGTGCAAATCAGGCTCTTGTTTGGGATTTTAATGTGGTCGTAGCTGTCTTTCACGATGCAGACGACACCACGATTGAGACTGCTGAAACAGACGCGGCAGAGCTTTTTGATGTGCTTTCCGACTTTGATGAAGTCGCAGCTTACATTGATGCTGGTGGCTATCAAACTTCTGTCTGGTATCCTAATTTGATTGAGGCTGGCAGAGAGGAAACCAAATGGACGCACATGCAGACATACAGGCTGATTGCTGCACCAGTATAATTTTGACACTAGATTTTTATCATGGCAGTAGACATCAACGGTGCAACCGTATCTTGGGGAATCCCAGCAGCAGGCAAAACAGTTGCCGATTCTTTAGTGACTGGAATTGTTCAAGATTTTGAGATTTCAAGAGAAGGAAACGTGACTGAAATCGCTGACGAAGATGGTGATTTTGTTGCTAGAGTTGACCACGGAGCAAAGAATACTGTGACTTTTTCAAGCACGGTGACTGCAACTAGTGTGACGTTGCCAGCAAAAGGTGCTGATGTTACCTTTGCAACTGACATTGACGGAGTTAATCTTTCGAGTGGGAGTGCCTATGTTGAGTCAGCAAGCATTGCTTACGCTGGAACCAACACCACAACCGTGAATTTCACGGTTACCCATTACCCTAACTTTGCTTGATGCCTGACCTAGACGAGCTTCAAGAAGCCATTAAAAACGCTGAGGGCAGAACGCCTAGCGAAATTCTTGAAGCATTCCTGCCAAAAGGTAAAAAGGTTGGTGGTCTTCCACTTGTAGACATCACCTTTGGGCATGGGTTGTTTCTTTCTAGCATAGAACACCCACTCTCTACGGGTAAGATTGACGACTGGACGGGGTATGATATTGCCATTGCCCTCTTCGCGTTCACCCGTTCTTCCAAGGAATTAACCCGCCTTGTGCGGGAAGATTCTCTTGAAGATGCTCTCTATGAGTTTCTGGATGAAATCCCAGTTGCCGAGGTTGAAGAATCTGCCTCAATCCTCATTGCTCATTACTTTGGCTCAATGAAAACAATTGTGCCAATGGAATCACCAGAGGGTCTTAAGGGTCAAAAAAAAACCCATTCGGCTGGTTCCTAAGTAGCATCACAGGCATTTGCCGTGAATACAAGTGGTCAATTGACTACGTTCTGCATGAGCTTCCAGTGATTCAAGCTTTTGCGTTTTCAGCCTGTTCAGCATGGACAAGCGGAATGATTCCCAAAAATGGAGCATATACCGACTGGGAACTAGAGCGAGAAATTGAACGTGTTAGCAACAAAGTTTGACTTTTAACAATTTTCACAATGGCAGGGGTAAATGTAACAATTGGAGCTGACTCAAGTAAGGCTCAACGCGCACTTACATCTTTTGAGAAGAAGTCGAAGCAGGTTGCAAACAACATCGCCAAAGGCTTTCAAGAGCGTATTGGTGTAAAGCTGCTTGAGGGATTTACCAGCGCGGCAGCAAAAGTCCCCCAGTTTTTGAATGGTGCTGTAAACTCTGCTTCTGACTTACGTGAAGAAATCAACAAGTCTCAAGCCGTCTTTGGTGACGCATCCAAGGGAATTATTGAATGGAGTAATGGGACAGCAAAAGCTTTAGGGATTTCCCGTGTTGCTGCTTTAGAGGCAACGGGGACAATGGGCAATATGCTTCTTGCGTTTGGTGTTGGTCAGAAACAAGCGGCTGGAATGTCGAAAGAGCTTGTGACTTTAGCTGCTGACATGGCTAGTTTCAACAATGCAACAGTTGAAGATACCATTTTTGCCATTGGTGCAGCTATGCGTGGAGAGACTGAGCCAATCCGTAAATATGGCGTAAGTCTTAATGATGCTAATTTAAAGCAAGAAGCTTTGAGTATGGGGCTTTATAATGGCAAAGGAGCATTAGGGGCAAACGCTAAAGCTCTGGCTGCTTACAATGCTATTCTTAACCAAACAAAGATTCAACAAGGAGACAGCGCGAAGACAGCAAACGAGCTTGCTGGCTCTAAGAGACGCTTACAGGCACAATTTGAAGACCTGAAAACAGAGATTGGTGCTGCTTTATTGCCTGCATTTGGCGAGCTTATTAAAGCTTTAAGCAAAATTCCTTTTGATGAAGTTGGGCAGAAAATATCTCATGTCTTAAAGTTAATAACTCAACTTGCGCCTGCTATTATTGCGGTAGGAACCGCTCTCGCTGGCGTTAAGCTTGTCCAATATTTTAATGGCGTAGCAGCATCCTTGACAAGAACGATTGCGCTTTGGAGTGCTGAGACTGCTGTTATTAAAAGAAATACTGACGCAAAAATTGCCAATATGGTGGCAGGGATGAAAACTAGCGGAAAAGGTGGTAGCTTTTTAGCTGGTGCAGGCATGGCAGCATTAACAGCGAAGACTGCTGCTGTTCTTGCTACTGCCGCAGGAGGTTTTGGCCTTGGCAAAATGATGGGCGACCCTCTTGCCGATATATTTGTTCCTGATGAAACAGGCGTGCTTTCAGGCCCAACTAACGAACCACCAATAACAGGAGGCTCGGGAGTATCGAGAGCAACAGAGTCAGCAAAAGAAGAGAGAAAGGTAGCTGAAGAAACGAATGCAGAGTATTCATACGCCAAGCAACTTATTGACGCAAAGGTTGCTGGGAATGAGAAACTTGTAACCTATCTTGAGAACGGCCTAGAAATCCAAAAGATTCAAAACGAGTTTGCCAAAGATGGCGTGCAGCTTGAAATGGATAAGGCTGTTGCAATCTGGGAGCAGAGAGAGGCATACAAAGAGCTTGAAAAAGCAAAGGAAAAGGAGAAGGCACAAAGCACAATCACAGAGGAATACAAAGAAACCTTGAGGTTGCTAGAGGCAAGAATTAGCGGTGACGCGCAACTTCTTGAGCAGGAGGAAATTCGCCGAGATATTTTAGCAGAGCAAAAGCGATTTGCTCAAGGCGGTGAGGTTCTTGATAAAACAAGAGCAACTGAGATTGTGATGAAAAGAAGAGAAGCCGAGGCAGCCGAAAAGAAACGAGCTGACGAAAAAGAAGCAATCAAAGGAATTAGAAAGCAAGAGCTTGCCGACCTTAAGGAAAAAGAAAGCGAAACAGAGAAAGCGTTTGGCTCCGCAATGGGTCGCTCATCTGTTCGTGCTGTTTCATCAATGCAGGCCATCGGTGGCGGTGGTGGCGTATCTGGTGAGTTAGACCTACAAAAAACGCAAACGGACTTACTGAGGCAACTGGTGAGCTTACAGAGCCAAGTGGCTGAAAAGACTGAAGACATCAAGAAAGGCCCAGTTGGGCAATAACTTTTGACACCCTAAAAATTCTAATGGAGCTATTTGTCGAACTAGAAACCTTAAAGCTTGTCACATCGCTGACTGACAGGCGGCAGGTGCAAAGCTTTTCAATCAAGCGTGGTGATGCTTTACCGCTTACGGTGCGCTTCTTGCAATCCCAGACACCGACAAGGCTTGATGCCAGCACGGTCATTAGCTTTGCCCTAAAGGAGTCAGGAAAATACGACGATGGCGCAGTTGTTCTTGAGCAGTCATTTACCGCTTCAACAGTTGGAAGCCCTGATAGTGACCCACATTATACAGCGACACCAAGCCTGAACACGACTGAGCTGAACGCACTTTTCAATATCAACTCTGACTCAAGCGACGACCCCGCCTCTGTCACACTGATGGGTGAAATCACTTGGCAAGCAACTGGTGATTCTGGCCCTACGACAATCAAGACTTTTAGCGTCGTTTGTGAAAATGACGTTTACCGTGGCGACGAAAGCGCGGTGACTAGCCAGCAAAGCCCAGACGAATGGCTTGAGGTGCGTGGAATTCGACCAGTAAGAAGCGGCGCATCATTGCAATATCTTTACCCGCAGACGATTGAAGTTTCTGGTCAATGGCTTGACGGTGATGGCGACCCATACACGCTTGAAGACTTATCATTTTCAGCAATTGGTGGCGGTGACTTCCCAAGCTACACCTCTACAAATTACAGCCTTGCTCATAGCGGCAGCCAATGGGTTCTTACTCATACAGGTGACGCGGTGACTCTAACAAGCTCCGCAACGCTTGTGCGCGACCCAACTGGATTAACTCTTGGCGATTCTGGTGGAAACTCAGTCACCTTAGCCGATTCATCTGGAATGTTGCAGCCTTTGCTTGGCTCAATTGCATACCTCACAGGCTCATCAGCCTTCCAAATCTATAACGGCGAACGCTGGAATGCTCTTTAATTATGGCAATAACAACCGACGAAATCATTTGGGGCGAGACGTATGACATCAGCGTTTCAGCACAAGACACGGCTGGTGACCCGATAACACTAGATGGCACATGGAGCGCAGCCTGTCGCATTACGGAAGACAGAATCGGCGGTGATGTGATTGCTAACCCAACGATGACGATTGCCGACGGTGTTGCAACGACAACTCTCGACACAGGCGATGAGGAATGGAGTCACGGAATCTATTACTATGACATTCGTCTAACCGATGCCGACGGTCACGATTACTGGACTAGCCCCGTTAGACTTATTCTTGCCAACCGTAACACCCCGAATACCTGATGAGCGTTGCAACAATAGTCGTCACCGTCACAAGAGCAGGTGCGCCATCAACGGCAGTTATTAACCGTGGTGGTGGTCAGTTAAATGAGATTACCAGCACAACAGGAAGCGATGGAACAGGCGATATTGACTTGCTCAACCTTGACGTTTCTAACCTGCTTACAGCCAACCACATTCACGGCAACATTGCTGGTCAACTTTATGTCCATGTTGAGGCTCAAGAAGCCCTGACGAAAGGGGACCCCGTTTACATCTCTGGATATAATACCGAGACAGGACAACCAAAGGTCAGAAGAGCGCAATCTAACAACAACGCAAAGATGCCTGCCATTGGTGTCATTGATGCAAATTACGCGGAAGAAGCAGCAGGAGCAAATTGCATTATTTCTGGGATTGTTGAAAACATCAACACGGATGGTTTTGGGTTAAACAATCCAATTTATGTTGCCCCGTCTGGTGGATTCACAGCAACCAAGCCGACGACAAACGTGCAGCAGATTGGTATCTGCGACCGCGAACAACAGAATAACGGTTCGTTTGTTGTTACGACGCAAAGCGTAAAACCAAACCAGGAGCTAAACACAGACGACGATGCTGAGTTTGGAAACCTTACGCTTAATCCAGACGCAACACGCACACCAGCCACAAATGGCGAGCTTACCGTTGAGGCAACAAGCAACACGACCTTGACGTTTAAACTTAAAGGAACGGACGGAATTGTCCGCAGCGGCTCAATCTCATTGTCCTAATTTGACACACCCCAAAAAACTAGAATCATGTTTGTAACATTCGCGAATACAAGCCCACAAGAATACCCAGTCGAGCGTGGTCGCACGCAATACATTTCTGCAACTGGTGGAACGCTCACGGTAGAGCGTAAAACCTCCGCAGGAACATGGGTAGAAGTAGCAGGCTCACCAGTTCTTGATGGTGAAGAAAAGTTTCTTCTGACCTATTCAAGCGGTGACAAAGTTAGAATCACTCCGTCCGCAACTGGAGTCGAAATGGTGCTTGAGGAGTAATGAAGAAGACAAGCAGAGCTGGAGTGTCAGACACAAGGGCTGGTCTGCAACCAGCAGGCTTGTATTCGAGTGCGGGGCTATTCAAAAAGGGGTTTCAGGATTTCCACCCTTTAGATGCCTCGCCATATTTGCTGTTTGACGCAAGCAAATCAATGGTGGGGACGTTAGAGAACCCCACTTTGGATTTAGACCCATCCAAACAAGAGACACTCGATGTCATCACAGCGACACGCTCAGGCGTAGCAACCTACACAGATGCTGATGGAGTCATCCAGCAAGCTGCGAGCGACACGGTGCGAGTTGACTACGTGGATGGTGTGCCGATGATACTGGTGGAGCCGTCA
>Ga0194022_1000046_pt1 | contig 16023 bp, 35 predicted proteins | sample IW29Aug16_MG_FD_144483 | JGI IMG/M metagenome (GOLD analysis project Ga0194022, IMG submission 144483) | Freshwater microbial communities from the Broadkill River, Lewes, Delaware, United States - IW29Aug16_MG | ecosystem: Environmental > Aquatic > Freshwater > River | place: USA: Delaware...
AAAAATACCATAGCATTGCCCAAGATGCTGCTGTAGACTTACCAGTACCATGACCAGACCGAATGCTAATCTTGCGTTCGCCAGACGCAATCGCTTCCAGAAATTCTGCCTGATACGGCAATGGCTCTACGCCAAGCACCTCTTGCACAAATAAAGCAGGCTTCTTGCTATAGCGCTGCACAAAGTCAACCATAGTATTTTCTGCGACATTACTCATGGTCAATCACCTTAACCTTACGCAGCGCGTCTAAATGAAAATCCCCAATATTAATGTTGATTTGCTGTTGGTTGCGCCCACCGTATCGCTCAGGGTTCCAATTAGACGCAGCAAGGTTATGCTGCCCAACTTTCTGCTTGAGCAACCCCAAGTCAACTTGATTTACGTTAGCCTCACTAACATCTCGCGTGTGGTTTTCATCCAGCGCCTCAAAAATTTCTCTTTGTCTGCGCTCAGACACCTCTGAAATCAACTCAAAAGCCTGCTCAAAATGCGCATCTGCAGCATCTCTACGGGCGCTATCTACAGCAGCAGAAAGCTCTGCGTCAGACAAAATAAGATTGCGCAGGGTTCCGCTGTGTATTTCCATTTTCTGCGCTAAGGCTTTGATAGATTTTCCCTCAAGTAACCACTCCCGCAAAAAATCAGCGCCACCCATTTGCTTAATTTCAGCTAAACGCTTCTTCTGCAATGACCTGCCAGCCATACCAAATCCTTCTGTGATTTTTCGCAAATTTTAACATGATACCACAATAAAGCAATACGTGGGGTGAGGGGGGGTGCTACAGGAAGGAAATGGGTTGCGCCACAGGGAGGGAAGGCACATCACGAGGTAGCACCCCTGCGAATTATATAACACGAATTTTTCTGTGTGGGAATGTATAATAATAATAGGGGGTGGGGTGGGGGCCAGACGGGGGGGGTTCCAGCGAAACTGGACCTAATCCAAGGTGAAAACTGGCTATATCAAACATAATTTAACATAATACACATTATCGGATATTTTTATTGAGCAATATCAATGGCTTAGCGAATTGAATAATATTATGTTAAATCTAATAATGCCAGTTTGCCACACTGGATAAGTCCAGTATTGCATTTGTTGTGCTTTGGTAGTATTCGCGCGCGCCCGTGTGCGACCGATGCATTCAATGTGTGATGCGTCCAGTTTGTGACGTAACGTCACTTTGGTTTTTATGTGTTGACCAGATACCTTTTAAATATCATATTAGTATCACAAGCAAAGAAACAAGGACAAATTCAAAATGACGAATGTTTACAAGACACCCGCAGAATACGCCGCAGAGGTCAAGGCAATGGGCTTCACTAGTAAGGAGTTCTACGATCACTTGGTAGAGTGGAAAATGCCCGCGCTTTATATTCATGAATGCATGGTTGCTTGGGGCGCATAAGCCCCACACCACCCCAAACAGGAAAGGAAAGACAATGCACGTACTTACTAACAAGCAAATCACAAAGATGGTTCAAGCTGGACAAGGCCAGCTCTACACATCAGCGCATTGGGCATGCGATACAATCAACGATATTGCCAACGCATTTGAGCATATGACACAAGAGCAAAGAGAACAGGCCGCAGATCGCTTGCGCATGCTTGCGGATGATGTTGACGGGCGGCAAACGTCCAACGGCAAGGGAAGTACATTCTCCTTCATTCATAGAGGTTAAGCTATCCATTAGGCGCACCAGAGCGTGCGCCCTTTGCATGGGTTAAACATAGGAAAGGAAAGACCATGAATATCTACACAGAAGCAATGAACATAGCAAAAGAAGCAATGGAAAACGCAGAGGGATGCTTTGACACCGCGCAGGATTGCATCCATCAAATGTGCGACGGTCACGAAATTAGCATTTATTACCACAAGGCAATCCAGTTCTGCGCAGATCACGACACTTCAGATGGTGAAGCGTGGCTAGAGGATTGCGGTGGCATATCACAAGAGGGTGACAGCTTTGGCACGATAGCTTGCCGCATTGCATTCGCTACGCTTTATGTCGCTGCGCAGGACGCGCTCTGTGAACTGCAGGACGAGATAGAGGACGCAGCATGAGTTACGTTATCAGAATTAAACCTTACTTTTGCAATGTGGAATTGTATTGGTCAAATGAATTTGGATGGACTGATTTATGCGATGCTGACCTTTTCAATCATGATGAAACAATGCGCTTTAGTCTGCCTATGAATGGAGAATGGAAGGAGTTAGCGGCATAATGTTACAACTTATCGCAAAAACAGAACTAAACGACAGCTCAACCGTTGAAATGTTCCGCACCAACTTCGGTTACGCCGTGCGCTATGGCCTAGAGGTTAAATCTAATATGACGCCAGAACTAGCCAAGCGCGAATACGCCGCATGCATACGCCACGCCCTAACCTGCGCAGGCATGTTTGACGAAGGCCAAGAGGAATTTGCATAATGAAAACCTACATCCAAATATTCCGCAACATGAACACCGCCGAAAAACTATGCGCAACGTGGGCCGTGTTTTTAACGCTAATCACATGTGCGCATATCGTAATGACAACATAAGGAAAAGAGACAATGGACAAGCAAGACTGGATTGAAAAACTAGAAAACATGCAGCAAGCAAACGCGGCATTTGATAAATTAACAGAAGATCAGCGCGAGGCAATCAGAGAGGCCACAGAGGCTCTGCGCAAGGCCACACAGAGCCTTGGCGAAATATTTGACCTACACTTGAGCGATTGCCGCGCTATCGACACTGCATTCTGGAAAATGCGTAATGCATTCGAACGCCCTGAGCCGAACGAGTATCAGATTGAGCAAATCGAAGCGCACAACCTTGAATGGGACTACGAAACGCAAACGTGGCACGAAGTGGAGCCAGACGACGAAACCGTGGACGACTGGGAACCAAACCCCAGCTAATCCAATTCAGCCAAACGCCGCGCCATGTCGCGCAAAATATATTTCAATTCGCGGGTGGGTATCGTTCCGATATACTGCCCGCGTTCGCTTGACCAGATACGCAACCCGTCATCGTAGACGCTCCACCTTAGCGGCGCTTGCGTTTGTTCTCCAGTTCCATCTTTCGCCATAGTATCTCCTTTCTTTCCTCGTCTGTCCACGGCTCCACCTGTGCGCCATATTTGCGGCGATTAGCGAAGCCTTCCAATTCCTCTAACGTTGTCACGCTCTGCAGCTTGTCTGCCAGCGTAACGCCACGCCGCACTTTAAACGTGCCATGCGGATGCACCCGCGCTGATCCCTGATCTATTCTTGTCTGCAACCAATTAGGAAATTCTCTTTTCTGCAAATCTAAATCCTTCCCACCATTTCAGCGTGACCACTAAAACCACGGTTTTATTTTATATATAAAACCGTGGTTTCGTGGTTTTGGTCTGCTCTCTGTTTTGTTCCACGGTTTTCCACGGTTTTCCACTATTTCACCCACCTAACCCATTGATTTCATTGCGTAGGCTAAAATGGTGCATCCCTCTCCCCATCGCTTGTTCGCCCTTCTTTGGTGACAATCCATATTTTTCCCGCATTTATCTCAATATAGCCTTTTTCTTGCAGCTTCCCGATTGTCTGCGTCCAAGTTTGTTGAGGGTCTTTCGTTGTGACTTTGCCAACAAAATGCTCCCTTACCGTGTCGCTGTCGATGCACCAAAACTTGCCCGCGTCAGGCCAGCCCGCGCCGCTTGGGTTTGGCCCGCCGACACGCTCCCCGCGAAGCTGGGTGAAGCATTTGCGGAACAGCTTTTGATTTGCCCCTTGCGGCCTCGCGTCATTATGCACCGCTTCCATTTCTTCCTGCGTGGCTTCACGTATGATACAAGTCGTAACCTGATCCCCGTCTGTGTCTTCCCCAAGTTCGACTATCTGCAGAATAAAGTTAATCTCTGCGCCCGTTTCCATGTCGCGCTGCTTTGTTGCTCTTGCGGTGCGAACGCGCGTTTCTTCGTCGAACGAAAGTTCAATCTCTGTATCACATGCCGCCCGCAATGCAGACGCGCCCCGCGCCCCTTTTGATGCATCCTTGCCGCTGTGATGGACCAGCATAATGTGAACCCCTGTGCGCTCTCGTATTGCGTCCAGCCCTGCAATTAGCTTGCTCATTTCGCTGTTATTGTTTTCGTCCATTTGTCCAGCCGTGGCTCGTGCCAGCGTGTCGATGACCAAAACCGTGACAGGTTCCATGCGCTTGCCGATTTCTGCCATGATAGCTTCCACCTTGGCTATATCTTCTTCCGCGTCATATAGATTGATGGGCGATGGCCTGACCGCAAGTGATACATCGTTGAACCCGTGCGCCTCGTGTAGCGCATACAGTCGGTTTTCGAATGCTCTACCGCCCTCTGTGGCTAGGTATAAGACTGACCCGCGCTTAACCTTGTTGTTGATCCATTCCTCGCCCGCAGCGATGTGATAAGCAAGGCTCATGCAGAAAAACGATTTGCCCACGTTTGACGGGCCATACACCACGCTGATTGAATTTTCCGTGATCCAGTTTTTTATTATATATGTGCTGTCCAGTTGTGGCTTGGCGTTCCACGGGAAAATCACATCGTCCAGCACGTTGCGCGGTTCTAGTTTCTTGCGAGTAGCCTCTGCACCTCTGGCAATCCATACGTCATTCCAGTCTAGCCCTTCGCTGTCTGGCAATACGCACTCTATGCCGTGCTCTGCGAATGCCTTTTCGCAGGCTTTTATCCCTGCTGGATCATTGTCACCCGCGACGACAAAGCGCGTTTCAGGTTTAACCTCACGAAGCGCACCCGCAACATCTGCTATGTTTGCAGCGTTTAGGCAATGCACTGCAGGCTTACCCGTGGCTTCGTGTACACTTGCTGCAGTGGCAAAGCCTTCGCATAGATAGGCAAATTCTTTGATTGGCCCACCGACTACGTGAAAACAACCTTTGTATTCTAGCCCGTAGTTAAATTTCTTTTTCCCGCTTTCGTCTATGAATTGCGTGCCGATTACCTTGCCTTGGTTATTGATGATGCGGATGTGTAGATCGCCTTCATCTATGATTGCATCGTGTTGCTTTATGCGCTTTCTGGTTAAATATGGGTGCGGCCCTTCGCTTTCTGGAAGTTTGACCACGTTATCTGCGTCGCTCATGTTCTTACTTTCGTTATAACTTGTCTCGCTTATGATTTCCTTATCTGGATAAACGTGCATTTCGCGCAGTATTTGAATTATGCGCTGCCAATCTTGGCACTGCCTACAATTTACCTTGACCAAACCTTGATATTCGCTGATCCAAAACCGATCAACCCCGCCGCAATTCGGGCAAGGGCCATGGTGTTCCTTATGGCTTGTTTTGCGTAGCCCCAGCGCGGCTATGATTTGCGGCGCAAATTCACTATATGTTGCGTCTGGGTACTTGATCTTACCTACATTCTGTCCTATCATTTCCTCAACAATGCTCCGATTACCTCACTGGATATTGTTTTCTTGTCTCATAGACTGCCCCGCGATTATCCCACGCGGGGCATTTTTTTTGCTTAGAAGGGTATTTCGTCCTCTAGTACGTTTTCTACGGGTGCAGCTTGTGGCGCACTTGGTTTAATTGGCGGCAAGCCGAATGGGTCATCCTCTTGCTTTGCTGCAGTGTAGCCCTCAGTTGCGCTAAAAGGATCGCTTGTGGCTTCCTCTGCAAGCTCTAAGACCTGCACACCGCGCAACCGAAGCCCAACACCAGACACAGCCCCCGTATTATACGCGAATAGCTGCCCCCATACGTTTATTTTGCTGCCAGACGTTAGGCGAAAGTCAGGTGGCAAAGTGTTGCGGTTTGCGTCCTTTTGCAACGGTGGCTTTGTTGCCTCGCCATTGTAAGCACCCTTGAGCTTGGCTTTGCCTTGCGGCTGTCCATCCTCTAGCTCTTTATATGGGTAATACATGGGCTTGGGCTTCCACTTGCGCTTCGTGTCTGCCTTTGCAGTTTCTTCGTAAATCTCATCGCATTTCTTCAGAAATTCCGTGGCATCTTCATTCGTCATATTGAATGAGATTTCATACGCTGCCCCATCTTCTTCGGGTCTGCATGGCACAGTTTTGTTTTCCATGTTGTCGAAACGATAGGTTTGATTAATGCGCGGATATTGCGCGGTTACGTTCTCGAATAGAACTTGGTTTGGTGATAGCATTTTCATGTCTTGTCTCCTTCGCTTAAAATGCTTCTATTTGATCTTCCATCCATGCAGGAAGAAAGACTTGATTTACGTCAGGCCAATCTGTCGTAAATTCCCCTGTTCGCATAGCATTGCCGATCTTTTCCAATGTGGCAAGCATGCGTTTGTGTGCGTGCGCTAGATGCAGTTCGCTAAGCTCATGCACTGTTGTGACATATGGTGCATTCTTTTCTACTGCTATGAGATACATAGTTTTGCAGGGTAGCCCCGCTTCCCACATAGTGTGCAGGTAGAAAGCTATTTGCACATCATAGTTATACCGCCGAATTTCTTTGTGAAATGCCTCTGGCGATGCGTCCTGCGTGGTTTTTACGTCGATAATGTAAGGCTCATCCGTTTTCTTTTGCGGCATGATTAGCCCATCTGGGCGCACCTTTATATCAACACCAGTCTTGCTGCAGGTTGTGAATATGCTTGCCTCTGCGACGAATGCATCAGAATACACAGTTTTCTTTAGAAAATCGCAGTGTGTGAATGCGTTTGTCGCCATAGCCATGCAAGTGTCAAAGTCTTTTTCGGTCAGCAACACTTTGCCAGCCTTATCAGCTTTCGCCTTGGCATCCTTCCATTTGCTGCCTCGCCTGTCCTCTGGGCCGCGCACAACTAAATCCTTTTCAGGCTCTAGGATAAGCGCATGCACAGCTTTGCCTATGTCAAAGGCTTGGCTTTCTTTGCGCTCTTGACCTGCCCAGTGTAGCAGGGATTTGCTTAGGACAGTCTTTACGTCACTGCTAGAGATGTGCGGATGTATCTCTTTATCGTGATACTCATAGTCTGGCAGGTTGTATTCAATTTGTGTCATGATATTTCCTCACTATTCTCGCTAGTCTCTTTGCCGTGTCGTAAAGCCCAAAAATGTGTGTCGCAGCTTCTTTGTTCCAATATGTATCCGCTGCGTGCCAAACACCGTCAGAAACTTCTTGGCTATCCTCAAAAACACGTAAACGCTCCAAGACCTTTACTTCCTCATCTCTAGTCATACCCGCTTCATCTCCTTTATCTGGAAAAACCCATCGTATTGCGGGTAGTCCTTCATGAACTTACGTGAATACAAAGCGATGTAATCGTTGCTGATCTTGTAGTCGTCATTCACTGTTTCGATCTGAGTTTCCCAGCGAATGCGATTTGCAATCATCCATGCAGATAGCCGCTTGTGGCCCTTACCTGCAGCTTGGAAGGTAAACTTTTTGAATAGTTCATAAACCTCTGGGTTCTTCTCATTAAAGTCGTTGAAACGATTAAGAAGCGTTGTCTCTTTCTTTAGTGCCATCCCAATTCTCCCTTGCGATGTAAATAAACGCATCCCAATCCATGCGTACTTTTTCTTCGTGATGTGCCCCGTCACCCATTAGATATTCTAGGCGCATGACTACCGTGATGGGCTGGCGGTCATACTTATAGACAAGCACAGGTTCTTTTCCTGCAGCATTGGCGGCTTTCTCCACTTGCACCCACCATTCAGGTCGATACGTGAAATGCTTTCCACCATAGCGTTTGCATTCGATGACATAGGGCCAGCTTTCATCGTCTGTTATTATGTCCCCATGATCTGCTGCACGGTACTGCTCAATGTCGCGCTTTGCGTTCAGCCCCAGATCAGCAAACAGCATGTTTGCGATGCTTCGCTCAAACGTTGCGCCTTTGTTACGCCCGTTGACCATCTAGCTGCGCTTCCAAATGTTTCGCGTAATGCATGATTGCATCCTCTACAAATTCGCTACGGCTAGGCGTTCTACGATGCGAGGTGCTGTAAGGCTCCTCAATACGCAGTCGATCAATCGTTTGATCCGCATGTACACTTAAATGCAGCATGCAAGGTTTCGTTTCTTTATTCATTTTTGCCTCTCAAAAAATTGTTGACACCCTGTTCCTATCTTGATACCAATTAGATGTCAATGAGGGATTGACTAAATATTTAACAAGGAAGGAAACAATGGAAAAACATCATAAATACGTGGATGCGCACCTGCGTGCGTCTAGTGCAGCGGAGAACATACGCCGTTGGGCAGAGCGAGGCGAGTTGATTGACTTGCAGTGGGCAGAGGAGATGTGCCAACATATCGACTTGATGGATAAGATGGTGCGCCCCAATGTGGTCCAGTATACTCGTTGATTTCATAGAGCAAATGCATGGGGTGCCAGTTATCTGGCGTCCCAGCGCACCAGAAGAGGAGCCGCCGTTTTGATAGGTTACATCGCATGCCCAGAGTGCAATGGCACAGGTTATATAGAGCGTGAACGTGTTGCGCCTTGGATAGACAGAGACACGCCGCCAGACTTGGAAGCATACGATGAGGTGTGCGAATTATGCCAAGGTGATGGTGAGATAGAAACAAATAAACATGAGGAAGATGATGAAAGCTGAGAAGAGACAAGAAACGCGCGTGAGCAAAGCCATCGCAGAGGCATGGGAAGGCTCCACAACCGCAAAGCAAGCTGCAGAGAAATATGTAGTTATGCTTAAAGAGGATCAGGCGTTACGCGATGAGGCGACAGAGAATTGGCTGGAGCGTATCGCGTATAAAGATGTAGCAATGCATCCTGTGAATTATCGCCACGCATTTAAGAGTAGCGTACAGAAACTAAAGGTACTGCAAAAGGGCGAAACATCTACGCCTAGCGTTGCGCTGACAGGTGTTGTGTCAATCTATGCGCAGGACATGTTTGAGCGATTTCGCTTGCCGAATACTGGCGTGCCGCTTGGCGATGCTACCCGCGAGGATTTAGAGAATGCAATCGCGCATGAAGGGTCACGCAGTACGCACCATGCGCAGCAAAAAGTGTTTTACGAAAAGATGCAAAAGCGACTGTCTGGCAATGCACAAATTGTGCGTGAAGTCTGGACAACAGAGGAAGCTGAACGCGCCTATCAAGAGGCACTAGCATAATGTTACAGGGGGTCATTGAACGGTCACAGAAATGTCAAACGGTGAGCGCCCCCAATTTCTTACAGGGGGCCATAACGCGAGCGCAGCGATGTCGTAAACCAGCCTCCCTCAAGGGGGCCATCATGCCTACGCAGCAATGCCAATTTAATGACGCCCCCACCAGTTTTATTTGGTGCCGTGACCATCTTGCAGAAATGCCATTGCTGAAACGCACCAAGGGAAGGGTCACCAAAATGTCGCAGGAGTGCCAAACCGCATATGCCCTTCCCAACCAGTTTAACGGGGTCATTGTGAAAACGCAGAAATGTCGAGACATTGTTACCCCAAGGGAAGGGCCAGCATAATGTCGCAGAAATACCAACGCGTAGACGCCCTTCCCAACCAGTTACAGGGGACACTGACATGACGCAGCAATGCCTTGATCACAATTCCCCACGGGAGAGGTCATATAGTGTACGCAGCAATGCCGCTTTAGGTTCGCCTCTCCCACCAATTACAGGGGGTCAGTTCATGCGCGCAGAAATGCCATTGCTACGTCACCCCACGGGAGAGCCTTCAAACAGCCGCGGTCACGCCTCTATAGGGGCGCTCTCCCAACCAATCACAGGGGGTCACTTTATTCGCGCAGAAATGCCATAGGAAGCCCGCCCCCACCGAATTTGGGCCATTCTCGTCGCGCAGAAATGCCACGAACAACGCGCCCAATAACCAGAGGCCGAGGAAAAATCGCAGAAATGCCAATGAAACGGCGCCTCGCAACATAAAAAGGAAAACAAATGGACAAGAGATACGAAAACCCAACCATCGCAAAGATACAGTTTGCATGGCGCAATCGCCAGAACATGGTCAGAGCAGAGGCCAAACTAGTCTTGCAGATCAAAGCGACATGTCGCGGCCTGCGTGATGGTGATATAAAGGAAGCTAATAAGCTATTCGCACAGCTAAAGAAGGGCGAAGCTACCTTTGAGGCCACAACGGCAACACAGCCATTGTTCGAGGCGCGTGAGCCTCTGCTAGAAGCCCGCAAGAACTTTGAGAAATACCTTGCAGACTTAGCCAAAGAATTACCCGCAGCGACATTTGTAGACAAAGTAAAAGGCTTTGGTCATCTTGGCCTTGCAGGTATCGTAGGCGAAGTCGGTGACTTCATGGCATACGAGAAAGAGCTTGATGGTATATACAAACGCGCTGGACTTGCCGTTGTTGAGGGTGAAAGGCAGCGCAAGCATAGCAATGCTGAAATGGCCCTGATGCACGGCTACAACCCATCAAGACACGCTGTGTTTTGGACTATTGGTGACAGCTTGCTAAAAGCTCAGGGTAAGGAAGAAAATGCTGGTCCATACCGCATAATCTACGATAATCGTAAGGCAATGGAGCGTGAGCGCGTTGACACAGATGGTCATGCCCACAATCGTGCTTTGCGTTACATGACTAAGCGCTTAGTGCGCGATTTATATAACGAATGGAAAGAGGTAGCATGAAATGACTGACAATCAGATCGCAAAGCATCTGGATCATATAATCAAACATTGTAAAGCAGGTAAGGCCAATCCTACCGCAGCACACACTCACCTTGATGCTGCGCTTGTTCGAGCAGAGCATGTATTGGAAACACTTAAACGCGAAAGACCAGACGTAACAGGAGCGCCAGTATGACAATAGCAACAGCATGGGCTGCACTAGCCAAGCAGGAAAATGCTGCGTACCGCAAAAAATGGGGTACAGGACTGCAACAGCAGAAGAGGGATGATCCAAAACCAAAGCGAAAGGGCACGCGGAAAGGCACGTATAACCCAGAGCGTTTAGCGTTAATTGGTGAGATGGTTAGTGAAGGCTTCCGCACAGTGGATATAGCTAATGAGCTAGGCATATCTGAAAGCAGTGTGCGCTACTGGAAAGCCAAGTATTTTATGAAATGATAATCGTGTGGGGCGCGCTATGAAGAATGTCGGGATATAGCTGCTGGCTGGACGCCGCGCCCCACCGCGACAATTTAGCAAAACTAAAAGTGAGGACAAGATGAAATATAAGTTAGAGCTTACACAAAAGCAAATTGAGGTTTTAGGCGCAACGCTTTATGGCGCATGGTTTGACCTTCAGGTTGAAGATGGTGAATGGCGTAGCAAGGAAGCTGTGAGGGAAAGCAAAATACTAGCAAATATCTTGCAAAAAATAGCGGCTGTAAGGTAATGGAGTTCTTCACAGCGTTTTACATAGAGTACGCAGTGCGCGGCATGGATATACAGTCGTATATACTGCTGCCCTCATATGAGGCATGTCAGATTATGATCCGCGACAATGAGGATATGGCAGAGTACATGTTTGCAGACGGTGATGTGAACATGTGGTGCATCAGGACTGACAAATTGTCGCAGTCTATACGGCCTGTTCTAAGACCTGAATAAATATGTTATATTTCAAGCGTGTAGCCAACATAAGAAGATCGACCTTTGCCGTACAAAGACAAGGGGAAGCGCAGGGAGCATAGTAAAAGTTACGGCGCTGAGTGGTATCAGCGCAACAGAGAACGCACGCTTGAACGAACGCGACAGCGAAAGAAAGAGCAAAAGCAAAAGTTTCGAGATTACAAAGCAGGCGTGTCCTGCTTTTTTTGTGGCTTTTCTCACCCCGCTGCAATAGATTTCCATCACCCCGACCAGAACGGCGACCCAAAGGTAAGTCAATTATTGCAGCAAGGCAGGTTCAAGAAAATGTGGGAAGAAATTGAGAAATGCATCCCACTGTGTTGTAATTGTCACAGAATTTACCACTGGATGGAAAACGAGGGAGAGAAGGATGAATGACCTACCAGATTACTTTGCCATCGCAGCAAAGATTATAGAGCGTGCAGAGCGCGGTTTACCGCAAGACCGATGGATGCGTGGAGATCACGAAATGGAAGCCCTTGTTCGTGCTTATATCGCGTTGCTGCGCACATGTGAGACAATGCACCACGACATGATCCAGCGCGGAACTGACGCAATGGACATTAGCTAATCCCTGCAAAACCTTGTAGACTGGCCTTAGCCAACACAAGGAGTGCAGCATGCAAACTTTCGTGAAGATCGACATGGATGACGATATTGAAAGCACAAGCGAGGAAGTGGATGCGCTTCTGGACTACATGGATGAGCGTGTAGAGCTTGGATCACAGCCAGAGGAAGTCATGGCTGCAATCATTGTTGTGCTTGCGCTTATGTCAGGTGAGAGCGAAGGTGCAGAGATGCTGCACTAGCTTAGCCAACGGTAGATGTCCTTGGTTTTCTTCATGCGATCATCAAGCCCATGATAGCCGCCATTGACGCGCCTTGTGATTTGCTTGATTACATCATCGTTGACACCCTGATCTGCCAGCCTGAACAGCCCGTTTTTCTCAAAGAAGAATATTGCGCTGTCCATAGCTAGTTCGTCAGCAATCGGTGAAGGATCGTCAACTAAACCATCGCGGCCTATATGCTCTGCAAACTCGCGTGTGTTGTCTTTGCCTGTAAGTTGAATGAAGCCTTTGCCTGCATACTTCCAGCCATCCCCAGAGCTTTCTGGGCCATTCCCCATGCGACCTGAGTATACTTTGTTTGCCAGCTTCTCTGGGTTCATTGCGTATGGTGCAGCTTCTGCCTCTGAGGCAAACCGTGAGGGCCACACGCGGCACATGGTTTTCGCGCGGTAATTCAGGTTTTCTTCAGACACCAGAAAGTTCATGCTTTCATGCGCAGCTTGACCTAGTAGGTGTGCGCCACGTACTGCATTCAGTTTGTAATAGTTTGCGATAGCGCAGGCTGTGTTTGGCCCAAACGCGCCATCAGGAGTTACGCCGCATTTCTTTTGCAGCATCTTTAGTGCGTCACCTTTAGCCATTATTTTTTACCCCCGAAAAACTTAGTCGCAGACCGCACGGCAAAACTCGCTGATACGATTACACCCAAAGTGTATTGATACCACTGCGGCATCACTTCCAACGCTGCAAACCCCTCTGCAACGACTGTGCGGCCCCATTCACCAGTAAACACTAGAATTAATGGGATGCTGAACAAAATTACAAGATATTCGTCTTTCCAACTGGACTGAGAACCTTGCGCCATAATGCGCTCCCAATCCGCTACAGACGTTTCCTTGGAAAGCATTATCTTTGCCTTAGCTTCCGCTTCAGTCAACTTCAGCTTTGCATCTGCCGCTTGTGCATCAGCTTTGCCTTTGAGCCAGCCACCCGCTAACTCAGTCAATGGCCCTATAAGTGCTTGGATCATTTTCTATCCCCCATTGCAGAAAATCCAAAGTATGCAGCCGTTACGCCAGATACGGCAACAACATAAACTGCTGCTATGTCAGCAAGTAATTCAGAGGCTTGGACTAAACCCAAATATGAAGCCAAGATAATTAAAAACGGATAACCAAGCATTCCAGATAAAGCGAACCATGTCATTTTAAGCTGCGCATCTCGCTTATGATCGGCGTCCAGCATTTTGCGCCGACGATCTTCAAGCATAATCGCTCTCTCATCATCCTCTAGCGTCCCATTTTTATTGAGATCGTAGTCCTCTACCATAGTAATGCTCCGCAATACGTTTGTTTGTGGTGATAATAACGATTTTATTTGTCTGCGTCAAAACAACCCACTGACCCAGTTTATTTTCCACTAACTTCAAGACAAACCACAGTCTGGCTGTTGTGAACAACCAAACCCTCTCTTGCCTTTCTGCGCTCTTGTTCGCATTCCTCGTATGTCGCGTGTGTTGGGCCGATCTGATAATACTTTAGTTCAGCAGATGGAATGTATTGTATAAAAACAAGAACGTAAATCATCACCACCGCCCCCTTGCTTTACCAACAATATAAATAGCTCCCGCTAAGATCACCCCGCCAACAGCAAATGCGGTCAGACCCACAGCCCAGTTAATGCAGTTATCTATAAACTCTTGTTTTTTGTATGCAGCCTCTTTGCGAATACGCCGCTGTTCCGCTTCTATTCTAAGAACCTCATCCCATGCCGATGGCCCATATATAAAAGATATATGATCTTTAATTTCTTTGCGCATTTGCTCCATTTTGCGCTTTTGGTTCCATATCAAGATCGCGGTTTCTTCATCGGAACCTTTAAAGGTCTTTTCCCACCAAGGCGGGTTTTTCTGGCGTTCTTCTAATCTATTGAAATCGGAAAAGGCTTGGCCCCACGTTGCAATCGTGTTGCCCATTTCTTGAATGTCTTTGCCTGTGGAAATAGCTGCCTTGAGCGTTTTATACGCTCCTGTTGCAAGTGCTACGCAGCTAACTGGGTCCATAGCATCATTTTCTCAACGCTTGCTCTATATTGTCGAGCTTGGTGAAGATCGCGGCGATGGTGGTTTTCATCTCTTTCATCTCACGATCATGTGAGTTTTTTGTGGCTTCGTGCTGAGCTTTGAGAACTGCTATGTCAGTATGATGCTGACCTTGGCGGTTGAACATGTAAATAACAACACCAGCTATAGGCAAAACAACCCACTGCATGATCGCATCAATCATCTCAAAGTTCACTTCCATCTTACCACTTACCTTCCCACACACGCAGGCCAGAAAATTCGTTACTCATTAACTTCCTTTTTAGCACATCTTTTACTGCTTGTGTATCTGTCCATGCTACTCCAGCCTCTTTTAGCCAGTTATTTAGCATAGCCATGTCCACGTTGCCGACATGCTTGTAGTCTGATGCGAATGCATTGGGGGATAGCTCACGCGCTTGCTGCGCGTCTTTCAGCGCTACAGATGCGTCATGCGTCTTTTTGATGATGAGCTTGTCATCTTCAAACTTAATGGTTTCTTTGATTTTAGTTGAGGTGTTTGCCATCTTCCCAAGCCTCATTTACGTCTGGTGTGGATGGATCATCAGCTTTTAGCGTACCGTCAGCCTTACGCGCACGCTTGCGCTTCGCTGGTGCTTTCTTCGCTGCAGGCTTCTTAGGCGCTGCCTTTGGCTTAGGCTCCTCAAGCGGAAGCTCAGGCAGAGCCTCTAACGCCATCGGTTTTGTTACGCAAATCTTCTCATATTCTGCTTGTGGAATATCAATAATATCGCCGTTACGCACGCGCCCTACGCTTGTGGACATGCTGCGATACTTAACTAAAACTCTCATACCTGCCTCCTGATAAAGAGAGAGGGCGTTGCCGCCCCCTCAATAACGTTATGACGTTATGATGTTGTGTTGTCGAACACGCCGCCGTTTGCAGCTTCGTTCTTACAGACCAATGTAAGTTCTGTAACAACTTGGCGAGTTGTGTTGTCGCCAGTTTTTGCAAGTGCAACGTTTTTGGTTGGACGCAATGTTGCGACTTCCCACATATCATCCTGCATGATGAATACGTCACGAGAACGGTTCTCACGGCTTGGCATGAACTCGATTGTTCCCCAAGGTGTAACGTATACTGCAAGTGATTTGATGACACGCTCGTCACCAGCTTGTACCGCTGAACGCTGGTTGTTGTTACCTGTGAAACCTAGAGCAACGTTCATTTGGAACGCTGATAGATATACAGTGTCAGGATTGCCACCGTTTTCCCAGATAGACTGCATAACACCATCAAAGCGTGCTTGTGAGAACGCGATCAATGTTGTTGTTTCGTCTGTACGTGCGTCTGTACCGTCACCAGTTGGGTCTGCACCTTCGTTAGCACCAAAGTCTGTGTTTGATGTCAACCATGCAGGCGCACCAGCAAGCTCACGCGCAGTTGTGGAGTTACCCGCTGCACGAGCATTGTTGTCGAAAAGTGCTTTTTCGATGTCCAATTTTTGCTCTTTGGCAATTTTTAGCGTTTGGTACGCGATTTCACGCGCACGGCCTGCTTTGTCCAAACCTTCGTCAGTGTCTGGAACGACAACTGCGTTTTTGAAGATTTGTGTGTAGTTGCCCAAGCGAGTTGTCGCTGAACGTGCTTCTGCAGTCGTTGCGTCACCCTCGATATGTGCGTTAGCC
>Ga0194022_1000048_pt1 | contig 15544 bp, 17 predicted proteins | sample IW29Aug16_MG_FD_144483 | JGI IMG/M metagenome (GOLD analysis project Ga0194022, IMG submission 144483) | Freshwater microbial communities from the Broadkill River, Lewes, Delaware, United States - IW29Aug16_MG | ecosystem: Environmental > Aquatic > Freshwater > River | place: USA: Delaware...
GATAGTGTAGGTATTAAGGTAACTTCCACTAGAGAAGGGTATCGAGCAGTGATACATGATCATACATCCTTAAAATTTGATATCGAGATGGATTATTCTTGTTCTATCGGCTTTAGCGAAGAGCATGGAGTAGTTTTCACGGCGTATATCTTAGGGTACGGGGATGATGAACCAGAAGAAGTCGAAACAAGGCTTGAAAGACTGATTGATGAGGCTGTGGAGCTTAATAAGTTCGATAGTGACTATCAGCAGCTATACTGTATTGCGCATGAACTAGACAGGTGCTCTGAGAGGCTACGCACGGTAGCTAATCAGATGGAGGATTCAACGCAAATACAGGATCTCTTCGATGTTGATCCTGACGATCTTCCCGAGGTAGATGACGATGAATATACCAGTTCGAATTGAAGACTTTCCAAATCATAATGAGAGCATTGGGCGTATAGGCGAGAACCTAGTTAGCTATTACCTAGAGGCGGTGGGTATTGAGTGCTCTATTGTTGATCGAAGAGGCTCGGATATCTGGTGCAAGTCTAGTGATGGCAAGCTCTTTACGATTGAGGTGAAGAGTACCCCTAAGACGCATTTAGCTAAGACAGGTTTAGATGGTACGGAGTATCGTTACTATGTTTATACCCTGAAAAAGAAAGAAGCAGACCAGTTTGTACTAGTCTGCCTCGATACAAGTCTTATTAGAATTTTAAGTAAAGAGATGTTGCTCAAAAGAGTTAATAAAAGAATGCTGCATATGAAGCCGGAAGAATTTACGGAAGAACTTATGCGGCAGGATATTGAGCGGTTAAAGGATACCTACTCCCTAACTCAAGTCGAGACATAGCTTATAAGATAGATCTCTCTATAGGGGTTTACTCTCGGGAACAGTGGTTCCGTTATATCACATTTCAGCATTTTTGTAAATCCCCTAATTGTTGACTCTGTTAGGGGAACATGGGATAATACTTACACCCTCATGATTAATCTTCATTATATCAGAGCGGCAATTGAAGCTAATACTGGCAAACGACTCTCCCTAGAAGAAGTACGCACCTTGCTCGTCGAAGAAGGTTTGATCACCCAGAAACGGGCTGATCGGGACGCTGTTATTTTTCGCGGGTATAATGAGTTCTTCTGGTCTGATGGTTTCGGACGAGAGGTAGATGGCGAGATTGATGATGAAGAGGGTTTACCAGATAATTATGTTCCCGGTTCCTAGGAGAGAAAGATATGTCGAATTGTGGTGCTTCGAATGGCCCGAAGCAGAAAGGTACGCCTAAGAAGCCTAAGCTCTATGGTGGCGGTATGGCTAAAAAGAAAAAAGGATACCATGAAGGTGGTACTCCTCTGACGATGCCAAAAGGTGATCGTCCCGTATATGTAAAACCTTCTTTACCTAAGCCCAAAGGTGATCGTCCAAGAGTTGATGATTTCTATACGCCCTCAAAGCCTCGCGGCGATAAGCCTACAACACCGGGCTACACTCGTCCGGGCTTTCTTCCGGGCTTTGATCCGGTTACGCTTCCCTATCGAGGGCCAAGACCTAGACCTAAGCCTCGTCCAATCCCCGGTAGAGGCAAGCCTACGAAAAGGCCAATAAATAGAACTTATGGTATCTTGAACGCAATTCGTGGCGGTCAAAGAGGCCCGAAGTAATGTCTTTCCTTGGGGTGGTGGTCTTTTGTGCTAGTCTAGATTTCACCACCTGCCAAATTACTAGTAAGGCAGATTTATTTGATACCATTGAAGCTTGTCAGCAAGATGTAGTGAAAGTGGTTAATGGTGCTACCTCTCAGGGCTTTATTGCGAGAGGGTATTGCGCCCCGGTCAATTCGGGTATGCAAACATAGCGGGAACTAATTCAAATAATTGAATGTTATAATTACCTTCGTTATTGCATTAGCGGAGGTAATTATGCTACAATATCTAAAGACTAAAATTTACAATATTTATAAAGCTATAGAAGTCGCACAACAAAAACGAGCAGATTATTGGATCCTGCATAATTTAAGCGACAGAGAGTTACGAGACCTAGGTATCGGGCGATCACAAATCAGGGAATTGGTGTACGGGGATGTTAGCGGAACTAGCCGCTGCTAACGCCGCATTCGGGGTCATAAAATCCGCGATTAGTAATTCTAAAGAATTAGCTGATTGTGCAAAATCCATAGCAGCCTTTGTAGGTGCCGAGGAAGATCTCAAGGCGAAAGCAGAAAAGCGAAAGAAGAGTCCTTTTAACAAAGTGCTCGGCAAGGACTCCGATGACTTCGAAGAGTTCTTAGCCCTAGAGAAGATCGCCCAACAAAAAGCGGCCCTTCAATCGCATATGCGGCTATTTGGAAGACCGGGCTTATACGATTCTTGGGTGGAGTACCAAGCTAAGGCACGCAAGGCACGCAAAGAAGCCCAGATGCAGCGTGAGAAAGAACGGCAAGAGCTTATCGAAGTTCTAACGTGGGTATTCATTGTTCTCGTTGTCTGGGGTGGAGCGGGTTTTGGCATGTGGTATTATTTTTATGGCTAAGATCGATAAGTCAAAAATGAAATGCAACAAGCCTCGTCGCACCCCGGGTGCTTCGAAGAAGTTTGTTGTTAAAGCTTGCGAGAATGGCAAGGAAAAGATTGTTCGTTTCGGTGATCCTAATATGCGGATCAAGAAGTCGAACCCAAAGAGGCGTAAGAGCTTTCGTGCTCGTCACAAATGCTCAACCGCAAAATCCAAACTAACGGCTAGGTACTGGTCGTGCAAGAAATGGTAGCAGTATGTCCCTAGTTAGAAACATCAATGCGCGTAAGAAGGCAGGTACTTCACGCTCTAAGAAAAACAGCACCATAAGCGATAAAGCCTACAAGCAGATGCAAAAAGGTTGGCCCAAGAACAAGGCAAAAAAGAAGGCATAACTTATGAGCGATGACAGGTTGGATAGAATGGAGCAAAAGATAGATAAGATGGCTGATGCTATTGTCTGTCTTGCTCGTATGGAAGAACGCATGGTCACGCTTTTTAAGCGTATGGATAACTTTGACGAGACTGTGCGCAAAGTAGATGCTCGTATGGATGAGCAGGAGAAGCAAGCTATTGCGCGGGGCCAGAAGATTGCCTTTGCGGAACGGTTCTTCTGGATGGTCTGTACAGGCGCAGTTGGTCTAGCATTTGTGTATTTAAGATGAGCGATAAAAAACCATTAACTGAGCGGCAAGAAGCTCTAATCAATGCCTTGATGGGCGAAGCTAACGGAGATTTCCGCGCGGCTATGCGTATTGCAGGGTATTCAGAGCACACTACGGTCAAAGAGGCTATTACGCCTATTCGTGACCATATTGTAGATGCAGCGCAAACAATGATGGCGATGAATGCCCCTAAAGCAGCGGCAAGTCTAGCAGGAGTATTCTATGATCCAAGTGCATTAGGGGCTCGTAACATTGTTGCGGCTGCTAAAGAGGTTTTGGATCGTGCAGGGGTAGTGAAGCGGGAACAGCTTGAGGTCAAAGGGCCAGAGGGCGGTATTTTTATTCTTCCACCTAAGCAAGAGACATAATGACAGACTTCCCAGAGAAGCGCAGAGCACATGCAAAAGCTCGCGTAGCTTACGGATATAAACCATCAGAGGATGATCCTTGTATTCTCATACCTGATGAGGAGATGGTTCCTATCATTGTCGAGACACTGGACTTTATTGACAATGGCGGGTCTTTACGAGAAGCTGCAGCATTCCTTACGAACAAGACCGGGCAATCGATCTCTCACCAAGGGATCAACAAGATCTGGAAAGAACGACGAGGATCTAAGCCCGATAACGAGCGAGAGAAACGACAGAAGAAAGAACGTCGAAGACTAGCTCCTAAGACAGGCCCAGAGAAAGCCAAGGCGCGTATTAAACGTAAAGCAGCGGATGCTAAACGTGTACTGACGCTACAGAAAAAAAAACTGGAAAACTGGGAGGATCGTACAGCCCCCAAAGACGAGCCAGTTAGAACAAATGGTATAACAGAAAGCCTTGATTTCGAGGCTGTTCCAGAAGAGCGTGAGATTATATTCACGCCAAACCCCGGCCCTCAGACTGAGTTCCTAGCATCATCAGAACGAGAGGTACTTTATGGGGGCAGTGCCGGAGGTGGAAAAACCTACAGCCTGATTGCTGACCCTATGCGTTACTTTAGTAATGCTAACTTTAACGGGCTAATCTTACGTCGAACTAACGATGAACTTCGTGAGATTATCTGGAAAACACAAGAGTTATACCCCAAGGCTTTTAAAGGTGCTAAATGGCAAGAAAAGAAGTCACAGTGGGTATTTCCAAGCGGAGCACGTTTGTGGCTCACGTACCTTGAGCGCGATGAGGATGTACTCAGATACCAAGGTCAAGCGTTTAGCTATATTGCCTTTGACGAACTGACGCAGCATCCTACCCCCTTCGCTTGGAATTATATGAGATCTCGTTTGCGTACAACGGATCCAGATCTCCCTATCTTCATGCGCGGCACAACAAACCCCGGTGGCCCCGGACACTCATGGGTTAAGCGCATGTTTATCGATCCGGCCCCTGCGAATACTCCATTTGCAGCAACGGATATCGATACAGGTGAAGAACTAAGATACCCTGACAATCATCCAGAGAAACCCGGTCAGGCACTATTTAACAGACGATTTATTCCGGCAAGTCTGTACGACAATCCTTACCTAGCCAACGATGGAGCTTACGAGGCTAACCTTCTCTCTCTACCAGAGATGCAGCGAAGACAACTCCTAGAAGGTGATTGGGCGATTGCTACAGGTGCAGCCTTCCCAGAGTTTAGGACAAGTGTACATGTTGTCGAGCCTTTTGAAATACCTGATACGTGGCGAAGATTTAGATCCTGCGACTACGGATATTCATCGTACAGTGCAGTCCACTGGTTCGCGATTGATCCAAGCTACGAAACGCTCATTGTCTATCGTGAGCTCTACTTGTCGAAGCATACTGGCAGGGATCTGGCGAAAGCTGTTCTCCAAGCTGAACAAGGTGAGAATATCAGTTACGGAGTACTTGATAGTTCGTGTTGGCATAATCGTGGGCAAATTGGCCCGTCTATTGCCGAAGAAATGGTCGCAATAGGTTGCAAATGGCGACCTTCAGACCGATCAGCCGGAGCCCGAGTAGCAGGTAAAAACAGACTGCACGAACTACTAAAAGTAGACGATTTTACGGAGATGCCGGGACTAGTCTTCTTTGATACCTGCAGACAGATTATTGCGGATCTACCTGTCATTCCTAGTGACCCTAAAGGATCCGATGATATCGATCCTAGATACGCAACAGACCATGCTTACGACAGTGTGCGATACGGCATCATGAGTAGGCCTCGATCAGCAAGTCCATTCGACTTTGGAAAAGGTATTCCCGAGCAAAGATGGCAACCATCTGACAATATATTTGGATACTAACTATGGCATTTATGAATCCACCCGATGATAACGGCGAAGATATCGTCAGTGAAGATAAGGTAATCTCACTGGAAGAAGACGGAGATGTAGTAGAGGAAAACCTCGAATACTCCGGCTTGGTAGCACACGTTCAATCATCCTACACCAAAGCTAAAGATCAGCGGATGCAGGATGAAGAGCGATGGCTAGATAGCTATCGTAATTATCGCGGGATCTATGGGCCAGAGGTTCAGTTTACCGATACAGAGAAATCTAAAGCCTTTGTTAAAATTACAAAGACTAAAGTATTAGCGGCGTATGCACAGATTGTAGATGTCCTATTTGCAGGATCTAAATTCCCAATCGGGATTGAGTCACGCCGCTTCCCAAGTAACGTAGCAGATGCGGTACACTTTAATCCCAAAGCCATTACAGAGGATCGTGTAAAGGATGAGATGAAAGTGGACTATAAGGTTCCACGCAATATCAAGCGTCCAGACATTGCGCGTGACTTGGGGTATTACGAAGACCGTCTTGGCCCAATCAAAGACGATCTGGAAATGGGGCCGGGCGTAACACCAGAGTCCATCACCTTCGAGCCTGCTAAACGTGCAGCTATGGAGATGGAAAAAAAGATGCACGATCAGCTTGAAGAAAGCCATGCATCTAAACATCTACGTTCTGTAGCGTTTGAGATGAGCCTATTTGGAACAGGTATCCTAAAAGGCCCGTTTGCCTTCGATAAAGAGTATGCGCGTTGGAATGACGATGGCGAATACGACCCAGACTTTGTGACTATTCCTAAAGTCGAGCATGTATCTATCTGGGATCTATATCCTGATCCTGATAGTCGTAATATGGATGAGGCAGAATTTGTAATTCAGCGTCACCGCATGAGCCGCACTCAGTTGCGCAATCTAAAGCATCGTCCACACTTCCGCGAAGAAAGCATCGAGCTTGCCATCGACTATGGCGCAAGCTATCAGCGTGAATATTGGGAGCACACTCTAGACGATAACAATAGCACGGAAAGCGTAGAGCGTTATGAGGTGCTAGAGTATTGGGGTGTTGTAGATGCAGAGACTGCAGAAGCAGCCGACTTAGACATACCTAAAGAGCTAGAAGATCTAGACGAGATCCAAGTAAACGTATGGGTCTGTAACGGTCAGGTTCTACGTCTGGTTTTAAATCCATTTACACCAAGCCGCATTCCTTTCGCAGCCGTTCCATACGAGATGAACCCGTACTCATTCTTCGGTATCGGTGTTGCAGAAAACATGAACGATACGCAGTTGCTAATGAATGGCTTCATGCGTATGGCTGTAGATAACGGCGCACTATCTGGTAACTTGTTGATCGAGATTGATGAGACAAACCTTGTGCCGGGGCAAGACATGAGCGTGTATCCGGGCAAGGTCTTCCGTAGACAAGCCGGAGCTCCGGGTCAGGCCATCTTCGGCACCAAGTTCCCGAATGTTACTCAAGAGCTATTGTTGATGTTCGACAAAGCTCGTCAGCTTTCAGACGAAAGCACAGGCATTCCATCTTATTCACACGGTGTATCTGGAGTGATGTCGGTGGGCCGTACCGCGAGTGGTATGTCGATGCTGATGGGTGCATCACAACAAGCAATCAAAACGGTTGTTCGTAATATCGATGATTACCTTCTATCGCCTATCGGTAGAGCATTATTTGCATTCAATATGCAGTTTGATTTCAATCCCGAGATGGTTGGAGATCTAGAGGTAATCGCTCGGGGTACGGAAAGCTTGATGCGTAACGAAGTGCGCAGCCAACGCCTTATCCAGTTTATGCAAATGACTGCTAACCCACAGATGGCACCGTTTGTTAAGTACGACTATATTCTACGCGAGATGGCAGCTTCGATGGATCTAGATGAAGATCGCATCCTAAACGATCCTCGCGAAGCAATGCTACAAGCTAAGATGATGGCAGATATTGCTAAGGTAATGCCACAAGAAGAGCAGCCACAAGCACAAGGTGCTGCGCCTAGCCCACAAGATCCAACGGGCAATGGCGGTGGTAATATTGCTCCGGGGCAAGCACCAGAACCGGGCGCACCTGGATTCACAGGCGGCGGCGGTGGGGCTAATGGTGGGCAACCACAACAGCCACAAGCACAGGGTGGAGCACCAACACCACAAGGACAACCACCCGTACAATGATGGACAATAAATTCTATCGATCCCTTCTCGTTCTAGTGAACAACAAGGACGTAATGGATCTCGTTAATACTTACGTCGAAGCTCGTATCTTTGTCTTACGAGATCAGCTTGAGACAACAAAAAGCCATGAGCGTATTCTAGAAATACAAGGGGCAATCGCAGAACTACGGCGATTTAAAACCCTACGCGAAGAGGTTCTCAAGGGAGCAGAATAAGTGGGTCTACTGGATTTTATATTCGGCAATGACGAGGATGACCTAGAGGCAACAGAGCCAAAGCATCCGTTAGAAAGCGTACCGGGATGGTCGCGTCCGATGGGGGCTTCTACTAATGATCCACAGGTCGGTGAAGACGATGCAGGCAATCCTGTATTTCGTACAGCGTTAGGCAGAACGTATACTGTCCGAGTAAATCCAGATCAGCGTACTATACGACAGAAAGTTACAGATGCGGCTCCCGCCGTTGTTGAAGCAGTAAAAGATTACGCACAGAACCCTACATTACCCACTAAAGAGCAGGTTGGGCAATTTGCCTATGATGCAACTGTAGGCGCAGCCGAAGATCTTGATAACATCATGTTCAAAGGTGAGGGTACTATTGGCGATGCTCTAGGTTTAGCATCCGGTGTTGGCTTAGGTGCTCGGGGCGCAAATATAGCTGCAAAGGCACTAACAGGAGATGGCATTGCTCCAGAAGGTGAGCCCGGCACAGTACTTGGACTATTTTTACCCGCCATAAAAAACTCTAAACATCAAAGTAATGTTACTTTAGCCGACACGATGAAGGCCAATGGTGCTTCTCGGGATGAGATCTGGAATAAGACAGGTCTTTGGCAATTAGCAGAGCAGGGCGAGTGGCTAACTGAGATAGATGATAGCAAGGCAGAGATTGCCTTAACAGCTAAGTTTAACAAGACAAAGTTTCCTAAACAGTACAAAACAGAGACTGTTATAGAGAAACGTCCAACAACATCTGCACCATCTCGCGAAGATAGGATTTCTGCAAAGATTCAAGTTCACAAGACTTTGTTAGAAATACAGAAAGATTTTGTACAAGGACTTATCACAGAAGAAGAAGCTAAACGCCTAGCTATGGCGCAGCAGGTATATTTAGATGATCTTCTAAATAATAAAACTACGGACTTTGAAGAGGTAGAGGTTACTAAAAAAGTAGAGATCCCTCGCAAACCTCTAACAACAGGCCGTGGCCCACAAATGAAGGGCGGTAAGTCTACCCTCGATGAAGTTCTTTTTCATGATGATTTCTTTTCCGAAATGTCTGAGATGGGCATCGACGTTTCTAACACAACAGCCGAAGCAGGTAGGCGTAAAGCACAGTCGGCAGGATTTAGTGCATCAGGAAATCAGTTTAGATCGGAACCAAGTTCTTTTCAGGATGTAAACCGTATTAACTCATACAAAAATGCTGCTAATTGGAAGGACGCTCCGCGCAATGAAGCGGATAAAGTTATTGTAGATAAATGGAAGAAAGGTGAAATACCTGAAGAACAAGTAGATGCTGAGATGATCCTATCTACTATGTTACATGAGGTGCAGCACTTCATAGATGCGGAAGTTAAGTCTGATACAGGTACAGGATTTAATCATCTAGATTCCCCTAGAGTTCGAGGGGAAATGCGGTCAGAGTTAGAGCGGCAACTACGGTTCTTGGTCTCTACAAAACCCTCGACTGAAGTAAAAACTGCTCTTTCGCTAATGCATGAGCTTATTTATGAGCCTGTAGACCTAGAGGACATTATTGGCGGCACACTATTATCCCCATCTAAGTCTGAAAAGTTCTCGGTCAATGATATTTTAGATAGTGTCTATGGCCCAGAAAACTCCTACGCAAAAAGCCAGATTACAGAACTAGGTAACGTCAAAAACATGTCAGCGCACCAAGTCCTTAACCTAGGTAAAGTCTTTGATAAGTGGAGGGAATACAATACTGTGATGGCTTCGTTCCCGCCAGATCATATCAATCACAATATTGCAAAGCAGGATGCTAAGATGGAGTTTATTCATCGAGTGTCGGGTACAGTCGAGGCCGATGGAATGGGTGCGGATTTCTATAATTCAAATTCCGTTATGGGCGACATGGTAGGCCCAAATAATGTGGATAATAAACGCGCACGGGCAAATGCTATATTCCACTTACTAGACTCCGGCGAACTTAACGATGTCATGGACGAATATTACAAGACCATGCGGAGCGGGTTAGCTCAAAATATTAACGTCTCAGATACAGAGCTTTATTACTTAGAAGGCGGCGAAACAAAGTCTCGATTGGTTCAAGCAAGACGCGACATGACTGCTGAAGAACGTGCGGCAACACCCCCATATAAAATGCTCGATAGAGATGAAGAGCGCATTTGGTTTGCCGACACTTATGGATATTGGAACAAAAAGTAATGAGACAATCTTTAAATGAAGCTCGTAAGGGTATTACTACGGAAGCAGGTTCAGAAATGGCAAAGAAAAAATTTCAATTAGATGAAAAAAAAGCAGACTTAGACAAAGATGGTAAGCTGAGTGATTACGAGCGTACCCGAGGCGAGGCTGTACAAAAAGCCATCCAAGGAAACATGTACAAAGGTGGGATGCCTTGCTCATGTGGAGCTATGGACGAGTGTGGATGCGGTGAAAACGTAGATCCTGTCTCCGGCAATCCAATCCCTATCGGATCCACTGCAGAGAATGTGCGTGACGATATTTCTGTTATGATCTCTGAAGGAGAATACGTCCTACCTGCAAATGTAGTTAAGTGGCACGGCCTAAAACATATCATGGACATGCAGGCTGAAGCTGAGATGGGTCTGATGAGTATGCACAGCATGGGCCTTATCCAAGAGGTAGATCCCGAAGGCAAGGTAACCTGCGACGAATGTGATGGAGAGGGTTGTGAGCATTGCGAAGGGAAAGGGTATCACGAAGACGAACCCAGTGGCGAAGATACTGAGGACACCGAGGTACAAGCAGCAGACGATACCAAACAAGAAGAAAAAGAAGAATACGAAACACCCGAAGGCAACACAATCGAAATGGCTGACGGAGTGAACGTAGACGAAGAGGAGCGCGAATATCCTGACCTAGAAGAGGATGAAGAATATTATCCCAAGAAGGTCGAAACTTCGCTTTATGGCATGGTGAAAAAACCAACAATAAAATTCATCATTTAATTAATCTGGGCTACCCGAGGAAGGCCTTGGCCCCCAACATAAGAGAATAAAATGGCAAAGTATAAAGGTGCTTATCGAGAAGACTTAGACAAAGACAATATGTCTTATTCACAAGAAATGGCAGCGCAGCAAGAGATGCCCCCGGCGCAAGGGCAAGAAGACGAAACGTACAAGAAACGGTACGGAGATCTTCGTCGGCATAATCAGCATCTCATGTCACAGAAAGAGCAAGAGATCGCACAACTTAAAGCGCAGCTAGATCAAGCTACACGGCAACAGATCCGCTTCCCTAAAAACGATCAAGAGGTGGATGCATGGGCTAAGAAATACCCCGAGGTTGCAGCGATTGTAGATACGATAGCACGTAAACGCGCTAACGAAGCATTAGAAGAGGGTGAACGTCGATTAGGCCACCTTTCTAAGCTAGAGCACAAGATTAATCGTAGAGAGGCAGAGCAGCAGCTTCACCACTATCATCCAGACTTTAATCAGATCCGCAACGATCCAAAGTTCCATGAGTGGGTGTCTATGCAGCCTCAGAATATTAAAGATTCCTTATATAAAAACAGCACAGATGTTCTAGCAGCAGCTAGAGCCTTGGATTTATATAAAGCGGATACAGGTCGCAAAACTAAGCGTTCGAAATCAGCAGCACAGTCTGTTGGTCGCTCTTCTGCAGCAACGCCGGGATCAAACGGAAAGCCCCGGTTTAGTGAAAGTCAGGTAGAGCGTATGTCTGACGCAGAGTTTGAAAAGTACGAAGAGGCTATTCTTACAGCAATGAAGACAGGCAACTTTGTATATGACCTAAGTGGAAATGCACGCTAACGTATTGCACTATTTGCATATGTTGTGCTATAATACAGGTATTATTGATACCTCAATAATTGTCTAGGGCCGTTTTTATAACCTACCCCTAGAAATTTTTACCCATCAGAAGAAAACGACAAAAAGTCTACCAGTGTTGGGAGGCCCGTATATACGGCAGTATATACGCACCCTCTGCAAGGCACTGCCACTTCGATGTCTCTTCTGTGTTTTGAACTGACCAAATCTGGTCACGCCATTTCATTAGAAGGAGATTTAAAATGGCATTCGGACAAGAGACAAGCTCTCCACATCAGAGCAACTTCTCAAATGGAAATTTCTCGCCCACCCTGTACTCAAAAAAGGTACAGAAGGCGTTCAGAAAGAGCTCCGTTATTGAAGATGTAACTAATACGGATTACGCGGGAGAAATCGCGAACTACGGTGATTCGGTGAAGATCGTCAAGGAGCCTGATATCACTATCACGAACTATCTTCGTGGCACACAATTGGCTACACAAGATCTTACAGATGCCGGGTTTACTTTGCAGATCGACTCTGCTCAGTACTTCCAGTTCGCAATCGATGACATTGAAGAAGCACACTCTTATCATTAATGGGAGCTTTTAGGGGTAACCCTAATCGAAAAACTACGTGAATTGTCTGGGACATCCTAACGTAAAGACGAGGACAATCAGCAGCCAAGCCGCACTAGCGGAAGGTTCAACGACCATCCCGAGAGGGAGTAGGGCCAAGCGGCCCGAAGCGCGTAGCCCCTAACACAGAGTTAGGGTGATGATATGGTCTCCTCTGCATAGAAATATGCAGCAGTTCTTAACTAAGAACGGACAAGAATTAGCGAAACTTGTTGAAGATTTGGCACATCAATTTCATGGATCTAGCAACTGACCGCGCAGGCTATAAGTTGCGTGATAAGTTTGACCAAGACTGCTTGGGATACCTAACTGGTTACGTGCGTAACGCAGGTGATACAGCATGGATCCGCAACACAACAGTTAACGGCGGCGAAAAAGCAGACACAACTGCAGGCTCCGACGAATTGTTGGCGGCAAACAAGCTCGACATAGCTGACTTCGGTGGTACTCCACTAACAGGTACTGCAGACGCAGACACACACGAATTGACCTCAATTCCTGTAGCTGCAGGTGGCGGTACAGGTGCTATCACTTCACCTTTGGCAATCATGAACCGCATGGCTCGTCTAATGGACGCAGCAAATGTGGACACTGATGGTCGTTGGATTGTTGTTGATCCTGTCTTCAAAGAAATCCTAATGGATGAAGACGCGAAATTGATCAACGCTGATTTCGGCGGTGAAGGCGAAGTACGCAATGGTCGTCTACCGGGTACAATCCGTGGCTTCCGCGTATATGTTTCTAACAACCTACCATACTTCGGTACAGGTGCAGGAACAGCAGCAAGCGCAGGCTCACAGGACAACTGGGGCTCAATCGTTGCAGGCCATGACTCAGCAGTAGCAACTGCGCAACAAATCACGAAGACTGAGAGCTTCCGCTCACCAGATACCTTCGCAGACGTTGTTCGCGGAATGCAATTGTATGGCAAGAAGATTCTACGCCCAGAAGCGTTGATGACTGCAAACTACAACCTTGCATAGTGCGGGTCTTTGGGGGCCGGGCCTAACTGGCCCCCTTTCTTTATAAGAGGCTGAGATGGCTACTACCTTTAGAGATTTATGTAACAAACTCCTTCGTCGATTGAACGAAGTGGAGATCGAGTCATCTTTGTTTAATGATACGCGAGGCGTACAAGCACTTGCTAAAGATGCAGTGCGTAATGCTATCACACAGATTAATCAACAAGAGTACGAGTGGCCCTTCAATGCGGCAACATATGACCAACTTTTAATCGTCGGTCAGACAGACTACTCTTGGCCTAGTGACCTTAAAATCGTAGATTGGCATAGTTTCTATATCCAGAAAGACGATGGCCTAGGCACACAAACAACTACTCTAAATCTGATCGACAGAGATGAGTATATTAAATTACATAGAAATGCCGATCTAGATGCAGGATCTGATGGTAGAGGTATTCCTAACTACGTCTTTCGCAGACACGGCAGTGGCTTTAGTGTAAGCCCCTCACCAGACAAAGCATACTCTGTGCGGTATGATTATTACCGCGTTCCTGAGACACTCACGAATGCTGCAGATGAAAGCCGTGTTCCAAGCGAGTTCGATTATGTAATTGTCGATGCTGCGCTTTATCACATGTACATGTTTAAGGATAACATCGATGCAGCAAACACTGCACGGCAGTCCTTCGAGGTTGGGCTCAAGAGCCTGCAATCCATCTACATCAATTCATATGATTATGTGAGGGATACGAGGATAGCCTTCTAATGGCAGATGATATTAAAAGCGCACAGATTATCTGTAGCGGTGGACTTAATAGTAACGAGAACAACCTAGCTCTCTCTGAAAGCAGCCCCGGCGGTGCCTCTCGTTTGATCAATTATGAGCCCTCCATGTTTGGGGGCTATCGTCGTGTTGAGGGGTATCGCGAGCTAGATGGCAACCTAGGCGAAGTAGGCCAGACAGGTGTTACGGCTACAGGTAAAGTTCTAGGCGTATTTATCTATCGTAACGAGCACATTGGTAATCCATATTTTATTGCCGCTCGAAAAGACTATGCATCTAACACCTATAGCTTTTATAAATACGTCTTCTTTGCGGGATGGCAGGTTATGACAACAGGCCTTCCTGCGTCTGCCTTAGAGGTAACCAAAAGTGGTCGTACAGTAGAGAAGATACGCGCTGCACAATGGAACTTTGGTGATGGATCACATATTGCTTTTGTGGACGGTGTTAACAATTGTACAGTCTTTGATGGCGTCAATTGGAAACAAATAAGCACTACAGGAGCGGGTACTGATGCAGATCCCGGTGGCCCACAGGCTCTAGCCGCACCTTCAGTTGTAGAGGTTTTTGAGAAAAGTCTATTCCTGTCCGGGGATAGTGCCTTCGGCCCTATAGCTGCATACTCAGCCGCAGCGGATTGGTATGATTTTACGGCAGCAAATGGCGGTCAGCTTGTAGCCGGATTTAGTATTGTTAACATTAAGCCTTTCCGTAACAACCTGTTCCTATTCGGTAACAATGACATTAAGAAGGTTGTCCCTGATAGCACGTTTGCCTTTCTAGTAGAAAATGTCACAAACAACGTGGGCTGTATTGCAAAAGACAGTGTTGTTGAGATCGGTGGGGATCTAATGTTCCTCAGCCCAGATGGCTTACGTCCTGTTGCGGGTACATCTAAAATTGGTGATGTTGAACTCCAGACACTATCCAAGCCTATCCAAGGTAAGCTCGTAGACATTATTAAAAACTACGACATGGACACAGTTAATAGCTTAGTTATTCGATCTAAAAGCCAAGTAAGACTATTCTATGGCGATGATGATGATGAGCCCAGTGAATCAATGGGTGTTATCGGAGCCCTAAGTGCTAACAATACTCAGATTGGTTGGGAGTTTGGAGAGCTACAGGGTATTAGATGTTCTTGCTGTACCTCTGGATATGTAGGTCGCATCGAGTATATCTTGCACGGTGATTATGATGGCAAAGTCTACCAGCAAGAGTACGGTACGTCCTTTAACGGCGAAGATATAATTAGCATCTATAGTACTCCTTACATCGATTTTGGCGACACAGAAGAGCGTAAGGTGATGCGTAAAATTAACACCTTTGTTCGTGCTGAAGGGCCATTCGAGCTTCTGCTATCCGTACAGTTTGATTGGGGGGATGTTAACGTGGCCCGGCCCTCAACATACACCCAGGAATCTGAAGGTCAGCCTGTGGTCTATAACGGACGTAACATTAATTATGTTGTCGGGAATGGGACATCCAACATTATCTTTGGCGGTGCTTCGAAACCGATCATGACAACAGACGTACAAGGTAGCGGTTTCTCTGCCCGAGCTTCCTACGTTTC
>Ga0194022_1000054_pt1 | contig 14732 bp, 10 predicted proteins | sample IW29Aug16_MG_FD_144483 | JGI IMG/M metagenome (GOLD analysis project Ga0194022, IMG submission 144483) | Freshwater microbial communities from the Broadkill River, Lewes, Delaware, United States - IW29Aug16_MG | ecosystem: Environmental > Aquatic > Freshwater > River | place: USA: Delaware...
CAAGGTGGTTCTCCCACTATGTCTGGTGGTGGAGGTGGTGGTATGATGCCAGTAGGAATATCTAAAAAAGAAGTATTAAATAGTTTATATCAGGCACAGTTAGTTGGTTTCTTATATAAGCAAGGATAATGGCAAATAATACAAATACAAGATCTGGAAACATAAAACTATTTCAGATATTTTCTACAAAAGGAAATGGTTCTGTAGATATATCTGGCTCTGCTGTGGACATTAGATATTATGAAAGCGTTCTTTCAAATTCAGTTTCCTTAACCACTACTGTCATAGAAACTGGATTGTCTCTTACAGAATCCGAAGAGACAATCAACAAAGGGTTGCTTGATACTTTACCAATAAGAGGTGGAGAGCAGGTACTTATTGAAATTGAAGATGCTCAAGAAGAAAAAAATAAATTAATTTTCAAAGATGATGCATCTTTTTATGTAAATAGAGTTCGTGATATAAATCCAGGAACACAGCAAGATTTATATTATATGGATTTATGCACAAGAGAGTTTATTGCTAATGAGCAATCTAGATGTGTGGTAAGATATAATGAAAAAATATCAGATAACATTCAAAAGATACTTAAAGATGAGAGAGGTCTTAAAACAGAAAAAGAAATTGATGTAGATGAAACTGCCATTGATTATAATTTTATTGGCAATTCAAGAAAACCATTTTATGTTTGTACATGGTTGGCATCAAAATCTGTTCCTGCAACAGCAGGTCAAATTGGTGGAGCTGCTGGATATTTCTTTTATGAAACTTATGATGGATTTAAATTTAAATCAATTGACAACTTATTCAAACAAGAACCAAAGAAAAAATATATCTACACAAACACTGCGGATCCCGTAGAAGAATATGATAGCAAGATTTTGTCTTACCAAATTAAAAGAGATATTGACTTGCAAAACAATCTTACATTAGGAACATACTCAAATCGAAGTTTGTTCTTTGACTTTGTGGCAATGGATTATAAAGTAAGAGATTATAATGTAGATGAAAATCAAAGTGGAAAAATTGTTTCGGCAAGTGATAATGATATTAACTATGTTGCAGATGAGTTTAGAACACCTATATCAAGATTGATGAATCATGTTTTGGATATTGGAGTTCTTCCTCGCGGAAATACTGCAGAAGATCAATTAAAAAATACCAAGGCAAGATTGGACAAACCCACTTATGATGCACCAACAACAATGGTGCAGTCTATCATGAGATACAATCAACTCTTTACAATCAAGACTGAGATTATTATTGCTGGGGATTTTTCTCTTCGTGCTGGGGATTTAATTTACTGTGACTTCCCTGAACTTTCCACGGATAAGAAGTCCAATACAAATAAAAATAAAGAAAGTGCTACTGGTGGCATATATATGATAGCGAGCTTATGTCACAGGATAACACCAAGAGAGACTTATACTAGTCTAACTCTTGTCCGTGATACATTTGGAAGAAAACCGTTTAACTAAAATGGAAAAGAAAACACTCCAACAACACATCAATGATGATAAAGATGAATTGGATAATGTGGATCTAAATCCACAGAGACGTAGACATATTGTAAGTGAACTAGATCAACTGGAACAGTATCAGGTAAATCACCCAGATACAGATCATGATCCAAATCCATTGGAACTTTTTTGCGACCTCAATCCAGACGAACCAGAATGTAAAGTGTTTGACATCTGATGATAGAACAAGGATTTTTAAAGAAGCATTACCTTGGAAGAGATGGATTTATCTGGTGGATTGGTCAGATAGTAGATAGTGAAGTTTGGGAAACAAACTTACCGGGTTATAGAACAGAAACTACTGATGATCAACGTGGATTTGATTATAGATACAAAGTTCGAATCATGGGGTATCATACCTCAAGTTACGAATTAAAGGATGACGAACTTCCTTGGGCACCATGTATGCTTCCAGTTACTGCTGGTGGTGGAACTGGAGGTTCTGGACAGACTCCAAACCTCAGGCAAGGTAACTTTGTCTATGGGTTCTTCATAGATGGAGAGGATGCACAGCAACCAGTTATTATGGGAGTGTTGGGTTACAACCAATACACTGCGATAACAAATGAAACACTTAAAGGTGAGTTTCCTTTTAAACCTTTTGAAGGTTACAAAAATAAAGAAACTGTTGCAAAGTACACATTAAAAGGAACAAAAGAAAAACCAAAAGCAGAACAAAAATCAACACCATCAAAAAACTTAAATGATAGTAAGGTTCAAGATACCACTGGATTAACTAATAGCACCAATACAGGTGCTGATATTCAACAAGAAAAAGAAGGAAAAAAAGAAAAGACAGTAGCAAAAACTTCTGCTTGTGAAAAACAACCTCTAAGTGAAGTTCAACTGCAGATAAAAAATCTTATTTTAGATTTAGATGAAGCGAAAAAGAGTATATCAGATTGGAAAACCAAAGTTTCTACATCCATAGATAATCCTCAAAAATGGATCGATAAAAAAGTTCAGTATTGCGCACAAAAAATATCAGAAGGTATTCAATGGATAATTACTGAGATTGAAAAAAATACTATTAAAAAAGTTGAAGATGGATTAAAAGCAACTTATTTTACTTTATTTCCAAACAGAAGAGCACAGTTTAAGGAGTCAGTGGATGGAATTAGTGATGCAATAGCATGTATATTCCGGAAAATAATTAAGGGATTGTATTCATTAGTTTCCAAGTTACTTGTAAATATTGTAGATAAAGTTGTTAATGTTCCAAGATGCTTTGCAGAAGAATTTTTATCCACCGTTCTTGGTGGAGTAATTGGTGAAGTTGTATCTGGTGTTAAGTCTGCATTATCAGCAGTTTCTGGTGTAGTTGATATAGCAGCAGGAATTGCAGATGACATTGTTGGATTTTTGCAAGACATACTTTCATTCTTAAGTTGCGACGATGAACCAGAGTGTCCCAAGGTAGATACTTGGAGTCCTTGGGATGGTCCTTCTCAGTCAGAATCAATTAATTTGGGAAGATTGATTAGCGGAATCAAATCCAAAGTTAAGGATGGTGTGGATTCAGTTACTAATGTTGCAGATTCTGTTGCATCTATACCAGGAAACATTGTAAATAGTGTAAATGGATTTGCACAAAATCCTCTTGGAGGAAACTGTGATGTTGGTCCTTTACTTTGTGGTCCTCCAACAGTAGAATTTTTTGGTGGTGGCGGAAGTGGTGCTGCTGGTAATGCTATTGTAGATTTTGCAGGAAGCATTATTGGTGTCGATCTTACAAGCTCTGGCAGTGGTTATAGTGATCCACCATTTATAAAATTTGGAGATAGTTGTGGAAAAGGATCTGGTGCTGTGGGAAGAGCAATTATAAGATTTAATCCAGATTCAAATGATAGATCAAATAATTCAGATGATGTTGGCGGTGAGAGTGAAAAGGACGGATCTCTTTTAATAAGTGGTGGAGATGATACTAGCGGTTTTCAAAATGGTATAGTAGTTGATGTTGTAATAGAAGATCCTGGTTATGGTTATCTTTATGCTCCAGATGGATCTCAGGGTGGAGGTGGAAGAACTTTTTCAAATTATTGCGAAACACTAGTTAGAAGAGCGGATGGTACTTATGACGTACCTTATGTTTCTGGTGATGTGATAAAATTGAATGTGGGTGATTGGATTAAATTTCCAGACCAAGCACCTACAAAAATTACAACGGCTCAATCTTTGACTGCTCCAACATGCCCAGAAAAACCAGATCAGCAAATCTCTAATCCAACAGACACAACAAATTCATATCAAGTAGATTTGGTGATTGATGATTTTGAAATTATAGATTCTGGATATAATTATATTGTTGGTGATACCATAGAAGTGGAAGACAATCCAGGATTCGTAGGTGTCGTTGATGCAGTTACTTCTAATGGTACAATCAAAGGAATATCCATAAACAATCCAGGATCATCTATTGTGTCTTATCCAGAGGTTGTAGTGAATAGTGCTAATGGATTTAATGCAAAGATAGCACCTAGATATAAGGTTACAAGATTAACCCCCGAAGAAGTAGAAAGAAAGAGAACACAAGGTCAAGGTCAACAACTCATATCAGTAGTAGATTGTGTAGGTAAATTCTAATGAGAAGAAGAGAAGATAGAACACCAATAAGATATGGAACTCATCATGGTGAGATAAAGTTTGGTCATATTCATAATGATGATGTTCAGTCTGGGGTGATGCTTCGTGCAGGTGTTGATGCTGGAAGACATTATATGTCAATGGATTCCACAGGATCTGCAACAAGAAAAGGTGGAACCATTAATAAGTGCCCAGGAACATATCAGGTTTTGTCTGGTGAGGATGTACCAAAAGATGTTCCTGGACTTTATTTTGAAGCAGAAAGTGGTGACGTTGTTATAAGAGCACCTAAGGGAAGAATTAGAATTGAAGCTATAAACATTGATATGCGTGCTTCTGGAACCGGAGGTTCAAATGGAGTTATTACAATTGATGCAAATGAAAAAATATTAGTAAAGGCACCAGCAATAGATATAGATAGTAAAGTATCAACAAAAATCTTTTCAGAAAAGACTGTTGAACTTATTGGAAGTGGAATACTTAACATTTATGGTGGACTAATTGATTGTGCAGATGGTGCAACTTCAATAAAAGGATCAAAGGGTGGTCCTTATGCAAACGAAACTAGACTTATTTAAATATGATTTTACCAAAATACGAGCACTGGGATTTATTTTTCAGAGGAAAACTTGTAGGTTCAAATGAAATTGAACTTCCAGAAGACTGGGAAAAGCATGTTGATGTTAGATCAATAACAGTATCAATTACTCCTATTGGTGCAAGACAAAATATAATTGTAAAAAGAGTGGATTCCAAAAAAGTTTATTTGGATGGGTATGGTTTTCCAATAGAGTGTTACTATCACGTTTACGCAAACTTAAAGTAGAATGAAAGTACCTGATCTATACGTAGGAAAAAGATTATTTGTTGGAGAAGGAGATCCTCTTGCTTTGGGTCTTGGTCCTCTTGAAACAAGAGGTTCTGCCTATATTGAAGGTCCAACTATTACAGGAGATCCATCTGCATTTCCTATAGTATCTGCAACTTCGATGATAGGACCGAATGCAAATACTGAGACTATTCCTCCCGTTCCTATCATTCCAGGCGCAATTGCAGGATTCAATCATTCTCCATATTCATTATCCGTTGTAGGAGATGCTTGTGTTTTTGACAACCTAACAATCAATAGGCAGTTAGAGGTTGGAACAAATATTCTTGCTCAAGGTGAAGTGATTGCCAGAGTTCTTGGTAAACCACATATACTTTCCGTCAAAAAAGACTTTGATATTAAGCACCCAACAAAAGAAGGTTGGAGATTAACTCATGCATGTTTAGAAGGTCCAGAAGCAGGAGTATATTATAGAGGTAAAACCATAAATAGCGATAAGATAACCTTACCAGAATACTGGAAAGGTTTGGTTGATGAAGATACGATTACTGTAAATATAACTCCAGTAAAACATCATCAAAATATTATGGTAGAAAAAATAGAAGACAATATTGTTTTCTTAAATGAAAAGGATGGTTTAGAAATCAATTGCCATTTTCATGTTTATGGTGAAAGAATTGATACGGAAAAATTAATTCCAGAATATAAAGGAGAAATAGAAGATTATCCTGGAGACAATTCTCAAAGATCTATTGTTGGTTGGAATTATGATGTTAAAAATTAAGAAGATCTAAAATGGCAGAAAGTGTATTAAAACCAAGAGTTGTAGGAAAACCAGATTGTGCCGATCCAATTATTGGTGGGGTTCCGTCTTTTACTTTTGACTGGGTTCCTAAGTATGATAATGATGACAACGAACCAATCAAAGATTTAGTTCTTCCACCATCTTGTGTGCCTTGGTATTACTACTACATGAAGGTAGGATCAATATGGTGCCTTGATGATGCGTACTTTGAAGGTAGAGTTTTATGTAGGGATGAAGTTGTAGGTAATGGTGGAGCTCATGTTCTTTCTCAAAAGAAGAATCTTCCATTTGACATGCCTCATCCAAACAAATCTGGATGGAGACTAAGACATGTTTGTATTGAAGGTCCAGAAATTGCTGTTTATTGTAGAGGAAAAGTTCCTTCAAATGGAGTAATTGATCTTCCATCTTACTGGAGAGGATTGGTAGATCCCAAAGACATGACAATAAATGTTACACCAATTGGACACTGGCAAGAATTGTTTGTAAAGGAGATAGTTGATCATCAAGTAATTATTCAGAACAATGCAGGCAGTGCCATCAATGCAGATTATCATATTGTAGCAAGAAGACTAGATGATGACTTGATTGTAGAGTATGAAGGTGAAACGTACCAAGATTATCCAGGCGGAAATGAAGGATATTCATTTAACTATGATCATGATTATGTTGAGAATATAATCAAAAAAGAAGTCAATGAGATAATTAAGAACAATGTTTAATAGGGATCAGTGGTTCTTAAATGACCGACAAGATACAGCAATAGAAATATATGGTCCCACTGGAGTTGCATCTACTCCGGCACCTTTTGAAATTCGTCCTGCTCCACCACTATGTGGAGTAGGAACTTATCTTGGACAAATTACTTTATTGGATTGTGAAGGTCTTGATGCAAGAATAGGTATTGGAACCTCTGTACCGGAACAAACTTTAGATGTTGCCGGAAGCGCAAAGATTGATGAAGACATTTATGATTCAGTAAATTCTCCGGGAAAAATTGGATTTCTTATGTCTAAAGATACTGGTGGAATAAGATGGATTCCTCCATTATCAGAACCTCCTGGACCACCACCATTCGATCCTGTTGGTGCTGCAGATACATCATTCATATTCATATTGGTTGATGGGACTCCTATTGTTTAGCATAAATAATCTTATATTAATTTAAGCATATGGCATTCTTTTATGTATTAGAAGACGGCGTATACGTGCCGACAACTCAATTGGCTCAATCATATGCCGCTTTAAATTTTAAGCAAGAAAATAGTTTAGGTATAGGAACAACATCTATAATTCCGGTATCAAATCCAGACAATCCAAATTGGATCGCAGATATTAAGACTAGGGATTTTTGGGGTTACACTGAAGATAGTGAAGAAAATTTATATCGTTTTACCAAAATTGGAATTGGAACTGATGTTATAAATTCAACTTTAGACATTAGTGGATCATTAAGAGCAACTGAACAAGTAAGTTTTCAAGGTCCTTTAGAAGTAGTTGGTGTAACAACCTTTAAAAATTTTGTTGGATTTGAAACCAACATTAGAGACTCTAATTATGAAGATGGTGTTAATCTTGGAGTAGGAAAGACAGATTATAGATTGGCATCATATCCTGGTATTGGAGTTTCTTGGAGACCTCCTGGTGTTGAGACTGAGAATACTATCTGGGTAACAAAAGATGGTGATGATAATAACACTGGACTGTTGGAGGGAGACGCAAAAGCAACAGTAGGTGCAGCAGCTACTGTTGCTCAACCAGGTGATACAATTTTCATCAGAGCAGGAGAATATACAGAAAATAATCCCATTGGTCTCAGAAGCGATGTAACAGTTACTGGACAGGATATTAGACTTGTTAAACTGATTCCTCAAAACAAAGGAAAAGATTTCTTCCACGTAAGAAGAGGATGTTTAATAGAAAACCTATCATTTACCTGCGAGTCTGATGGTGGTGGAGGATTTTTAGATAATCCCGGAGGAGCAGCAGTTGCTTTCCCACCAAGAGATGGTTCAAAAATTGCGGTAAGTGGATTTATAGAAATAGGTCCTACTGATGAAGGACCAAGTGGTAGATGGAGAAGTCCTTACATTAGAAACTGTACTAATTTCATGCCTAAGAGTATTGGTATGAAAATTGATGGTGATGATGCAGTAGCAACTGTTCCAGGTTCTGGTGCAGACCTCAAGTCTATGGTTTGCGATTCCTTTACACAATACAATGAGGCAGGAATCGGAGTTTCTATTACAAACAATGGTTATGCTCAGTTAGTTTCCATCTTTACAATTAACTCTGACATTGGAATTTATTGTGATAGTGGAGGGTCTTGCGATCTTACCAACTCAAATACTTCGTTTGGAAACTTTGGTCTTTATGCTGTTGGTTTGGGTAGAACTGAGTTTGAGGGAACAACATCTGTAGCAACATCAGATGAAACTGATAGAGTTCAAGTAACTATTAGTACTCCAGATCCTGGTGGCGGTTTTAAGAGACCTTATGATGGTCAAGCATTGTTCTTTAAGATTCCTATCGGAGGAGTTCCTTTGACAGATCCTTTGGTTCTTGTTCAAAGTGTTACTATAACAAACTCTGATGGATATGGAAGCCCTGGACAATTTTCTCCAAGTGCTCCTCCAAGTGTTGGAATTATTGATACTGGCACAGGTCAACCATTTCCTCTAGGTCCAGAAGGAATTATTGCAGAGTTTAGTCCTACAGTAGATGAGTTCACTGGCAAAATTACTGCAATTGATGTGGTTAATAGTGGAAGAAATTATCTTCCGACTCAAGCAGCGAATCTTAGAGTTCAAATCAACGGAACAACTATTAGTGATTCTGATATTCAAGTTAACACCGATCCAATTTATTATACCGTTTCCGAATCAACAGAACCTGATGGTAGTGGAAATTGTATTATAACTTTCAATGAATTTATTCCATATCTTATTGATGCAAATGTTGATTTTGATCTCAAGAGAATATCAAAAATTTTGACCAGTTCTCACTCATTTGAGTATGTTGGTTCTGGTACAAGTATAAATACAGTAACACCCTTACAAGGTGCTGTTCCAATTAAAGAGAACGAAATCGTTCAACTTGCAGGTGCTCAAATACCTTTTACAAGCACTGACCAAAAAGGAAACTTTGATATTGGAGAGGGGTTCCAAATTAACCAACCAACATCAACAATTCGAGGAAGAGCATTTAGTAAGGCAATTCAAGCAGAATTAACTCCTCTTATTCTAGCATTAGGAAGATAAAATGGCAGTAGCACCACTTAATAAATTTATTAACATTTCTGTCCCAGTGGCTCCGGGTGAGCAAGTTGTTTATACAACTCCCACTGGAGTCGCTTCAATTGTTCTTTTTGCTCAAGTAGCAAACGTTACAAAGAATAGTACTTTTTCTGATGTGACTTGTAAGCAAAGAAGAACTACCAGACTAGGAAATACCAGAGATATTAGACTTGTAAAAGATGCTGAGGTATATCCAAATGATACTTTGGTTTTGGTTGAAGGTAGACTAGTTTTAGAAAAGACTGCTCTTGTTTCCGACTCTTTGGTTATTGTTAGTGAATCAACAGATTCTGGAAGTAAATCGGTTAGTTCTTGTGAATATGATACTAATACAGGACTTACTACAGTTACAACTTCTACTGCTCACGGATTTGTTGTTGATGATGAAATTACCATGAGTGGTTTAGAGTTTACTTGTCCTCCTGGTAGTGGAATTACAACATCAATATTCCCTTCTCCTCAAATTCCATTTACAGTAACTCAAGTAAATTCTGCAACAGAATTTGAGACCAACGCTGGAGTTGGTGCAGGGATTACACATACACATGTTCCAAACACTGGATTGGTTGCTCCATTAGAATTAGAATTTACTTGCAGTATCTTAGAAAACAGTATCGTATAAAGAAATGAAGCACATTTCTGGAAGAAGAAAACTAGTACCTCTTGCAGGCTTAACTACCGGAAGATATAGACAATTAAGAGTAACAGAAGGAGAACCTAGTTTAGGTTTTGTAACTGAAAAAACTCTTCCACTTAGTGAAGACTACTATCAGTTAGTCACTTATGGTCAAGGAGAGATTACTGAAAGATATTGGCAAGTCGCCCCTGCAGGAATCATAACCGGTATTTCTATATTCAGAAATAATAATATAATCGGAACTGGAAATAGCGTTAATAAACTGAATTTTCTTGGAGTTGCAATTACTGCTACTGCAACTGACTTTAGCACTATATCAACAATTACTGTTGCTCCTCCAGGAAACGATACTGAGATTTTATTTAAAGATGCAGGAGACTTTGCAACTTCTTCTGCGTTCACTTTTGATGATGCAACAGATACTTTTAAGGTAGGTGTTAGCGGAGAAATATTAACATCTTCACCAAGTCTATTTTCTGTTGGTGTAGGCGGAACAATTATAACTGCACTTAGCAGTGGAAGAGTTGGATTTAATTCATCTACTCCAGAACAAGCAGTTGATATTATTGGAAATCTTAGATTATCTTCTGGAACAATTTATGACTTTAGAGATCGTGGAGGAGATAATACAAATATTTTAACCAGAGTTAATGCTGGTGGTACAGATGGAATAGAATGGATTACTAGAGATAGTTTTAGGTCTGGGGCAGCAGGAACTACAGGCAACATTCAGTTTAAAGGAACTGATGGACTTCTTGATGCTATTGAAGATTTTACTTTTGATAAATCTAATGTATTTGTAGGTATTGGATCCACAGTACCAAGAGCACGTTTAGATATAAGATCTCCAAAAGGTAGTGTTTTAATTGGTCCACTACTAAGAGCAACTTCAGGTAGTCAAGATAATGGAATACAATTCTTTGATGCTGTCGGACCATACAGCAATATAGATTCTGCAGTCTATACTGAAGGTCGAGGAAGATATATAAATCTTGGTATAAATGCAAGTCAGGTAGGAATTAGAACCACTGTTAGAGTTGGTGGTATTTTAAGAATTGATACACGACTTCCTTCAGATCCAGATGTACCTTCATCTGCAACTTTTGGCAATACTAATTCTTTCGTATTAAAGGCAGTTTCTATTGGGGACACAGATTTTACTGATGAATATAATGCCTTAGTAACAAATCTTGATACTGGAAACATCTACTTATCTCCAGAAAAAGGTGCTGTTGCTATCGGAACAACTGCAATAAGTCAGAAATTAAATATTGCAGGGTATGGAAGAACTGATAATGGCATCAGAATTGGTGACATGCATTTGTTTACCTTTGGCGATGAAGATAGTACCAATCAAAATTTCAAAGGAAGTCCAACATTTAGAAATTTAAATACTGACACAAGAACAAATTTAAGAATAATTCCGAATGGAAATAGAACTGGTCAGCTTGAAGTTTTTGCTAATGATTATTTTGCAGATATTAATGCTTGGGATAATTTTAGAATTCTTTCTGGTGGAAATTACATAAGACTTGATACTTCATCAGCAACTGAATCTGATGGAAAACCAATTTCTATTGAGACTAATGTTAATACCACTGGAACAATAAGACCCAATCCAGGTCAAGTATACTTAAAGACTGATGGTAAGGTTGGTATCAACACCGATGATCCTCAGTATACTTTAGATGTTAATGGAGATTTAAGATTAAGAAATAGACTTTATGATTCTCAAAGTCGTTCTGGAGAGGGAGGGGCAACAAGTGCTTTGGTGTCTGTTGCAGGAACTAATACCCTGTGGAAACGTTTAGATCAAATTACAATAGGAAAGTCATCTGAAGCAGACTCAATAAAGTCTTCTGGAATATCATCAGATAGAAAATATTATTTGGGATTTGTGGAAGATAATAATGACACAAGTCCATCTTATGAGAATTTTTATACAACATCAAACTTAGAATTTAATCCAACACAAGGACTTACTCTTGGTTCTTTATCTGATTTGGATGTTGGTATTGGTATAACAATTATTGGAATTGGAACCACAACTAAAGGTACTTATGATAAAGCAAGAATTAAAATAGGAAATGAATTTTGGGCAGAATCTGATACATACACAGTTTTTCATGGTAAAAAAGTAAAGACTGAGGTTTGGTTAGAACAAAATTCAGAAGACTCTGATGGTGTAGATTTTATTGGATATAAGAGTAGAGGAACTCCCGGAAATGAAGCTCCAGTTCAGTTAGGAGATAATGTTTTAAGACTTACCGCAAGAGCATATAGACCAGGAAGAACAAATCAAGGAAAAAATATTACATTATCGGAATGGTCTGGAGACATATCACAAATTTCATTTGATATTGATGAAATTGGCGTAACAACTGCGAAATGTTCCATTACTTTAAAAACTGGTAATAAACCAACATTACATTTAAAATCTGATGGTAAGGTTGGTGTTGGAACCACAAATCCTCAACATGATCTACAAGTTTTTGGTGACTTATTTGTTACCGGATTTGTTTATGATAGTGATGGGGACAAAGGAACTGCTGGTCAACTTCTTACTTCAACTAATACCGGGACAAATTGGAGAGATCTGGCAACTACTACTGTTGGTGTTGCAATCTCATTAAGGGATACTAAAGAATTCTCCATAACTGGAGATGGATTTGCGAGTCCAGTTGGATTTAACGGAACTGAAAATGTTGGATTAGCACTTACTTTATCTAATATTGATGGATTAAGTCCCGCTATCTATGGAAACAGCCTTCAAGTTCCACAAATAACTATTGACAGTAAAGGAAGAATCACAGCAGCACAAAATGTTGGAATCAGTACTGTTGGTAATGCACAAAGAATTTCTACTGGAACAACTAATGCAACCACACCACAATATCTAACTTTTGTTAATAATAATAATAGTACTGATAGAGAATTTGAATTTTTATATACGGACAATGCTTTAACTTGGGACCCCGACAGCAATAGTCTAGGTATTGGAACCGATAATCCACAACAAAAACTTGATGTTTTTGGTGACATTAGAATTGTAGATATAAGTCCCCAGCTTCTTATGAAAGAATCTGGCGTTATAAACGAACCAGTGTGGTCTTGGGTTGCTGATAATGGCAACTTCAATTTAAGACTTAATAATACTCCTCCATATTTCTTTGACGTAAGAACAAATACAGACAATAATGCAGCAAGTGAAGTTAGAATCACTCCATTCAATCAAACTACTATTCCAGTAATAATTGGAGGAAATGTTGGTATTGGATCTGCAACACCAACAGATAAGTTGGATGTTAATGGAAATATAGTTCCTTCGGCAGACAATGCTTATGATTTGGGAACTTCCTCTTTAAAATGGAGAAATGCCTATATTGAAAATTTGATTGTTGAAAATGGTGGTGCAGACATTGAGTTTGATACTCTAGTTGCTTCTCTACGTGCCAATAATATTATAACTGGTGGTGGAACAATAACTTACAATTCTAGTAGATTCTTAAAGAATAGTGATAGATTTATTGTAATTTCTAACGGTAGAGGAGATCATTTTTCTACTACTGGATTTTTTAATATTACAATTCCAACCAGCGGTACTATTACTGGAGTTGGAGGTGCATCAAATAGAACTGCAAATGCTGATGGGATTCAGATAAATGTTTGGGAAGCACTTTATTATATTTTACCTATTGGTGATGGTAATGCTAGTGTGCCAGATAATTTCAGAGTAGTAAATTATACTGCAGATCTTATAATTCCTGCAAATTGGGTTTTAATTGCATATAGACATAATGATGCTGCATCAAGAAAATTATGGGTTATTGGAAAATATGGATTGGAAGAAGGAGAAAGCGTTGATACTGATCTTTATGATGGCGTAAGATCTTTTAAAACAAAAAATCTTTTAGGTGGTGCTCAGGGATCTATTCCTTATCAAAGTGCTGCAAATAGTACATCATTCGTAGATGATCCTAATGCAACTAATCAGGTTCTAAGTTGGAATGATAGTTCTAACTTACCGGAGTGGAAAGAATTAGGAACCATAGCAGGTGCTGGATATACTTTCTTTGCAGTAGATTCTGGTGATGATGTAATATTAAGACTTTCTGATGGAACTACTAATGATGATGTAACGATTACTGCTGGAAACAATATTACAATTGATCCCGTAGCAGAAGGTGGGTTTACCATTGCAGCTGCAAATAATGTTGCCAGTGCAGATGACCTGAACTTTACCTCCGCAAATAATCAATTGGTGGTTCAGATATCATCAAATGATACTGGTTTAATTGCAAGAGGAACTGCTCAGGATCAAGTATTAGTATACAATGACCCAGGAGCACCTTCATGGAAAACATTATCAACCATAGCAGGTGCTGGATATACTTTAACTGCGGTAGATTCTGGCAATGATCTTATACTAAGACTTTCTGATGGAACTACTAATGATGATGTAACTATTACTGCTGGAAACAATATTACAATTGATCCCGTAGCAGAAGGTGGGTTTACTATTACTGCTGCGGATTCTGTTGGAAATGCTAATGATCTCAATGGTGGTGCTCAGGGATCTATTCCTTATCAAAGTTCTGCAAATAATACAGCATTCTTAGCAGATCCTGATGCAGATAATCGTGTTCTAAGTTGGAACGATTCTACTAACTTACCCGAATGGAAAGAATTAGGAACCATAGCAGGTGCTGGATATACTTTAACTGCGGTAGATTCTGGCAATGATCTTATACTAAGACTTTCTGATGGAACTACTAATGATGATGTAACTATTACTGCTGGAAACAATATTACAATTGACCCCGTAGCAGAAGGTGGGTTTACCATTGCAGCTGCCGTTCAAGGTTCTCCTATTGGAGTTGTGATCAATTTTGCGGGAAGTTCGGCACCCACAGACTATCTTCCATGTAACGGGTCAGTATTAAATACTTTTGTATATGCAGAACTACATGCGATCATCAGTAACATTTATGGGGGAACTGCATATAATCCAGGAGTGACTGATCAGCCAGCTGCCACTACAACCTTCAATCTTCCCGATTTG
>Ga0194022_1000056_pt1 | contig 14555 bp, 10 predicted proteins | sample IW29Aug16_MG_FD_144483 | JGI IMG/M metagenome (GOLD analysis project Ga0194022, IMG submission 144483) | Freshwater microbial communities from the Broadkill River, Lewes, Delaware, United States - IW29Aug16_MG | ecosystem: Environmental > Aquatic > Freshwater > River | place: USA: Delaware...
AAATGTTTCCCAAGGTCCTTTCCTCCAGTGACCATTAAGAGCTGATTTACCTTGAGGTATAGCCCAAAACTGAAAAAACCCAACAAAGTGATCAATTCTTAAATAATCATAATTTTGTAAATTGTAATTTAATTTATCAATCCAGTATTTGTATCCCTCATCTTTGTGATTATCCCATCGATACAAAGCTGTATTCCAGACTTGACCTTCTACTGTAAAATCATCTGGAACGGCACCTGATACAAAGCTCATATTATTAGAATCATCCAAATCAAATAGATGTTTGTTTAACCATACATCTGCTGAGTTATGGTTCACATATATTGGTATATCTCCAAGAATTTTTACATTGTTACTGTTTGCGTAGGATTTAAGTTTTTGCCACTGTTTATTGAACTCAAATTGTAAAAATAAGTTTTTAATAAAAATATCTTTATATTCATCAAAGACCATATCAAATAACTCTTCTGAAAAATTCTGATAACCACTAGACCACATACTCCACGAACTTTCAAAAACCTCACTCAAGGTTATAAAGGTTAAGTGCCTTTTTATTAAATCGTTTTCCAGAAAATTCTGATATTCGTTGTCGTTATAATTTACTCTCTCAGAGATAAGGTTAAAAATTTTATCTTTGTTTGTGTATACAGATTTATAACTAACTTCATTGTTTATTGGTAGTTTTATTTCATTTAATTCACTCTCGATATATATATTGTTTTCTAAGTTATCTAAAGAAACAATATATGGATTACCCAAAACAGATGACTTACTAGAGTATGGTGAAAATTCAATATTATCTGTGATTCCCAAAGGAAGAACTTGCCATATTTTAGTTTCTGAATGGTTGAGAAGATCAATAAATTCATAACTTTCTTTACCTAAATCTCCAATACCGTATGAACTAGGTAAAGATGTTGGATGTAAAATTAATCCACTACTTTTATTTATATCCATATCACCTCAAATATAGAGTATATAATGACTATTTGATATTAAATTAATTTTTATGGTAGAAGAGCACAGTCCCGAATTTGTAGATGCTGGTGAAAAGCAGAAGATAGATTTTTTTGATGGTGATGTTCATTTAGGGCATTACGATTTTAGATTTGATTTTAACGATAAAAAACACTTTTCTATTTCTAGAGATGGTACTGGAAGAGTTAGAGTCCACTCTCAAAAAAATATCTCAAAACTCTGGATTTTATTGGAAGATGAAGATTTTAGACCTATTGAACTCAGGAAATATGCAGAAACAGACAGGTTTATTTTTTGGGGTACTCAGATACAGTTCAGATCACCAACAGCAAAGTTTAGCTTCGCGGCAAGCACAGATGAACAGCTTAATCTTTACCTAGGAACTAGTGGTATAGCAAATTTCATATCTCCTTCAGAAAAATGGGTTTATGATTCTCACTCGTACCAAAGACACACGATTCCTGACTGGGTATATGGGGGCGTAATGTATCAAATATTTCCAGACCGATTTGCTAACGGAGACACATCTCTAAATCCAAAAAAAACTGTTGAATGGGGTTCAATTCCTACAAGATTAGATTTCCAAGGAGGAGACTTATATGGAGTATTCCAAAGGCTTGATCACATTCAGTCTCTTGGAGTAAATATAATTTACTTAAATCCAATCTTTTTGTCATCTAGCACACACAAGTACGATGCTTGGGATCATTTTAAAGTGGACCCTACATTAGGTGGAGACGATGCACTAAGAGAATTAATTGAGGAATGTCATAAAAGAGGTATGAAAATAATTTTAGACTGTTCATTAAACCATGTGCACCCAAGACATTTTGCATTTCAAGACTTAGTTAAGAATGGAGAAAAGTCAGAGTATAGAGACTGGTTTACAGTATTCGATTATCCAGTAAGATTCATTCACAGACCACACTTATATTCCAATACTTACAAAGTAGGTTGGGATGGAAATCAACAAGAGTATAAAAAATATTTAGATAAAACTTTTGAAGAAACTATGGTGCCAGTTGAAATAAGGGAAGATGATGGGCCGATAGTTGAACCGTCATTTAAAGCTTGGTGGGGAGTACCTGATATGCCGAAAGTAAATTTTGAGTCTAATGGTGCAAGACAGTGGGCGCTTGATGTTACAAAGCACTGGATTGAAAATTTTGATATTGACGGGTGGAGAATGGATGTTGCAAAGGAACTAGATTTCTCATTTTGGAAAGATTTCAGAGATATCGCCTACTCGACTAAGAGAGATGTTCTGCTCATCTCTGAAATATTTGGAGATACTTCTCAGTGGCTTCAAGGAGATAGATTTGATGGAACAATGAATTACTCTTTTAGAGAAACTATGACCGATTACTTTGCAACCAAGAGAATCAACAATAAAGAATTTGCTGACTCTCTTGCTAATTTGTATTCCATGTATTCTTTTGAAGCTCTTTCTTCATGCCAAAATTTATTGAGTTCCCATGATGTAAAAAGATTTTTGAACCGATGTGGTAACAACAAGGATGGAATACTTGGAGCAATATTTCTACAAGCTACGTTTCCAGGCATAGCTGGTATTTACTATGGAGATGAAGTTGGTCTAGGTGGTGCTGATGATCCTTTCAACAGAGAACCATTTCCTTGGCACAATGAAGAATCTTGGAATAAAACAATTCTTGAATTTACAAAAACTATGATGCAAATAAAAAATGTTAATCCAATTTTTAAATATGGAAGATTTGAATTATTAGATTACAAGGAGGATGTTGTAATTTTCAGAAGAATTTTACAAGATGAAACACTTATCTGTATTGTAAATCGAGATAGAACTACTAATGACATTATTATTCCTTCTAATGCTCATAGCGTTGACATTCTTTATGGTGATTGTGAAGCGAATCTTGAAGACGGTTCAGTTAAAGTTACCAAAAATGCTGGAGATATTGGAATAATTCTTCACGAAAAGTAGAGCTTGTGCATTTGTGCAAAATTTTCTCTAATTCACTAGAAAAATTTTGAAATAGGCAATAAAGTTGTCATTGACATTCTTAAAGAGTGAATATACGTATATACGAAAGGGAGTATATGAAAACTAATAAATTACGATTTATCGTATTTTTATTGATGTTTTCTTTAGTGGCCGTGGCTTGTGGTGGAGATACTGCAGATGAAGTAGCAGAAGCACCAGATACCACTGAAGCACCTAAAGAAACATTAGCTGCTCCTGCAACCACAGCACCACCACCAGAAGTAATCGTTGTGTGGGCTGAGGAAAAAGTTGCAAATGCTCTAAATCCTTTAGTTGGCGCCTATGAAGCTGCTGCTGGAGTTGATGTAGAAGTAGTTGTTTATGATTTCGGTGCAATAAGAACAGACGTTCAAACTGCTGGTCCAGCAGGTGAAGGTCCAGATGTTTTCTTAGGAGCACATGACTGGGTTGGAGAATTAGCAGCAAACGGTGTAGTTTCACCACTAGATTTAGGTTCTGTAGCATCTGATTTATTTGATGTCGGCGTTACAGCTTTTAGTTATGGTGGAGAAGTCTACGGATTTCCTTATGCAACAGAAGCTATTGCTATGTTTTACAATGCAGACTTAGTCGATTCAGTCCCAACAACATGGGAAGACGCAAAAGCTGCTTGTGATGCTGCAGGAACTGAACTTTGTGTTGGTGCACCAGGTGGTGGAGGAGGCGGAGACGCTTACCACAATCACCCATTTGTCGCATCAGCTGGAGGTTATGTTTTTGCTTCTGAAGGTGGATTCGATGCATCAGACGTTGGTTTAGATAACGCTGGAGCTTTGGCTTCTGCTGAATACCTTGATGGACTTGTTAAAAATGGAACAGTTGCATCCACAGATTATGGTGGCTCTATGACTGCATTCCAAGAAGGTCGTTCATTATTCTGGATGACTGGTCCATGGGCAAGAGGCGATGCTAGCGCAGTTAACTACGGTGTTGGATTAATTCCACAATTTGATGGAAATGCAGCTACTCCATTTGTTGGTGTAAGAGGTGCAATGGTTTCATCATTTAGTGATAAGCAAGTTTTAGCCCAAAGCTTTATTCTTGACTTTTTTGCAACTGTTGAAGTTCAACAAGCAATGTATGAATCTGATCCAAGACTACCTGCTACAAAATCTTTATTTGCTGTAGTAGAAGGTGCGGATCCTGTAGCAGCCGTATTTGCGGCTAGTGCTGCAAATGGTATTCCTATGCCTAACATTCCAGAAATGGGAAGTGTATGGGGACCATTCGGTGACGCTTTGTTAATTATTAGAGACCAAAATTATGGTACAAATGAAGAAACAGGCGTAACAGTTAGCAATGCATCTGATGCTATGAAATTAGCAGCAGAACAAATTCGTAATGCAATTGCTGGTGGTTAATTTTTAATTAATCAATATTAAATTGGGGCTCTGTTGAGCCCCAATTTTTTTAATGATATATTTAAGTATGACTCTCTCAAAAATTTTTAGGTATACCTTATTAGCAATATTTAATGCATTAATTGTATATGCTGTGCCTCTTGCTTTAACATTTGAATCTTGGTTCTTTTTATCGTTAATTTTAGTTATTGGCATTTTTGTAAATATTGTTTATTTTACTGATAGATTCCACCCTATGAAATGGATACTTCCAGGTATGATATTTATGTTATCTTTTGTAGTATTTCCTGCTGCATACAATACATACGTTTCATTTACAAATTGGTCTACAGGACATATCCTTACCAAGACTCAGGCAATTGGTGTTTTGGAGGATAGAGTTTTTACACCAGATAATCAAAAAGGACTCGAATTCGAAATGTATATTCTCCAAGATCTAGATTTAAATTTTTATTATGTAGCTAATTTAGATTCTGAAAACATCCTATTTGGAAAAGCAGTTTCAGATGATGAGATTTTTTCTACATCCTATGCAATCCATGAACCTTCACTTTTTATGAACGGTGAATTTTCTACACCAGATGGCTATTATCTACTTTCTGGAAAAGAGCAAATAGCTAATTCAACAACCCTGCAAGAACTTTCACTAGTAATTGATAAAAACACTAGAGCACAACTATATAAAATCTCTGTTTTTGGTGCCTCCACAGGTCGACTAACCTCCACTTCTCAGCTCTATAAATATGATGAGATGAATGATGCCTTATTTAATAATGCAACCAATACACTATGCCCAGTTGTAAAAGATAATTTTGAATGTGAAGGTAAAGAGATAGAACCAGGTTGGAGGGTTTATGTAGGAGGCGAAAACTACAGTAAACTTTTTTCTAGTCAGAGGATTAGAGGTCCTTTAGGTGTTGTTGCTAAATGGACATTTCAATTTGCTTTATTATCTGTCATTTTTTCATTTGCAGTAGGACTTCTTTTAAGCATGATATTAAACAAGGACGGTTTAAAATTTCAAAGAATTTACCGAGCTGTTTTTATACTTCCTTATGCAATACCAGCATTTGTTTCAGCTCTTGTATGGAAAGGATTATTAAACCCTGATTATGGTGTTATTAACTCTTGGCTGGCTCCTTTATATGAAATGTTGGATATAGAGCCTGTTAAATGGCTCAAGACTAAAGAAAGTGCCAGATCAGCTGTTATTCTAGTTAATACATGGCTTGGTTTTCCTTATATGTTTTTAATTACCACAGGAGCATTGCAATCCATTCCGAAGGAACTTATCGAAGCTGCAAAGGTTGACGGTGCAACTGGAATTCAATCATTTTGGAGGATAACTTTTCCTTTGCTGATGGTCTCTATATCACCATTATTAATTGGTTCATTTGCATTCAATTTCAATAACTTTACTTTAATATTCCTTCTTTCTGGAGGAGGTCCTCCAATTATTGGAAGTGAGGTATCTGTTGGGTGGACTGATATTTTGATTTCCTTTACTTATAAGTTGGCAATTTCTGGAGGTAGAGGAAATCTTTTTGGGCTTGCATCAAGTGTTACAATAATTATTTTTGCCCTCGTTCTTATAATTTCAGCTATTTCATTTAGATATACAAAACGATTGGAAAGAATTTATGGAAACATCTAAATTTTTTAATTGGGTTAAAGAATACGGCTGGAGGCATTTAATTGCATTAATGTTTGCAACATTTGCTGTTTATCCAATTTTATTTGTTGCAACAAATTCTATTGCAGATTTTGCAAACTTAACTAATTCAAAATTAATTCCAGATGGACTTACTTTAAAACATTACAAATTGCTTTCTTCAGATCCATTAGTTCCTTATTTTAAGTGGCTTTACAACACCTATAAAGTTGCTTTAATTGCTGCGTTCTTTAATGTTTTTCTTGGGACACTGGCAGCATATGCGTTTTCTAGACTCCAGTTCAAGGGTCGAAGAGCAAGTTTATTAACATTAGTAATTGTTCAAATGTTTCCATCTTTTTTAGCATTTGTGGCAATATATCTATTGTTCTTTCAAATCAGTGATATTGCGCCATTTATGGGGCTTGGTACACATATTGGATTAATCCTTGTTTACCTTGGAGGGTCAATAGGATTCAATTCATGGTTAATTAAGGGCTTTATGGATACCATATCACCTTCACTTGATGAAGCTGCAAAAGTAGATGGTGCTACTGATTTCCAAATTTTCAGGAAAATAATAGCACCGCTTTCTAGACCAATATTGGTAGTAATTTTTGTAATTACATTTATAGGAATTTATTCCGACTTCATACTTGCTGCTATATTCTTAAAAGATAAAAATTTATGGACAGTTGCAGTTGGAATAAATACTGTTTTTATAGACGATTTCAACGCAGATTGGGGAGTAATCGCTGCTTCATCAGTTATAGCAGCAACACCGATTGCAGTTCTATTTATCTTTTTCCAGAAGCAAATTACAGGTGGATTAACCGCAGGGTCTGTAAAAGGATAAATCCTATTATTTAATAGCTCATTTTGCTTTTTTTAATTAAAATTGAGTATCAGATTCATGGGAGGATATTTTGTCTAAGTTACACGATTATTTGAAATCACAGGAAAATTTAATTACAGCTTCTGTTGATGGTAAAACGCTTTTAGATTTTATTGATAGAAATGCAGATGAGTATCCAGACTATCCAGCATTAAATACTCCAGCTAATAGTGAATACTCAGCATGGGATTCAATATCTTGGTCAGAATATAGAGATGTATCAAAAAATTTAGCAGCAGGATTAATGTCTCTTGGACTAGGCCCAGGCGACACAGCATTTATTATGTCTAACAATACTAAAGAACATAATATTTCTGATCTAGGAATTGTGTACTGTGGAGCCACTCCATCTACTTTATATAAACAATTAAAATCATCCCAGATTGAGTATGTAGCAAACCTCATGGAAGCCAAAGTTGCAGTTGTAGGCAATCTTGAATTGTTTGCAGAAGTAAATGCAGCAAAAGAACATTGTCCAAAATTAAAAGCGATTGTGCTTATAGATGGTTATGAAGATAATAAAGAACTTGATTATGTTCACAGCTACCACGAGTTAGTTGAAAAAGGAAAAGAAATAAATGAAAAAGACAGCTCTATATTAGATTCTGCTATTTCTACTGTTACTCCAGACTCTCTAGCTTGTTTAATATTTACATCTGGAACAACAGGAAAACCTAAAGGTGTAATGATTTCTCATAAAAACGTCCTATGGACAATTGAAAGTTTATTTGGTCAAATGATTCCTGCATCCAAATTTCCAAGGATTGTCTCTTACTTGCCAATGGCACATATTGCAGCAAGAGCTGGTGACCACTACCAAGCTATTTACAGAGTTGGTCAGATATTTCCAGTTCCTGTTCTAGAAGACATGAGAGATGCTCTTCCAACAATTAAACCGTCAGTATTTCTTGCAGTGCCAAGAGTTTGGGAAAGATTTAAAGGTGGATTGCAGGCAAGAATTGAAGAAAACCCTAAGAAGGATTTAATAGATAAGGCAATTAAGAATGGTCTAGAGAAAGTAGATTATGAACAAAGAGGTGAAAAAGTTCCTCTTGGCATTAATTTAAAAGATAAAGTATTTGCAAAACTGGTCTTTTCTAAATTTAAAGAAGGACTTGGAATAATGGATACGGAATATTTTGTAACTGCTGCAGCACCTATGAATAAGGATGTTCATAGGTGGTTTCATGCGATAGGTATAGATATAACAGAGATATATGGAATGACAGAAGACACTGGGCCTGCAACAATTGGTGTCCCTGGAAATGCCGTTGAGTCTTTTTCAAAAAAATTAAAAGTTGATGGACTGGAAGTTCCAAGTGTTCTAAATCCAATTGGAAAGGTCGGTATTCCAATACCTGGAACTGAAGTAAAAGTATTAGATGATGGCGAGCTTTGTATTAAAGGAAACCACGTAGCACAGGGTTACTACAAATCTGAAGAACAAACTAAGGAGACTTTCGATGAAGATGGTTGGCTTCTTACCGGCGATTTAGCAGAAATTGACGATGATGGATTTGTAAAAATTATAGGTCGTAAAAAAGAAATTCTAATAACTTCAGCAGGAAAAAATATTGCACCTGTTGAGATTGAAGACCTTGTTAAACCACATCCTTTAATTGGTCAAGTTTGTGTAGTAGGAGATGGCAAAAAGTTCTTGTCAGCTCTTATTGTATTAGATGGCGACGGAGGTGCAGAGACATGGGCATCAGAAAATGGTATTGAGTACTCTCTTAAAGATATGGCTAAAAATGAGAAAGTGATACAAGCTGTTCAAGAACAAGTAGATGAAGCAAATTCTCAAGTTGCAAATGTTCAAGGTATTAAGAAATTTGTAATTTTAGATAAAGAATGGACTGACTCAAGCGGTGAATTAACACCAACTTTGAAACTGAAGAGAAATGTTATTGCTGAGATGTATAATGATGAGATTGAATCAATGTACGAAGGAATCGAATAATGTCACAAGTATCTTTTGAAAATAGGACAGTAATAGTAACTGGTGCCGGTAACGGATTAGGTAAAGCATATGCTCTTGATTTAGGTTCACGAGGCGCAAAAGTTGTTGTAAACGACCTAGGTGGCGCAGTAGATGGATCAGGCTCTGGTAGCACTCCAGCAGATGAAGTTGTTAACGAAATAATTGCAAATGGAGGAGAAGCTGTTGCCAATTATGATTCTGTTGCAACCAAAGAAGGTGGAGAGTCTATTGTACAAACTGCGATTGATAATTTTGGTAGTGTTGATGCAGTTGTTAATAACGCAGGTATCTTGAGGGACAAAAGTTTTGCAAACATGTCTGAAGAAGAATTATCTTTGATTTTAGATGTACATTTGAAAGGTACTTTTTTTGTTTCGCAACCTGCTTTTAAAGTGATGAAGGAAAATGCATATGGAAGAATTGTTAACGTAGCTTCACCTTCTGGACTATTTGGTAATTTTGGTCAATCAAACTATGGTGCTGCAAAAATGGGCATAGTAGGTTTAACAAACGTATTAGCTATTGAAGGGGCAAAATATAATATCAAAGTAAATGTAATTGCTCCAACAGCATATACAAGAATGACTGAGGCACTCCTTCCTGAAGATGTAGGTAAATTGTTCAGTGCAGACTTAGTTACACCAATGGTTTCATATCTAGCATCAGAGGTTTGTGAACCAAGTCATGAAATCTTTGGAGTTGCTGCTGGTCGTTTTGCTCGTATTGGAATTATTACCCATAAAGGTTATGTAAATACAAGTGCATCTGCAGAAGACATAGCTGATAATATTGAAGAGATTAGAAATATTGAAAATGGTACATACCCTCTTAGCAATGAGGATGAGCTAATGATCATTCAGCAAGCCATACAAGGTAATCAATAAGATTAATTTGATGGTTAATTTTCTATGGTAAAAACTGAAACTCAACACTCTGATGCAGAACAGCTGGTAAGAAGCAAGTTAGATGAATTAATTCAATTCAGAAGCCAAACAGATGACATTAAAGAATTTTGGGGTAAACAATTCGATCTTGGACTTGCCTGGGTTCAGTTTCCAGAAGGTGCTGGGGGATTGGGGTTAAATCCAAAATATCAACTTATAATTACCGAAACTTTAAGAAATGAAGGGATTTCCCAACAAAACAGAGTTGCAAATATTTTAGGTATAGGAATGGGTGCACCAACTATTGTTGAGTATGGCACTCCAGAACAAATTCAAACATACTTAAGACCGATGTTCACTACTGAAGAAATATGGTGCCAATTATTTTCAGAGCCAGGATCAGGCTCAGATTTAGCAAGTTTGTCAACTAAAGCAGTAGATGATGGTGATGGATTTATTGTAAATGGTCAAAAAGTTTGGACAACTCTTGGACACTTAGCTAAGTGGGGATTAATAGTTACAAGAACAGATCCAGACGTTCCAAAGCATAGGGGATTAACATTTTTTATAGTTGATATGGAGTCCGATGGAGTCGATGTTAGGCCACTTCGACAAATAACTGGTGAAGCAGAATTTAATGAAGTTTATTTTACAGATGTGAAGATTCCTAAAGAGAATATTTTAGGAAGCCTTGGAGATGGTTGGAGAGTTTCACTTGCAATATTAATGAATGAGAGAGTTGCTATAGGTGGAAATGTTCGTGAAAGAGGAAGTGGCGCACCTGGTCATTTAGTTCAACTTTGGAACGATAAAGAACTTGATGATCCAGTTTCAAGGGATAAGTTAATAAAATTATGGATTGAACAGGAAGCAGTAAGATTAACAAATGTAAGAGCATTTGAAAATAGAGAAAAAGGCACACCTGGTCCAGAAGGCTCTACTAGTAAATTATATGAAGCTGAAATCAATAAAGCATCATATGAATTCGGTATGGAAATGCTTGGCAATGATGCTTTACTATTCCCAAGAGGTTACGAGTTAACCCAACCCGAATTAAATTTTGAAAATGAGACTTTTGGCTTCACAGATACTCAGAGTTTGTTTCTAAGGTCTAGAGCTAATTCAATAGAAGGCGGTACATCTGAAATAATGAGAAATATTATTGCTGAAAGGGTTCTAGGACTTCCTAGTGAACCTAAACAAGACAAAGATAAAGCTTGGAAGGATATTCCAAGGTCTTAATAAATTACGCTAAATAGCCCTTCATTACAACTTATCATTATCTGATTTTCTACTGATTCATTTCTCAGCGTTTTAGAACTACCAGCTTCAATATTTTCTTCATTTAAGTTCCACTTAGCTCCTGATATAGTTAATGAATTCAGACTTGTTATTGGTACGACACTAAATTTTGAACCTTCATTTAGAAAAATTGATACATTATTTCTGAAAATAATAGTTTTATCCATGTAAAGCCAAGTTACATTTGTAGCGAATTCATAATTTATTACTAATGAAAAGATAGAAAACAAGTGATCTATTTCACCTTCTTCTCCTCCTATTATGTAAATATTTTTTTCTTCTGGCTCATTAATACTGTCCAAAGAAAGTTCAAAGTCTGTTTTATCTTTATTTGGCTCATAACCTATTAAATCTATATTCATGTTTTCTACTTTTTCTAATAAATCGGGTGTAATTGAATCAAAGTCACCTAGAACTTTTGATGGAATTAAAGACCTGTCAAACAAGTGAGCTGTACCATTATCAACTCCAATTATTTCATCAAAAGTAAGTTCTTTTAGTTCGTAGCTAGTCGAGCAATTGCCACTTAATGAAATGAGAACATTATTCATATATTAATTATATATAGCTACTTTAATTTATTAATTTCTCACATATCTCAAATAGGTTAAAATATATATGTATGAGTGAAGAATTTAAATTTAATATTGGCGATGAAGCGGTAAAAACTATTATTGATCTACGAGATCAAGAACCTGGAGATAAAGAATATGCATTATTCTTACAAATTGATGGAGTACATGGAAATCAATTTACTTACGATCTTAGTTTCCTAGATATAAATCAAGCAAGATCTGATGATAGGAGAGTTGATTTTGGAGATTTACCTGTAATAATTGCTGCAAAAGATGTTGATAAATTCGATGGTGCGAGCTTAGATATGTCTGAAGACCCAGATGCACCAGGATTAACTATGGACAATCCTAATACACCGAGTCCTGCAATGATTGGCAATCCTGCAGATCTTCCTGAATTGAAGGGTGAATTAGCTGAAAAGGTTCAAGCAGTATTAGAGAACCAAATTAATCCAGCTATTGCATCTCACGGCGGTGCAGCTCAATTAATTGGCGTTGAAGGAAATGATATTTATCTTAGACTAGGTGGAGGTTGCCAAGGTTGTGGTATGGCACAAGTAACACTCACTCAAGGTATTGAAGCCTCTTTGCGCGAAGCAGTTCCCGAAATTGGAAACATCATAGATGCAACTGATCATGCTGCTGGTGAGAATCCATACTTTGCTTCTCACTAGATACTTATAACAGTTTTACCTATATTTTTTCTGGTAAGAAAGTTTTCTAAGGCTATGGAAGTTTCTTCTATTTTGTAATTATTTTTTGGAACGATGTCTAATTGTCCATTTTCAACATAGGAAACCAATTCTTTAAAATCTTCTGCAGTTTCGTGTGGAGATGTGTTTGTCCATCGACCCCACCACACTCCAACAATTGACACACCTTTAACAAGTGTTAAATTAAGGGATATTTTAGGTATTTGTCCATTAGCGAAGCCAATAACTAGTAACCTACCATTAAAAGCTGTTGCTCTTAGTGCTTTTTCAGACACTTCACCACCAACAGGATCTATAACTATATCTACACCTTTGCCGTCGGTCAATTCCTTCACTGTTTCTTTTAAATCAACCTGATCATATCGTACTATTTCATCGCCACCCAAAGATTTGACATACTCTGCTTTATCTTCGGAACCAACAGCACATATAGTTCTTAAACCCATAACTTTTGCTAATTGAATTGAGGCAGTACCAATTCCTCCAGAAGCACCAAGTACTAAAAGACTTTCTCCACTTTGAGCATTTGCACGTCTTTTTAGGGCATAGTAAGAAGTACCATAATTGATAGGCAAACTTGCCCCAGCTAAAGAACTAAAATTTTCGCTAACCGGAATTACCAAATTTTTATTAATAGCAACAAATTCAGCAAACCCTCCAATTGGAGGAATTCCAATAACTTTTGTTCCAAAAGGGATATTTACATTTTCACCTTTGTCTTCTACAATTCCACATACTTCATTACCTGGAATAAAAGGTGGATCAATAACAATTTGGTACTTTCCTTGTACTAACAGCGCATCTGGAAAATTAACTCCAGCAACTTCAACTTTAATTAATACTTCATCTTTACCAACAGTTGGTTTGTCTGCTTCTTTTATTTCTAATAAATTTGGCTCACCTAATTTTGTACACACAACTGCTTTCATTCTTCCCTCTCAATAATTCCCGACAACTTTTTAGCAAAATCTTTTTTTTCTTCGATATCTACTCTTCTTCTAATCTGCACTCTCTGTGCTTGTGGAGAGCCCGCACCATGGAGGGATTCTGTTAAATAAGCAACTGCATTTCTACCTAAAGTCATATTTTCAATCAATCTTAGAATTTTTACTCGATCTTCTGAGTTAATATCTTTTTTTCCTTTTAAATATTTTTTTAGATCTTCAGACATTGTTCCTTCGTTAAAATCAATTCCTGAAGGCATTGAACCAACTAATCCACCTGCAAGGTCTTGTGCGATTCGTCCAATCTCATATGTCTCTTTTGTTACATGTTGTTTACATACATTTGCCAAAAGATCATCATTAATGAAGTTTCCTGACTTAGTGCTTGAACCCTGAAGCGATGAAGCAATGCCAGTAGCATAAATTGTTTCATTGAGCTTATTCATTTCAACAAGCTTATCTTTAATATGTGATGCTTCTTCAACACCGTTGTACTCTGCAATAGTAGCTGCAGCACCTATAAGTACATCGCCAACGCCTGATTTGCATACATAAGATCTTCTATGATATGTTGTAAATCTTTCAACTAACATAGATGCAAATTCATACTCACCATTCATAAAAATGTATTCATTTGGTATAAATACATTATCAAAAATTACCATTGCTTCTTGCCCGGCAAAATATTTATTTCCCACATCGTATTCACCAGGCTCCATACTTCTTGTATCGCATGACTGTCTACCATAGATATACGTTATTCCCTTTGCATCAACTGGGATTGCACCCACTATTGCATAGTCAGTGTCTTTATCAGATAGTCTCAGGGTAGGCATTACAACCATCCAGTGTGAGTTTATACATCCCGTCTGGTGTGCTTTTGCTCCCTTAACGTAGACACCATCTTCTGTCCTTTTAACAATTCGTAAATACACATCTTCATCTTCTTGTTCGTGTGGTAATTTTGACCTATCACCTTTAACGTCTGTCATTGCACCACCAATTACCAAATTGAATTTATGCATTTCAGTTAGAAAATTAATAAAATTCTTGTGATATTCAGTATTGTGTTGTTCATCAATCTCAAAAGTTACAGAATGAAGTGCATTGAACGCGTCCATGCCAACACATCTTTGAAAGCAGGTACCTGTTAATTGACCAAGTTTTCTTTGCATTTTATTTTGTAAGAAGAGATCTTCATTACTTTCTGCAATGTGTAAAAATCTATTTATAGTTTCACCAGTATAT
>Ga0194022_1000065_pt1 | contig 13110 bp, 10 predicted proteins | sample IW29Aug16_MG_FD_144483 | JGI IMG/M metagenome (GOLD analysis project Ga0194022, IMG submission 144483) | Freshwater microbial communities from the Broadkill River, Lewes, Delaware, United States - IW29Aug16_MG | ecosystem: Environmental > Aquatic > Freshwater > River | place: USA: Delaware...
AATCTTCCCGATTTGAGAGATAAGTTTATTGCAGGTTCTGGATCAACTTACAATGTGGGTGATACTGGCGGATCTGATAGCGTAACATTAACAACAGCGCAGTTGCCAGCACACACTCACGCAACAACAGTTACTATTGGCAATAATGGAACACACAATCACGGCGCCAGCGGCGACACGAATTCGACAGGAACTCATAATCATGGATATACTGCGCCAAATTCCCAAGTTGCACGAAAAGCTGGTGATGGAAATCCTGTAAACCAAGGTACAATTCCCGGTACAACCGGTGATAATGGAGAACACTCTCACACACTTAATATTACAATTAACGATGCAGGAAATCATAATCACACAGCAACTGTGACCAATGGAAGCGCTGGTAGTGACAATTCTCACGAAAACCGACCACCATACTTAGCCCTTTTACCATGTATTAAATATCAGTAAATAAAAAGAAACCATGAAAGAGTATCACTATCACCCAGAATACAAATATTTTTTATACTCTGCAAATGCCCATTCATCTCCAAGAGAACCTGGAAAGTATTTAATTTCAGCAAATGCGACCACCATAGAACCGCCAGAAAAACAAGAAGGATTTGTTTTAATATTTGATGGAGATTCTTGGATGTTAACCTTGGATAAAAGAGGATTGTATTATTGCAAAGATACCCTAATCCAACAAAAAATTGAAGATCCCCGTTTCAATGTAGACAATCTAACTTTAGAAACTCCACCATTTGAGCAGAAATTAGATAATCAAAAGATTAAATGGTGTTACGATACTGAAAAGTGGATAATTGAAGACCTTCCAGAACCAGAAATTTCAAATCCCAAACCCATAGAAAATACAAATTCTTTTGAAGGATTAAGTGCAGAACAAAAATTAAGTGCAATTGGATTGACTGTAGAAGATTTAAGAGCACTCTTAGGATAAATACTTAATAAAGATTAGATTCGATGGCATATCAAGGCATAACAACCAGCCCTGTGGGATCCTCTGATAGTTTACTTCAGGGTGGTGTTAAGATTAATTCCAATTTTACTGAGATTTATAATGCTATAGGTGATGGAAGCACTATAAATCTCAATCAGAAGGTTGGTTACAGTACCGTAGTTAGTGTTCCTTCTGCTGGTAGTGTCGAGCCCACAGCAGATGATAATAATACTCTTTATATACTGGAAGGACCTACAAGTATTTTAAATTTGAATAATGTAAGAACTCCTCCTATTGGAACAAGATTTGGAATTATTAGCAAAGAATCGACTAATAGTATTATTAGACCTAATACATTCCGAATCCAAGGTTTGAATGAAAACTTAGTTTTAGATAGCAACTATTCTTCTCTGGATATTGTCTATACTGGACCTGATTTTGGTTGGGCAATAAAATAAATACACAAAAGGAGATAAGTTAAATGAGTAATTTAAGCGATTTTATTGCTGCTGGTGGAGGTGGTGGTTCTATTCCTTCAAGAACAACAGTGTCTGCATCAACTGGAGCAATTGCCGCAGGATCAAGTGCAAATATAGCTATATCCGGATATAAATGCTATGTTTTGCAAAAGGTAGAAATTTCCAATGCTGCTTGGGTAACTATTTACACTGACACAAGTTCAAGAACTGCAGATGCAAGTAGATCTTCCTCAACAGATCCAAGTCCAGGTTCTGGTGTAATTGCAGAAGTTCTGACAACAACTTCTGGCAATAGTACCTTTATATTTTCCCCAGGTGTAATTGGTTGGAATAATGAGGCGACACCAGAAACAAACATTTATGCAAAAGTTGTTAATAATGAATCTGCAACATCTAATATTACAGTAACTTTAACCGTATTACAACTAGAATCATAAAATGTCAGAGTTAAAAGAGTATCTTGTTACATGTAAAAATAAAAATGACTTAGATAGTTTATATGATGACATGGAGACTCCTGGAGGGAATCTTTATATTCCTGATAGAGAAGTTGAATTAGTGCATAGACGACCAATTAGTCGAAACACTCATTACATGCTGACTAAAGAAGAAGCTGCCAATGTTGCAAATGATCCTAGAGTTATTGCATGTGAACTTAGACCAGTTGATCTTGGAGCTAGTGCTTCTTCTACATGGGAACAAACTGCAAATTTTGAGAAGACTACTGGCACTTTACAATCTACTGATAAAAATTGGGGTCTTTATAGAACAATTAAAGGGGAAACAGTTGCAAATTGGGGTAGCAATTCAATTACTCAAATATCAAATAGAAATATCAAAACAACTGCATCAGGAAAAAATGTTGATGTTATACTAGTCGATGAACTTATCAATCCGAATCATCCAGAATTTGCTGTAAATTCAGATGGAACTGGCGGCAGTAGAGTCAATCAACTTAATTGGTGGCAATATAGTTCTATATTAGGTTATTCTACAGGTCCAAATTACCCTTATGCAACTTCAGGTGCCCCACCAAATAAAAATCACGGAACACATGTTGCAGGTACTGCTTGTGGAAACACTCAAGGATATGCAAGAGATGCTAATATATACAATATATCATGGGACCCTAGTATATCAGGAGTTGTCGATTTTGAAATAAAACTATGGGATTATATTAGATATTTTCATTTAAATAAACCAATCAATCCAGAAACTGGTAGAAGAAACCCAACAATTACCAATCACAGTTGGGGATTTTCATTTAATAATGAAGAAACTTTATCTAATATTAACCTGGTAAATTATAGAGGAACACTTAGTTCTGTTACAGGAAATGATGCACAAAAAAAATCTTTTCTTGAAGCAAGAGGTGTACCTGTTCCACTTAATACAAGACTTTTTAGAGCTCCTTTCAGATCTTCTGCCATAGATGCAGATATTAGTGATGGAATTGATGAAGGGATAATATATATTGGAGCTGCTACGAATAGTTATTGGATATCTGATGTTCCGGGAGGACAAGATTATGATAATTATTGGGGAAGTATTAGGTTTCCTGGTTTTCGGTATTTTACATCAAGAGGTTCAAGTCCAGGTGCTGCATGTATTTGTGTAGGTTCAGTCGGATCCAAAGTTTCCGAGTATAAATCCAATTTTAGCAATTGGGGTCCAAGAGTAGATATTTGGGCACCTGGTAGTGATATTATTTCTTCCGTTTTTGATTTTTCTAGTGCCATTGGCGAAGGATTTTATGGTCCTTTAACAACAGATCCAAGAAATAGTACTTATTATTTGGGATCCATTAGTGGAACAAGCATGTCCACTCCACAAGTTACAGGAGTTATTGCATGTTTAGCAGAACAAGAACCAAATTTAAACCAAGAAGATGCTCTTCAATATTTAATAGAATCTTCTATTGAAGGTGATGTTGGAGATCCAGGATCAAATCCAAATGCATTTCCATATGAAGGATTTGGTAATGGAAATAATAGATATCTTTATTTTAAACAAAAAAGACCTCAAGAAGGGTCAGCATTTCCAAGAATTCTATTTAAAAATAGAAATTCAGAAACTGCAGGAGTTAAATATCCAAGAACTAGAAATATAGTATCTAAGTAATTGTCAGGATTCAACAAGTTGGAGAAGAAGGAGGGGGTTGACGACCCCCACCCACCGTGCTATAATATCCAGGTAATCAACGAACGAGACCAAATGTCTGATGAGTATCTGACCAGATGCGTGGTGGATCCCACCAAGCGCACTGTGTATATCTATTCCAGTGAGGGGTCAGAAAAGGAAGTGGTCTGTGAAACCACCGAAGAGTTTATGAATGTGCTAAAATTTGTTCGTGCCACACTGGGAGAAGACACTCTTGCTTATGCAAGTCCACTCTGAGGGAAAATCGACTTTTAATTCCATTTTTGGGCGGGAAAAAATCCCGGTAATTTTTTGGTCTGTAAGGTTTTCATGAATTTAATCAAAATTGACTATCAGTCTCTAATAGAGCAAAGGGTGAAGACAACACCAGAAAATGTCAAAGAAGCAAACGAAGCATTATTTTGTGCTAAAATGACTGTACCCGCAGCAGCGAAGCACTGCGGTATGACTCAGAAGGAAATGAAAATGACCTTCCAAGAGTATCTCAAGTATCATCCACCAACTTACAAAATGGACTGATACAAGCACTTGACAATCTGAGGTTTATACCTTATAATTGTTAAGTGCCTTTTCGAGGGAGTATAGCTTAACTGGTCAGAGCGGCCGCCTTATAAGCGGTGTCTTGTCTGGGTTCAATCCCCAGTATTCCCATTCGAACTAACTTGTTTTATAAATAAATATAGTTTAGTTCGAACCCACAGTGAAACTTCATAGATTAACTTGCAAAAATTGTTTAAATGAGTTTGAAACAAAAGACAAAAGAAGAGTTTTTTGTAGTAGAAGTTGTTCTGCTACTTTAAATAATACTTTACATCCCAAAAACCCCAAAAGAGGTAAATGTAAAGATTGCTCCACTCCTATACTATCAGGTTCTGTTAGGTGTAAAGAATGTCACATTATTTGGAAAGGTTCTACTTTATTCGAAGACAAAACTTTAGACGAAATGAAAATTATTGGAATAACTCCTTCCAATATATACGCAGCTGTTAGATATAGAGCAAGAGCAACTGCTAAAAAAATGGGATGGAAACAATGTGCTCATTGTGGATATGACAAACACATAGAAATTGCTCACAAAAAAGCAATTTCAGATTTTGAAGGCAATACTTTGGTCTCCATAATCAATTCAAAAGAAAATCTACTTCCACTATGTCCAAATTGTCATTGGGAATTCGATAATCTTTAAATTACATGCCCGTGTGACCCAGCGGAATGAGGTTCTCGACTTAAAATCGAGCAGTCGGCGGTTCGAATCCGCCCACGGGTATTAGGGTTTATCCCTAAATATTCAAAAGTAGAGAACTACTTATGAAATACCGAATTGATGCCAGATATGTATGGTACAATGAAGGTAAGCAAATAGTGCTTATGTACTTCATAAGTGGTGTTCCCTTTACTTTTGATGACCTCCCCGACGAATCTATATTCGATGAGGAGTTAATTAAAATCGCAGACAAAGAAAGGCGGTATGAAGTTGATGACATGTACAAATGTTCTTCATATTTGATTGAAGAGCAATGTCATCCACTCTTATTCGAATTAGATCTGGAAAATCCAGAAATGTTGCCTGTTGATTAATTTGCCGAATTAGTTCAGTGATAGAACGCCATACTTGTAATATGGATGTCATCGGTTTGATCCCGGTATTCGGCTTGAGTTCATTAAACTCCAAATGTCACTATTATCTCAAAAAGACCGTAAGAATGTCATCGAGGCATTAGACTTCTACATGTTTAGCAAGGGGCAAGACTTTGGGGAAGAAAAAAGAGCAGAAATCAATGCCCTCCTTAACTGGGTCAAGTTGGAGCATAGCAAAAATGAGAATTAATCTTTGGTATTGTGCTGATATGAGTCTTTGGCGTTGGACCCTTACAGACAATCGTCGCCCAATATGTCGTCAAGAATCAGGACAACAACAAGATCTTCGTGTTGCTATGAATGATATTGCTAATACCGTAGAGTATATGTTAGAATCAACACAAACTAGGTAAAAATACTTAGTTTTTTTATAGATATGGTGTAGTTGCAATAACCACAATGGGTGCCGTAGCAGTCACTCTGTTTTTTACTTGGAGTATTATTTCCATCATAAAAAAGGTTGACACAAAAGAATAATTACACTATAATATAAATGTCCGTGTGAAGGAATATCGCACTTTGTGCTTATCTTAACCTCCCTCTGGGAGGTTTTTTTATATGATAAATAACTTATAATAGAACTTATAAGTGCAGATAAAATGGGTCTCAGCAGACTAGAGAATTTTTTGCGTTCCGTTAGAGGAAACATCATTTACGTAGATCCTAATGCATTGGATTCTACAGATTCTATTGAAAATACAGGTAGTGCTCTTACAAGACCTTTCAAGACAATTCAAAGAGCACTTATCGAAGCAGCAAGGTTTTCATATTTACCCGGACTAAACAACGATAAGTTTGGAAATACTACCATTGTAGTTTATCCTGGAGACCATATAATTGATAATAGACCTGGATGGATTCCACTTACAGGATCTTCTTTTCAACTTCGCAATGGGCAAACCTCATCAGACTTTAATGAGTTTGATTTAAGAACAAACTTTGACGTAACAACAGAAAATAACGCACTTTACAAGTTTAATTCTGTTCATGGTGGTGTTATTATTCCAAGAGGAACTTCTCTTGTTGGAATGGATCTAAGGAAAACTAAAATCAGACCAAAATACGTTCCAGATCCTGCTGATTCTAATATACAAAATTCATCAATATTCCAAGTAACTGGTGCTTGTTACATTTGGCAATTATCAATCTTTGATGCAGACCCAAATGGACAAGTTTATAAAGATTATACAGACAATACCTTCGTTCCAAATTATTCTCACCATAAATTAACTGCTTTCCAATATGCAGATGGTGCAAATAATGTAGTAATCAATGACACATTCGTAAATCAAGATTTTGGAAGAACAGATCTCGACATTTACTATGAAAAAATTGGTCTTGCTTATGGTCCTGCAAGCGAAAGAAATATTCCTAACGATTTTCCAGCACAAGTTGATATTGAGACAAAAATTGATGAATTTAGAATTGTTGGATCTCGTGGTGCTGAGATTGGAATTACTAGTATCAGATCTGGAGATGGAGTATCTCCATCAGGAACAATTACAGTTACCCTAGAATCTGAATTAGAAGGTCTTGCTGTTGATACACCAATTCGTATTAATGGTGTAACATCAAGTGGATATAATGGTCAATTTACAGTAAAGGCAGTCAATAGTCCTACGGAAATTCAATATGCTACATCTATCATTCCAACAAATGCCATTGGTGGATCTGGTGGAACTTTAAACATTACCGTAGACACAGTTACATCTGCTTCACCATACATTCATAACTGTTCGTTGAGATCTGTTTATGGAATGTGTGGACTTCATGCTGATGGTTCTTTGGTCGAAGGATTCAAGAGTATGGTTGTTGCCCAATTTACGGGCATATCGTTGCAGAAAGACAATAATGCTTTTGTAAAATACGATCCAGAATCTGGAACATATCTAGACACAACAAGTGTAGACAACATTTATTCAGATTCATTAGCAAGATACAAACCAGAATACGAAAACTTCCACATCAAAGCAAGTAACAACGCATTCATTCAGTGCGTTTCAATCTTTGCAATTGGTTATGCTCAACACTTTGAGGCAGAAAGTGGTGGAGATATGTCCATCACAAACTCAAACTCAAACTTTGGTGCAAAGTCTCTCATTTCCAAAGGATTTAGTGATACTAAGTTCAATAGAGATGATGTTGGATATGTAAGTCATATTATTCCACCAAAACATATTGATGCAAATCAAATTACTATTGAATTTGATTCTATTGATATTGGCATCACCACGACTGTGGCAAATACAAGTAGATTATATCTTTATAACCAAACATCAGAATCTGCACCTCCAGAGAATACAATTGATGGTTATAGAATTGGTGCCAAACTTGGAGATACTATAAACTTTATATCTGGCAGCTCTACTTATTCTGCTGAAATTGTGATGCCAGGAAGTAGTCAGTCTTCTTACCAAAAGTCTTATAATGTAGCGAAAAGTGGATTAGGTAATAACATTACAAACAATATTATTACATTTACAGAACCTCATGATTTTGAAACCGGAGAAACTGTAAGAATAATTAGCAATACTGGCGAACTTCCCGATAATACTTTATTTGATAGAGTTTATTATGCAATTAACACCTCTTCTACTCAAATAAAATTAGCATCGTCATTAAATGATGCCACTAATGGTTCTCCTGTTGTAAATGTTTTTAGTAATGAAAGTTCGGATTTAAGTGTAGTTAGTAGAGTATCTGACAAAAATAGTGGAGATATAGGTCACCCAATTCAGTGGGATGGTAATCAATGGTATATTCAAGTAAAAAATTATACTAACATTGGATCATTTGGATTATCAGTAAGTCCAAGAACCTTCATTAATAGAATTCCGGACACAAGAAATATTGAAGATACTCTCTATAAGTTTAGATATGTAATACCAAAAGATTCATCTACAAAAGCAAGACCTCCAGTAGAAGGATTTGTCATCCAAGAATCGACAGATTTACCTTTAAATAATACCGAAGTTGATTCTCAATACATATTTACTTCTGGTGGAGTTACAATAAAGGCACTAAACGGTTCAGACAAGTTAAGAAACACAAGATTTATTGCAAGTTCATCTTGGTCTTCTTCTACTGCAACAATTACCACTGAATTGCCACACAAATTAAAAGTGGGAACAACAGTAGAAATTAGAAATATTTTAAGTGCAAATAATTCTTCTGGAACTTACAATTTGGGATTTAATGGTTCATTTGTAGTTGCTAGTGTAATTGATTCTAAGAAATTCACATACGCATTATCCACGGATCCTGGATCATTTATTAACAATACTGCTACAAGAACTACAAGTCTACCATATTTCAATAACAAGACTTATACTGGAACATATTACATTTATAGGTCAAAACAAGTTCAAGAATATATTCAAAATCAGCAAGATGGAATTTACTACTTAACAATTTTAAATTCTTCAAACAAACCTAATGTATCTCCATATAATGACCTAAAACTTTCACAGTCATTAAGGTATTTGTATCAACAGATTGATAGAGATAACCCAAATGAAGACCCAGAATCTGCAAAGTCTTTTGCTCTCCCAGATCCAATCGGACAGGTTACTATTAATAATGCACAGAACAGTGTGACAAAGGAAACCTTGGATGGTTTCTTATCTGATAGTGGTTCTGTATATAATCTTACTAATGTATCTTCTTCTGGCATTGCACATACATTTATCACCAACATAGATCATGGATTAAATCCAATAACTAAATTATCAGCACCTATCGATCCTGGATTTGCATATGGAACAACGGGAACGCCAGAAAATCTTTTCAATGGTCAATTAGTTGGTTCTTCCACTGGCGAAAATGCTACTGTAAATGTAAGAATAAATGCTTCGGGAGAAATTACAAATATTGAACTTGTAGATGGTGGAAGTGGATATCAAGTAGGTGATGAATTAAGTATTATTGGACTTCCTGTTACAATTTCACATAGAGCTGCCACGGTAAGAGTGGATGGTATATACAATCATGTAGGAGAAACTCTAAGAGTAACAGGAATCACTAGTGAATCTTACTCGGAATATAATAACCTTTATAGAATTACCTCAGTCAATAACAGTACAACTGTGAAAGTTGAATCTTTACTTCCAACTTCTTCATCTTCTGTAAATTCTTCAGATCTTCAAGATTCTATAATTTATCTTACAGGAAAATCTTTAAAATCAACTTCATCTCAATATAATGAAACCAATAAAAAACTTACTCTCTTAAATTCATCAGACGTTCCATTTGCAAAGATAGGTCAGAAAGTAAGAACTGTCGATAATTCAAATAATTATAGAGATTTTGTAGTTTCTAATATAATTTCAAGCGATTTAATCGTAGAATCTGCTGACAATAATCTCACAGGATTTTCTACTACAACAGATTATTGGATTCTTCCTTTTGGATATTCATCAGAACAGGGAGATAATTTAAACACAACAGAAAATAGAATAATATCAAAATATGCAGGAATAACTACTGTTACAAGTTCACTTATAACCAGTTCTGCTACAAGTATACAACTCAGAAATGATCAAGGATTTAAAATTGGCGATTATCTTGAGATAGAAGATGAGATTGTAAGAATCTCACAATCGGTAATAAACACTGGACCAATAGCAGTAATTAGAGGATCACTTGGAACCAAGACATCTGCTCACCCATTAGGAGTTGCCATAAGAAAGGTTTATCCTTTCCCAATTGAATTTAGAAGATACTCTATTTTAAGAGCATCCGGACATACATTTGAATATGTTGGATTTGGTCCAGGAAACTATTCAAACTCACTTCCAGAAAGACAAGATAGAGAAATAACAAACCAAGAAGAATTATTGTCACAATCCTTCAAGGAAAATGGTGGTTTCAATGTTTATACTGGAATGAATAATGATGGTGATTTCTATATCGGAAATAAAAAAGTAAATCCTGCTACGGGACAAGAAGAAGTATTTGATTCTCCTTTCCAAACTGTTAGAGGTGAAGATTCTACAAGTGAAAATAGTGATGCAATAAATGTAATTACGACTCAGGAAATTAATGTTTCTAAGTCAATAAAAGTTGAGGGTGGTTCTGATGGAAATATTGTTTCCCAATTCAATGGTCCGGTAGTATTCAATGACAAGATTACATCAAATTCTATCAGAGGTATTGAAGGAAATTCATTATTCCTTCAGGGGAATGCTACAATATCAAGAAAGTATTCCGTAGGAAGCACAAATCCAACTCTTGCAGGAAACTCAGGTGATGTTGAATTTTATAGTGTTCCAACAGACGGTGGATATCTTGGATGGGTTTATACTGAAAATAATGCTTGGAGAAAATTTGGACCCGTACAAAATAGTTCCGGAGAATGGACAGGAACTTTTAATGGAACATTCAATGGAACTATTGGGACAGTAGGTGGTTTGGACTCCATTTGGAGTGAAATAACCAGTGGACCCGTAGACACAACATACTATCTTGACAATGTTGGTATAGGAACAAGTGTTGTTGCAAGTGATACTAAACTTTCAGTAAAAGGAAAAACTTTTATTGATGGATTACTTAATGTTACTGAAATTATCGAAAAGGCAACAATTGATATTCAACCACTACCTTCAGATCCATCAGGAATAAAGACAATCTATCTTGGCGACAACAATGTCTATTACTTTACACAACTTGCAAATGCAAATTGGACAATAAACTTCAGTGGAAGGCAATCGGATGCATCAAGTCTTTCTAGCGTTCTTGAAGTTGGAGATTCAATAACGGTTGCTCTCATAACAAACCAAGGTGCTGTTCCATATTACAATAATGCAATTACAATTGATGGTAGTGCAATAACTGCTAGATATTATGGTGGACTTTCTTATACTTCTGGAAATGCAAACTCCACTGATGTTTATACTTATGTAATATTGAGAGTGAATAATACTGGAACTCCAAACACTGATTACAGAATCTTAGCATCCCAATCAAATTACGCTTAATAAAATGCCACTTTTAGGAGCCTTTGGTAACGCATCAGAATATGCATATAGAGGTTTTGCTGGATTATTTCCAGATCCTTTTGACTTTGTGGATTTATCAAATGTAGAACCAGGAAACGTTTATTACAGTAATTTTAGCAAAATTACTGGACTGAAAATTCCTTTTCCCATTCAAATAGATCCAACTACAAACAGACAATATTCAGTGTTTGCTAGTGTATTTGGAAATGGAAACTCCGAAAGCGTTTCTTGGGCAGACAATACAGATAATTTTAGTTTTTCTGATGATTTAGATACATCTTTAAGATTTATAAGTAATCCTTCAAAAATAAAAGACAATCAATCTGTTGTTCTTAAATTAACTATTCCAAGTTATTCTGGATCACCCGCAATTGAAGATGCTTCAATATTTGGCGAAACTTTTCAAACAAACGTATCTATTGGCAATTCCATTCAAGATTGGTTGGTTACAGTTAGAGATTTAGATAGAACTGTAAATCCATTTACATTTACTAATGTTTCAAATTCCATAGTAGGAGTTGCAGTAACTACAAATCAAGTTACAATTTCTGGATTGGAAGATGGGTTTAACTACCCAGCAGAAATATTGACAAATAATGCAAACCTAACTATTGATTCCGTTGGAGTTGGAACTTCTGGTAGAGTTGAAAATGGAAGTGTAATTACACTAGACACTACATCATCAACTTCTTACAGTGATACAAAAACTGTGAATTTTAGAGTTTCTGGGTTTACCACTTCTTGGCAAGTAACCACAGAACCTTTGGATTTAGACCCTACTTTTAGATATTTTGAAGGTTCAACTGTTGCAGCACTAGCAGTGAATAATTCACTTTCTTCGTTTACTAATGTTACAGGAGCACTTTTTTCTACACAATATGCAACAGGTCAGACAAGAGGACTTATAGAAGCAGTAGAAATTGGAGGTTTGAATGTTGGTCTGACAACTAATTTCACTGTTACTGGTGGTGAAGCTCAATTAATTAGAAAAAATAATGCTGGAATTTATACTATTTTGAATCCATATGGTGCTGGACCATTATCAGTAAAAAATGAGGATCTAGTAAGTCTAAGAACAACTTCCTCAGCAGATGGAAGCACCACAACCAACGTAGATTTTGCTGTTGGAACTGGTACTGGACAATGGAGAGTAACAACACAAGCAGCAGCACCAGAACCTGGTCCTGGTCCTGGTCCTGGTCCTGATCCTGGTCCTGATCCTGAACCAACACCAATATCATTCCCACTTGCAGTTACTGTATTCGTTGTTGGTGGAGGTGGTGGAGGTGGACTTGGTAGAGCGTCTAGTGCCGATCTCGGCAATGCTGGTGGTGGAGGTGGTGGTGGTCAAGTAAGTACTGGATCATATTCAGTAGCCTCTGGTTCCAGTGGTGATATAACTGTTGGAGCAGGAGGTGCTGGAAGTAATAGTGTCAATTCTAGAGGTGGAGTCGGAGGTTCTTCTTCATTCATACTTGGTGGATCTGGAACATTTGCTTCTGGTGGTGGAGGTGGAGGAACTGGAAGTGGAGAACCTAGTGTAAGATCTGGTGAATCAACTCTTGGGGGATCTGGTGGAGGTGGTGGTGCTGTTGGAGATAATATTAATACCGGTGGTGATGGTTCCGCTGGTGGACCTGGTGGAACTGGTGGAAATTCTGGAGGAAGTGGTACTGGAAATAATGAAGCAACTCCAAAAGGAGTTGCTGGTGGAGGTGGAGGTGCTGGTGGTGCCGGTGGTAATGGTAGTAATACTACTGGTGGTGCTGGTGGTCAAGGAGTTACTGGATTAGATTTCTTTGATAATAATGCTCTCAGAAATTCTGTTAGTGGTGGCACCAGATTTGCTGGTGGTGGAGGTGGTGGTAGTACAAGTGGTGGCGGCATCTCTCCAGCG
>Ga0194022_1000068_pt1 | contig 12958 bp, 3 predicted proteins | sample IW29Aug16_MG_FD_144483 | JGI IMG/M metagenome (GOLD analysis project Ga0194022, IMG submission 144483) | Freshwater microbial communities from the Broadkill River, Lewes, Delaware, United States - IW29Aug16_MG | ecosystem: Environmental > Aquatic > Freshwater > River | place: USA: Delaware...
GTGTACCAAATACGTTAGTACCCATATTTGATGATATAAATCCTGCAGGTGGGTTATATGGCGATGTTTTAGGACCAATATATGTCCAACATTCGTTATTATATTCAATTGAGTTACCTATTGCAACACCTGATACCCCTACCGGTTGGATAATAGCTCTTTGAGAACCTGTACACGCAGTAAATACATAAACCAAATTACCTGAAGGTGATGGTGTTGGAGTCATCGTTGGTGTAACTGAAGGTGTTGGTGTTTGAGTTGGTGTCATTGTCGGTGTTGGGGTAAATCCACACGATGTACAAGACCCAAATAAACCTAATACAGATTGAATAGATACCGTTGGTGAACCCTCAACATCATCAGTATATGTAACACACTTAGAGTAAAATCCACTCGCACCGACCATCTTAACACTAAATGTTTGTCCTATGGTTAAAGTAGTTCCAGTATATGATAGAGGGTCCGCAGTATAATATACGTCACCACTCGTACAATCAACTAATTTCTTAACTGTATTACACGAGAAGGTCTCTTCAAAGATTTTATATGTAACTGAACCTGACGGCATTTATCCTATTTGTTTATAAATATCATTTTTCATTTTTTATTGGGTTAAACCTGCTTGCCAATACGTATTTCCACTTAAATCAATATATGGTTCACTACTTAACCCTGCAACTGTATAGGTTTGGGTGTTACCTGTGTCTGAATAGTTAACAGTTTGACCTGTCCAAGCAGAAATATCAAGTTGTTCCGCCACCTTATCAATTCTATTTGCCAACCCTCGTGTCACCTGTCCACTACCATTGTATGAACCGGCAAATACCAAACCAACAATCTTTCTAGTTCCTCCAAAGTCCGCAACTAACGCCGAACCTGAGTCACCCGCATTAATTGGATAGGTACAAACATATCCTGTTGGTGTTGTTGATGCACTGGCATAGAACCTAATACAGTTATCAAAATAAATAGTAGTTGATACTCCCTGCTTATTGTAGTTTATCGAGATGGTAGTTGTAATAGAATCTGCGAAAAGTTTCATATCACCCTCACCTTTTGGACCTGTTGTTCGTCCCGCACTAAATAAGTTAGGGTTCGTTGATAATAAGTTATCAATTTCACTCGTTGTTGCAAATGTTAAAGGTTGGGTCCATCCATCTAATCCATATTGTCTATATGAGGTTGAATCAATATCACTTTCATTTACGGTTGTTAGTGCTGCATCCACAGAGTTGTAATATGAAGTACCACTTAATGGTACATATCTTTTCACAATACCGATGGCGTTTTGTAATCCATAGTTACTTCCTTCATTTGGTTGAGTAACTTTATTTTCATAAATAGATGATTTTACACCACTTAATGACCTTTCATTCGCTTGGAACGCGTCGGCAATTAAAACGTGGTTGTTGGATACACCCACCAATGAGTTGGTTTGATTGTCGACAGCAATAAATCCTAAAGTACCAACATAGTTACTTAGATTTGTATAGTTAGTAACAGACAATCCCCCTTGAAGAGGTCTGATTTTATTTCTATTTGCCGGTGGGGTTGTTACCCAATCATAAAAATCACTCGGACAATCTTCTAAGAATTTAAACTCACCCTCTTCGATGTCCGTTTCAAAACTAATACCACCATATTCAATCACTGAAGGTATTCTTTCTTCTTCAGGAATTTCATCTAATGGTTTTTTCTTACGAACGGTAAAGATTACGGCATCTTTATCGATTAATACTCCTCCACTTTCTTTTTTACCAAATGAAACACCCACAACATCTTCAGGAGTGATATCGTGATAGTGTTTTGTTAACTCTTTTAAAAATTCTGGATTCATAATATCTATTCTAACAATTATCGGCTCCGATGTTTAATACAGTATAAGTACCATTATCAATACTTAAACTTCCGTTACAAGCACACACTGAGTAGTAACCACCTGATGGTAGGTTGGTTGCGTACATCGTCTCATCAAAACAATATGCCGACCATACAGTGTATGAACCAGTACCACCTGAAACTATGTATCTAACACACTCACATGGACCTGAGAACGCCGGAATTGTTGGTGTTGGTGTTGACGTGTATGTTGGAGTATACGTTGGGGTTGGTGTAGATGTCAGTGGTACCGATGTAGATGTTGGTGTTGGGGTATAAGTTGGGGTATTAGTGATTGTCGGTGTTGGTGTAGATGTTGAAGATAAGTTAGGTACATAAATAAACAGTGTTCCCACTGACGAAGGTGTTACCGATGGCGTAATTGATGGGGTTGGAGTAATTGTACCTGTTGGCGTTGGAGTTACCGCCGGTGCTGAACAACATCCCGTACAAATAGTTGTCAATGTACCACCCGTAAAGTCTACAGGGATAACCACTGAGTCTGTTAATGCACAGAACGTAGTTGAGAATCCAACGTTTTCCACCACTAAGTGAACAATACTATCCTGACCACAACTTACATCTTCACAACGAGTGTAGTACAATTCAAATGTTCCTGATAATTGGTTCAATGATTCCACATCAATCTGATACAACGAACAATCTGTCAATACACTCGTAGACGATGGAGTAATCGTTGGTGTAGGTGTCGTTGTTGGTGTTACCGATGAAGTAGGTGTTACTGTTGTTGTTACAGTAGGTGTCGGTGTCGGTGTTGGAGTAGACGCAACAGACGAAGTAACCGTTGGTGTAATTGTTGAAGTTGGAGTGTTAGTTGGTGTAACCCCAGGTGTTCCTGTTGGAGTTGATGTTGAAGTAACAGTCGGAGTCGATGTCTGTGTTGGAGTTTGTGTAGGTGTTGCAGTTCCTGTCTGTGTTGGGGTAATGGTTGATGTAGGTGTGTTTGTTGGTGTAACACCTGGCGTTCCTGTTGGTGTTACCGTAGCTGTAGGTGTTTGGGTTGGAGTTTCAGAAGGCGTAATAGAAGGAGTGATACTCGCAGTTGGAGTATTTGTTGGTGTTTCAGTTGGTGTTACTGATGGAGTTACCGATGCAGTTGGAGTTACCGTTGATGTTTGTGTTGGAGTGTTTGTTGGGGTGATAGACGGTGTAATACTTGCAGTTGGGGTAACTGTTTGTGTTTGTGTAGGTGTGTTCGTAGGAGTCACCCCAGGTGTCTGAGATGGAGTTACAGATGCTGTTGGTGTTACCGTAGAAGTCTGAGTTGGAGTATTAGTTGGAGTAATAGAAGGAGTTACACTCGCAGTTGGAGTGTTTGTAGGCGTTTGTGTTGGTGTAGTAGTTACTGTTTGTGTTGGAGTATTCGTTGGTGTAACCGTATTAGACGGAGTAATTGTTGCCGTTGGAGTAATCGTATTTGTTGGAGTGATTGTGGCTGTTGGTGTGTTTGTAGGTGTAACCTCTGGTGTACCAGTTGGAGTGATTGTCGCAGTCGGAGTATTTGTTGGTGTTTGAGTAGGTGTTTCCGTTGGGGTAACAGAAGGAGTGATACTCGCAGTTGGAGTATTCGTTGGCGTTTCAGTTGGAGTTGAAGTTATTGTAGATGTTGGTGTGTTTGTAGGTGTAACAGTATTGGTTGGAGTCACCGTTGCCGTTGGAGTGATTGTTTGAGTTGGGGTGATAGTTGACGTTGGAGTAACCTGAGCAGTCTGTGAAGGAGTTACAGATGCTGTTGGTGTATTCGTAGGTGTTTCGGTTGGAGTGACAGATGGTGTTACCGATGCGGTCGGAGTGTTAGTCGGAGTTTCAGTCGGAGTAATAGATGGTGTTACACTTGCAGTAGGAGTGTTTGTTGGCGTTTCAGTTGGAGTTACCGATGGAGTAATAGAAGGAGTAACAGAGGCAGTTGGGGTAACTGTCTGTGTTTGAGTCGGAGTATTCGTTGGTGTTACCTGAGCAGTTTGTGATGGAGTCACAGACGCCGTTGGAGTATTAGTCGGAGTTTCTGTAGGTGTCTGTGTTGGAGTCTCAGTTGGGGTTACTGACGCAGTTGGAGTGTTGGTAGGAGTCTCAGTTGGTGTAGGTGTAACTGAAGCAGTCGGAGTGTTTGTAGGAGTAACAGTATTAGAAGGAGTAATAGTGTTTGTAGGTGTCACTGTCAATGTTGGAGTAACAGTTGACGTAGGAGTATTCGTAGGTGTAACCGCAGCTGTTTGTGTTGGAGTAATTGTCGCTGTCGGAGTATTAGTTGGTGTTTCAGTTGGGGTAATAGAAGGAGTTACACTCGCAGTCGGAGTATTCGTAGGTGTCTCAGTCGGGGTAACCGATGGAGTTACTGATGATGTTGGAGTGAATGTTGGTGTTGAGGTGATTGTCGCAGTCGGAGTAAATGTTGGTGTCACCGTATTAGACGGAGTCACAGTATTTGTTGGAGTTACTGTCTGTGTAGGAGTGATTGTGGCAGTTGGTGTATTTGTAGGTGTAACCGCTGCCGTCTGAGATGGTGTGACAGACGCAGTTGGAGTATTTGTAGGGGTTTGAGTAGGAGTCTCAGTTGGGGTTACCGATGCTGTTGGGGTATTAGTTGGTGTCTCTGTTGGCGTAACAGATGGTGTAACCGTATTTGTCGGTGTTTGGGTCGGAGTTTCTGTTGGTGTTACCGAAGGAGTTACTGTTGATGTAGGTGTTTGTGTTGGAGTCTCAGTCGGAGTTACTGAAGAAGTTACCGTTGGTGTAATAGTCGCCGTTGGAGTATTAGTTGGTGTAACCTGAGCAGTTTGAGAAGGTGTAACTGACGCTGTTGGGGTGTTCGTAGGAGTTTCAGTTGGAGTAATAGATGGCGTAACAGACGATGTCGGTGTCTGTGTTGGCGTTTGTGTTGGAGTTTCCGTTGGTGTTACTGATGCAGTTGGTGTATTTGTAGGCGTGATTGTATTTGTCGGTGTCAACGTGTTCGTTGGTGTTACCGTTGAGGTAGGTGTGTAAGTAGGCGTTACCGTATTAGACGGAGTTACAGTATTTGTTGGAGTAACCGTTGCTGTTGGTGTTACAGTAGAAGTAGGAGTATTTGTCGGAGTTACTGCTGCCGTTTGTGTTGGAGTGATTGTCGCAGTTGGAGTATTCGTAGGTGTTTCAGTAGGTGTAATAGAAGGAGTAACACTCGCAGTCGGAGTATTAGTTGGGGTTTCTGTCGGTGTAACAGATGGGGTTACAGATGATGTAGGTGTAAATGTTGGTGTTGATGTAATTGTTGCGGTTGGAGTGTATGTCGGAGTAACAGTATTTGAAGGAGTAACCGTGTTAGTTGGAGTAACTGTCTGAGTTGGAGTGATTGTTGCCGTTGGTGTGTTTGTAGGTGTAACTGCCGCAGTCTGAGACGGAGTTACAGAAGCCGTTGGGGTATTTGTTGGCGTTTCAGTTGGGGTAATAGAAGGAGTCACACTCGCCGTTGGAGTGTTTGTAGGCGTTTGTGTTGGTGTTTCTGTTGGGGTTACAGATGCAGTAGGAGTATTTGTCGGAGTGATTGTGTTAGTAGGAGTAATCGTATTTGTTGGTGTAACCGTACTGGTTGGCGTATATGTTGGAGTAACCGTATTTGACGGAGTTACAGTATTTGTTGGCGTTACTGTAGCGGTCGGAGTTACAGTTGAAGTAGGGGTATTAGTAGGTGTAACTGCCGCGGTCTGAGAAGGAGTAACAGATGCTGTAGGCGTATTCGTTGGTGTCTGAGTTGGTGTTTCTGTCGGAGTCACAGATGGAGTAACAGAAGCAGTTGGTGTATTAGTAGCAGTAACCGTATTTGTTGGAGTTATAGTTTGAGTAGGTGTATTCGTTGGGGTTACTGACGGAGTTGGCGTTACCGTATTTGTTGGCGTAGGTGTTGGTGTTGGTGCAATAAAGATTACATCAACAGGACAGGTACAAGCAGATGTATTAACATTAGTAATACCCCAATAACTAATCACCTCACCAGGAGGAAGAATAGAGTTAAAGTTATATTCAACCTGGTGGTCACCTGAAGGCCATGTTCTAGTTCCTGAATATGTAAACCCTGAACTACCAACCATGAAACCACTAACCTCATAATCACATTTAGCTTCGGCGGGGTCTGTCAATGCAGAATCATTCCACAGATTTAATCTAATCTTATCTCCTTGAACCACATACCCTGTTACATATTGTGTTGTCTGAGGACATGTTGCCGAAGGTGTTAATGTTTGTGTAGGTGTTTGAGTCTGTGTTGGAGTAACAGATGCCGTTGGCGTTACAGTAGATGTTGGAGTCTGTGTTGGCGTCTCACTCGGTGTTACCGATGGGGTAACAGATGCGGTTGGAGTATTTGTAGGGGTCTCTGTTGGTGTAACAGAAGGTGTGATACTCGCAGTTGGAGTATTTGTTGGTGTTTCAGTAGGTGTTACGGATGAAGTAACTGTTGGTGTAATAGTTGCCGTTGGGGTATTGGTTGGGGTAACCTGAGCGGTCTGTGACGGAGTAACAGAAGCAGTTGGTGTATTGGTTGGAGTTTCAGTAGGAGTAATAGAAGGGGTAACACTTGAAGTTGGAGTGTTTGTAGGCGTTTGAGTAGGTGTTTCTGTCGGAGTAACAGAAGCAGTAGGTGTAAATGTTGGAGTGACCGTATTAGATGGAGTTATCGTATTTGTAGGTGTAATCGTATTCGTTGGAGTGAATGTTGGGGTAACAGTATTTGAAGGTGTCACCGTATTTGTCGGTGTAACCGTCGCAGTAGGAGTTACTGTTGATGTTGGAGTGTTGGTAGGGGTAACCGCAGCCGTCTGAGATGGTGTTACAGAAGCAGTCGGTGTATTCGTTGGCGTTTCCGTTGGAGTAACTGATGGTGTTACCGAAGCCGTTGGAGTATTGGTCGGAGTTTCAGTTGGGGTAACAGATGGTGTGACAGTATTCGTAGGAGTCTGTGTTGGGGTTTCAGTAGGAGTAATAGATGGAGTAACCGAAGCCGTTACTGAAGCTGTCGGTGTATATGTCGGAGTTCTAGTAATAGAAGGTGTTACCGTTGATGTCGGAGTGTTAGTAGGTGTCGCAGTTACTGACGCAGTTGGCGTGTTTGTTGGAGTACGAGTTACCGATGGAGTAATCGTAGAAGTAGGAGTATTTGTCGGAGTAACCGCCGCAGTCTGTGAAGGAGTTACAGACGCAGTAGGCGTATTAGTTGGAGTTTCTGTTGGAGTAACAGATGGGGTTACCGATGCCGTTACAGACGCGGTTGGAGTATTCGTTGGAGTACGAGTAATAGAAGGTGTAACCGTATTCGTAGGAGTATTCGTAGGTGTTGCCGTTACTGAAGCCGTTGGAGTATTAGTTGGGGTTCTCGTCAACGATGGAGTCACCGTAGAGGTTGGTGTATTCGTAGGAGTAACAGCAGCAGTCTGAGATGGAGTAACAGATGCCGTTGGGGTATTCGTAGGGGTTTCAGTTGGTGTAACGGACGGAGTAACCGAAGCAGTTACAGAGGCAGTCGGAGTATATGTAGGAGTTCTTGTTACTGATGGAGTTACAGTCGATGTTGGAGTGTAGGTCGGTGTGCGAGTAATAGATGGAGTTACAGTATTAGACGGTGTAACCGAAGCAGTCGGAGTGTTGGTTGGTGTTCTAGTGATAGAAGGAGTAACCGTGTTAGTTGGCGTATTCGTAGGAGTAACCGCGGCAGTCTGAGACGGAGTCACTGACGCAGTAACTGATGGGGTAACCGAAGCAGTTGGAGTATTCGTTGGTGTACGAGTAATCGATGGTGTTACCGTATTAGTAGGAGTTACCGATGCGGTTGGTGTATTAGTCGGTGTTCGGGTAATAGAAGGAGTTACCGTAGATGTAGGTGTATTTGTCGGTGTCCTAGTTATTGATGGTGTCACTGTGTTGGTTGGTGTTACTGACGCAGTTGGAGTATTTGTCGGAGTGCGAGTAATTGACGGTGTAACCGTATTAGTAGGTGTGTTAGTTGGTGTGCGAGTAATAGAAGGAGTAACAGTATTTGATGGGGTTACCGATGCAGTTGGCGTATTAGTCGGAGTACGGGTAATAGACGGGGTAACAGTACTAGTTGGTGTATTGGTTGGCGTTCTCGTAATTGAAGGAGTGACAGTATTTGTCGGAGTATTAGTAGGTGTAACCGCAGCAGTCTGAGATGGAGTTACCGAAGCAGTAACAGATGGAGTGACAGATGCTGTTGGAGTGTTAGTTGGTGTTCTGGTTATTGAAGGTGTAACCGTATTGGTTGGCGTGTTTGTTGGGGTCTCAGTTGGAGTAGCAGTAACTGAAGCCGTTGGTGTGTTTGTAGGGGTACGAGTAATTGACGGTGTGACCGTTGGGGTTCTGGTTACCGATGGAGTAATGGATGCAGTAGGTGTGTTAGTTGGTGTACGAGTTATAGATGGTGTTACCGTATTAGTCGGCGTATGAGTAGGTGTAACCGAAGCCGTTGGTGTATTAGTCGGAGTACGAGTAATAGAAGGCGTCACAGTACTAGTTGGTGTATTAGTCGGAGTACGAGTAATAGATGGAGTTACCGTTGGTGTACGGGTAATAGACGGTGTTACAGTAGAGGTTGGTGTGTTAGTTGGCGTTCTAGTTACTGAAGGAGTAATAGAAGGTGTTGGAGTATTAGTCGGAGTGATTGACGGTGTTGGGGTATTCGTTGGAGTACGCGTAATTGAAGGAGTTACCGTATTAGTCGGAGTATTTGTAGGGGTAATAGATGGTGTCGGCGTATTCGTTGGCGTACGTGTAATAGATGGCGTAACTGTACTAGTTGGAGTATTTGTCGGTGTACGAGTAACAGATGGAGTTACCGTTGGTGTTCTGGTCACCGATGGAGTTACCGATGATGTTGGAGTATTCGTTGGAGTACGTGTGATTGACGGAGTGACTGTATTAGTAGGCGTATTCGTAGGTGTAACCGCCGCGGTTTGTGAAGGAGTAACCGAAGCAGTAACAGATGGAGTAACAGACGCAGTCGGAGTGTTAGTAGGTGTACGAGTAATAGACGGAGTTACCGTATTTGTTGGAGTAACAGTTGGGGTTCTCGTTACCGATGCGGTTGGTGTATTTGTTGGCGTTCTAGTTATAGAAGGAGTTACCGTGTTGGTCGGAGTATTCGTAGGAGTACGAGTAACAGAGGCAGTCGGAGTGTTAGTTGGTGTACGAGTAGGTGAAGGTGTTACCGTTCTAGTCGGTGTTGGAGTTGGTGAAGGACATGAAGGACATTCTGGATATGCACATATATCCTCAATAACACTAGTAAGATAAACATCTTCAGGTGCAGATGCTTGCCCTGTAATAACATAACAATTATTATTATAGATAACCCCCGCATCTTGGTTAACCGTTACACTGCTTGGTAACTTTACAACAATATCACTTAATACCCCACAACAATCCTCAGCATTATAGTAAGAATATTCAGGAGTGGTAGATGGAGTTACCGTAGGGGTACGGGTAGGTGTTGGAGATGGGGTTCTAGTTGGAGTACGAGTCGGTGTTGGAGTCGGTGACTCAGGTGGTGCAGCATTACAACATTCAGTACATGTTTCGTATACCGTAGCATCACAATTAGCAGCAGGTGTACAGTTAGGAACAACCGCTTCAATAAAATAGCAACAGTTATCACAAGTATCCAACTTAACAACCTGACCGGCATTTGGACATGGTGTTAAATTAGTAATATTAACATACTGTTGATGATATAGATAAGCACACTCCGAACAAGCTTCGGGGTCAATATCATTACAGGCTATTAGATAAAGACAACAAGGGTCTTCTGCATTACCAATATCATAAGGATTTTCGGGATTTTCAGGGTCAAAAGGTACCGGCTCTCCAATACCTCTACAACCATCACAGTTTTCATAAGTAGAGACTACACTACCAATAAATGACACGTTAGCCGGACACCCCTCACAAGGACCTACACTTATTACTTCCCAACAAACATTAAGATTATCAATAAAAGCATTTCCAGTGGTAAAACCATATACGTTTTGTATACATGCCACCTGAGTTAATGCGGGGTCACATGGTGAAATACAGGCAAAACCAACGTTGTGAACAACATAACCATTTAGAACATAATAGTTAGGTGTTGTAAGACTTAAGTTTAAAAGAGGGTCGAAAGAATATACAATGTTTTTACTGATAACCTCTTCGTGGACAATCTCACCGTCCACATACCTGACCATTTCATAGTCACCACCAACAACCAAATTAGTGGTATCAACAAACTGATATTCGTTAGTACGTTTGTTGTAGGCTAAAACATATTCATCAATTAATCCTAAATCATTAATTTGAAGATAATTACCCTCATTTTGGTAGACCTCAACTACCTCAGGAGTTCTTACACTTTGTACATCGATAGAGGGAAAAGTAATGTCACGGAAGTCTTTACCGACAACAATTTCGGGGATATCAAAAGAAAATAATTGGTCCCCAAGTTGAATATTTTCTATTTCAACTTGAGAACCATTACTCAATAATACTTTTTGACCTAATTTAAATCCTGACATTTAAAGATACACTTAACCTATAAATAATCGGTTAGACCCTTTTGTATCAGGATTCCTTCCTCAAATTTCCATCATAATGGTCAAATCTATCGTGCTCAGTAGGACTTAATAAAAGAATACCTGGGTATATGTTTCCTTTGATGGTTTCTTGGAACATATATGACATCCATGTTTGTTCGAATGGTCTAACCCATTTTTCTGTTAAGAACATTTTTCTATTACCATATTTGGATACGACCTGAGGCCAGTTACAATAATAAATTTCACCGTGTGCAAATGGAATACCCTCAAAACAATCAATTTTAGTGATTGCCGTTTTTGGTGCATTTGGGTCCAAACCTTGAACAGGTAGGATAGGTTTTTCTGGCCAATGTTCTTCACGGAATGATTGTGGAACATTGTACCACGCCCATTGTGTTCTGTTGTCACCATAAAACTCAGAGAAAGAAAGTTTTAAGAAATCAAAGTTATTTTTCTTAGCTATCTGTAATGACTTTCTGTATAAACCTTTAACGTATCTGTTGAAACCATTCTTACAAACCTCACCCTCTTTTGGATAGAAGAACATATCATCTTCAAAGAAGAAATAATAATCATATCCATTCTCCTCAGCGTGTTCTGCAACCCATTGACGACCACCACAAATACCTAAGTTATCTTTCTTAACATAAATCATATTGTATTCACGTGCCAACGCTTCATACTCAGGTGATGTCGATAAATCTGTAGAGTTATCCAATACCACCCATTGTGGTTTGGTGACGAAATCCTCATCGTATTCTTTCATCGATTGGATAAGGGTCTTAATCTGATTTGGACTGTTGAATGTGATGACATACAACGCAGTGTTAGAGATGTCTAAATCGTTTTTAACAATTTCAAACTTCAACTCGTCCATTGGTTTGTGTCTGTCGTTCTTAACATCTTCGAAGAACTTAGAAATCAATCCATTACCCTCAATTGGGAAGTATTGATACATATCTGCGTAACGGTACAATAGGATTGTGAATAAAGACTCCTCAGTACCCATATACTTCTCTTGAAGGGTACTTCTCATCAAATTGTAGTACTGATTGTTAAACCCTGCAATCTCTTCAACAGGACCACCAAAGAACCCACCACGACATACCTTATTAACCTTAGCACCTGACAACTCATTCAACTTCTTATATTGGAAACCGTGAATTTCAGTTGTGGTTTCATAAGGGAATGCAATGAAGCTGATTCTATCAACCTTTTCCATCTTATCCAACACTCTATCGTGAGTGAAGTAACCTGGGTGTACAGTATTTGCAATACCCGCGTCCAACCAAAACAAATGTGTTGAACCGAACTTATCTAAAATCTTAGCGTCGTGTAATAAGAAAGGTTTAGACATAACCAATGGGTTATACATATCCAAACGAGCTTGTGTAGACTCTGCTAACCACCCCACTTGATTATACCAATCAGGGTTAGTTCTAATTTCTTGAATGGGTTGATAGAATTCACCCTTAAACCACTCTTGTGGTCTTACAATAAACTGTGTATTTTCGTGTGTTCTTTTTTGGAATACAAACTCTTCCAATTCAGCATCACCGAAAATAATCATATTGTAAGGAATGTCTAATAATTGGGAAAACTTCTCCAAATAATGTTCAAATGAACGTGACCATCCTTCACTCAACTCGTCTCTCTTAATATTCCATAAACCCGTTACAATTGTTACTGGTGACATCTTAACTTCTTCTTTAATCTGTTCAGGTTCCAATGAAGCACTAACCTCATCGTAAACATCCTGTCTAATGGCATCAATATCCATATTGTCTAAAATCTCATAGACATATCCCGCCTCAGTAAATCTTCTTTTCACCTCATTTTTCTCATCTTCTGTCATATTACAATACTCCAAACGAATAAGACGAGGTCTAAACTTATTCAAATCAATTTGCTTGAAAATGGTATAGTCGTGACCTTCAGTATCCACAGAAAGAACATCAAAATGTTCAACATTATACTTCTGAATAAGGGTGTCCCACGTAATACAATTTACCTCAACATCAACTGCGTATTTTTCAACAATTTCTCTATCAGCCTCACTACCCATACCGTTCTTTGAAGGGTCGATGGCACTCATACCATAGAACGCTTGGTGAACCAAACCTTCATCAACCACCTCAATGGGGATTGACTTCATAGTAACAGTACCATTGTAATCACTGATTGCAGAGTTTTCAAAACGGTTACCTGGATGATGACCTTTGTGACTAACAAGTCTTTCAAAGTGTTTTTTCATCGGTTCAACATACAAAACATCAGAATTGTACATACCCGCATAACCGCTCATCGCGTCAAATAAAACACCGTCCATCGCTCCGATGTTAATCATAAATAATTTATCTCCTTTTCTACCGTAGTAGTGTAATACCTTATCAAAAAAATCGTTCATACTCTTTTCAATTAAATTCCCAATTCTTTCTCAAAGAAGTGGACAAAATGTGTTCTATTTTTTATTGATTCTCTATCAAACACCGGTGTTGTTT
>Ga0194022_1000071_pt1 | contig 12788 bp, 13 predicted proteins | sample IW29Aug16_MG_FD_144483 | JGI IMG/M metagenome (GOLD analysis project Ga0194022, IMG submission 144483) | Freshwater microbial communities from the Broadkill River, Lewes, Delaware, United States - IW29Aug16_MG | ecosystem: Environmental > Aquatic > Freshwater > River | place: USA: Delaware...
CAAGCAGAGCTGGAGTGTCAGACACAAGGGCTGGTCTGCAACCAGCAGGCTTGTATTCTAGTGCGGGGTTATTCAAAAAGGGGTTTCAAGATTTCCACCCTTTAGATGCCTCGCCTTACTTGCTGTTTGACGCAAGCAAATCAATGGTGGGGACGTTAGAAAACCCCACTTTGGACTTAGACCCATCCAAACAGGAGACACTCGATATCATCACAGCGACACGCTCAGGAACCGCAACCTACACAGATGCTGATGGAGTCATCCAGCAAGCTGCGAGCGACACGGTGCGTGTTGACTACACGCAAGGCGAAGAGCTGACTCCGACGAAGTTTCAGAACATCGGTTACACTGACTTCTCGCAAGACTGGACCACTCAAAATACAACAATATCACCAAACCAAGCGATTGCTCCTGACGGCACACAAACTGCAATTAAGCTTGTTCAAGATAATGTAACTGACCAGTTTTATACTCGTCACCTAATATCTGGAGGTGATAACACTTACACTTATTCTGTTTACGCTAAACAAGCTGACGCTGGTAAGCACCTATATTTTGAACTAGGGAACGCAAGGGCTAGTGTTAATTTAAATGATGGGTCAATTTATTACGGACCAAACACATTTTCTTCTGGCTGGTCGAATCCTTCTGTGTCTGTTGTCGCGTTAGACGATGGTTGGTATCGTGTTGCTATGACAGCCACAGCATCGTCTTCTGTGTCATCTTTTTACGCTAAAAATCATGTGTCGGTTTTAAGTGGCGGCAGTGGTGGAATTATTGACAGTGGGGACGGCACAAGTGGTATTTACCTATGGGGACCTCAAGTCGAAGAAGGCACAACCGCGAGCGACTTCGTGTCTAACACAACGGGCAGCTCGAAGTTTATCGCCAGCGCAACCTACGGCGACCGTGTGCCGATGATACTGGTGGAGCCGTCGAGTGAAAACTTGGTGGCTTACAGTGAGGACTTTAGTAATGCACACTGGTTAAAAACTAAGTATGGAACTGGTGTTCTGCCTACTGTGACTTCTGATGTGGCAATTTCTCCTGATGGCACGCAAAACGCTGATAAGGTAATCTTTGACGTTGGCAGCGGAACTTCTACAGGAGACAGTGTGGTACTTGAAGATTATATTTCAGTTACACAAGGAGAGACTTACACGTTTAGTATTTATCTGAAAGGTGAACAAGGAGGTGAACAAGTGCTTGTAAGACACGCTGGTTCAGCAGGTTATACAACGCTCACTCTTACTGATGAATGGGTTAAATATGAAGTAACTGAAACGGCTATTTATAACCACGCTTATGCTGGATTAAGTATAAGACAAGGACTTGGCGGTGTTATTATAAATCCAACAGCAACTTTTTACATCTGGGGCGCACAGTTTGAACAAGGCTCAGTCGCCACGTCCTACATCCCGACATCAGGTTCCACCGTGACGAGAGCCGCTGACGACCTTGTGATTTCTGGCAGTGACTTCACGGACTTTTACAACCAGAGCGAGGGGACGTTTTATGCTGAAAGTGTTTTGAGCGGTGCCGACAACCAGTCATTTATTTTTGAGGCATCTAACAATACCCTCTCCTATAGGGTTCTTTCTTATTATAATAATAATAATCTTACAGCGTATGTCAGAGCAGCAGGCACCAATGCCTTTACTTTTGGTAATCGGCCTCCTGCTGGTCAATTATCTAGAGCATCTTTAAGCTACAAAACAGATAATGTTTTAGCCTGTCTTGATGGGGGAACGGTTGGACAAGATTTAAGTGTCACAATTCCAACAAATCTTACTCAACTACAAATAGGTCAACACTTGGAGATGCAAGACACGTATAGTCTCAACGGCCATATCAAGCGTCTCATCTACTGGCCATACCACAGCGATAGCCTCTAATATAATATATCTTTACCAACCAATGGCACTCAATCTATCTACACTGACCAGCCCAGCGACATCTGGCAACGTCCTCGAAGAAGTCACCACAACAGCAGATTTCTTAGAGAGCGTCCCTGTGTTACGCAATCTCGCTAGAGGAACCAACGCAGGAGGCGACGCGACGCAATCAGTTGCACTCAATCAGCCTAAAGCGTTGCCATTGATTGACGGTGAGGGTTATCTGTATTTACCACAAGTGGGCAGTAATTATGCGTCGATTATTGAACCGCTTTCAATGTCTAACGCTTGGACGATTGAGATTGTAGCATGGGTAACAGAACCTTCTCAAGCAGGTGCCGACCAATGTTTACTAGGTAGTGCCGACACTACCCCAAATCATACAATCAGAATCCGTGACAACTCGTTTTTTGAGGTGTGCCTTGGCGGGTTTACAAACGGAGTCGATGCGTGGCGCGGTGTTAGCACTCCTTCATTAATTAGCAATGGAGTCAACAATATAGTTATCACTTGGAATGGCACTGATACTATTGCGGCTACACTGAACGGAACCAGTCTCGGCTCTAGAACTTTGTCAGCACCAAGTGATTTTGAGGCGTTTAGATTGGGTGAAAAAGGAGGAGGCACTGAGTCACTTAGAGGAGCTTACAAAAAATTGATTGTAACTGAGTCAGGCTCAGAGATAGTCAACTGCGACTTCACGGCCACCAACGTCCGTCACGGTGACACCGAGTTTACCTGCGCGACTGGCCAAGTGGTAACCATCAATCAGTCAGGGAACGACCCAGCGACGGTCATTAAGAAGCCTGTGCTTCGGTTCGATGGTGTTGGTAACTTCATGGACGGGGTGTTTAACCAGACGATTACTGATGGTTACCTGTTTGCGGCGTTTAGTGTGCTTGGAGATGGTGGTGATGCTTATGGAAGAATATTTTCAGCTAATTCAACAGGAGCATTTGATTATCAGACAGGCGGGTTTGCGCTACGCCGTTATAATTCGACCGACCAAATTCAAGTTCGATGGAACGGCGGTAGTGAGATTACGCACAGCGATGTTTTTAACGGTGAACGTGGGGATTTTTTATTGGAGTCTCCTTTGAGAGCTGGTGACCAGAATAGTAAAATCAACAATGCGGACGCTGATGACGGTGCTTGTAGGTTACCTAACCCAGTAAGTTCTGAGGAGTTTAAAATAGCGGCAGCAACGTCACAAGATAGCCACCCCGCAATCGACCTCGAATACCTCGCCCTGTTCCCCGCTGACTCTGTGCCAGACGAAGCGACTGCAAGCAAGATTCGTAACTTCATCAACAACAGGAACTCCGTGTTTTATCGTTGGGATACCGATGGCTACTACTTCTACGATGCCCAGAAAGCACCAGTCGGTAACATCTCATCAGGCAGCGCATCGTGGAACGGAAGAATCGTAGGCTCAGACAATGGGGACACCGACAAGTTTGCCACACAGGCCACCGCCAACGACCAACCAGTGGGTGACGGATATGTTGTTACCTTTGCAGGTACCAGCGACCACCTAGACATCCCATCGACGACTCAAGCTGGCTGGCAGGTCGTAGGGACATCACTCGGAACCTTTGCGTATCGCGTGAATGCAAACGCGGTCACTGAGCTGAATCTTTTGGGTAACCTTGGATGGCCAACCTACCGCAAAACTGGAGACCTTTATGGCATCATCTTGTTACCCGAAACAGCAACGGGTGCAGACATCGAAGCGGCTCGCAAGTTGTTAATCGACCGAGGCGCGGCTGACGCAAGCACTATTATATCCGCAGGAGCCGCATGGTTTAGGCGTTATGATATTGTTGAGTTTAAAAACGCAGAATTCCCTGATGCTTTAACTTTTGGGTTTGCTTTTGAAGAAGCTACAAACCTCAGTAAAATCAGCACGGTAAACGCGCCAATCTCCTATAACTTCAGGTCTTCATGGAAAGGCTGCTCTTCACTTACGCAATTCCCGCAATACGCAAAGCTCGGCACTGAGGCGACTAATGTGAGCTTCCAAGAAGCATGGCACTCTAGTGGACTTACAAGTTTCCCTGCTTTAGACTTAAGTAATGGAAATAACTTCATATCCGCATGGCAATCCTGCTCGGCCCTTCAATCATTTCCGGCGGACGCAAAGCTCGGCACTGAGGCGAGCAATGTGAACTTTCAGGACGCATGGCGGTCTAGTGGACTCACGAGTTTTCCTGCGTTAGACCTGAGCAACGCAACAAGTCTACGTTCAACGTGGAGAGACTGCTACGATATGTTGAGCTTTGGTTTAGTTCAAACTTCCTCGGTAACTAATTTCAGTGACGCATGGCTTGGATGTTCTAGCCTAACCAGTTTTCCTTTAATCGATACTTCTTCGGGAACTAATTTTTATCGCACATGGTATGATATGGATAGCGTTACTGATTTCCCATTGTTAAATGTTTCAGCGGGTAGAAATTTTAGTGACGCATGGAGATTTTGCGAGGAGCTAGTTAACTTTCCCGCAGGATTGTTTGATTCTTGGAACCCTGCAAGCATCTCAAGCGGAGTCTTTCACCTAACATGGGACGGCTGCACGTCACTCACCGCTCAATCGGTAGAAAATATACTGGTGTCCATAGCGGCATCTGGCCAATTTGCCACAGTCGACGGAAATTCTGGTGGCACAGCACTAGCCGACGCTGGCATCGACATCACCTACAACGGTGACCCACTCAGTGCCGCGACGACTGCTGCAATCGACAGTCTATCCGGCAAAGGCTGGCAGGTTTACATCAACGGTGAGCTAGTGATTCCTAACATCCTCGACTTGGCTCCCGCAGCCGCTTACAGTCTCCGCTCGTTCGACGCTGACGCTGACCCGAATGTAGTCAATGTGAGACGCTCAAGCGATGGTGCGACAAGCGACTTCACGGCATCTGAGGTTAGCGATGGGACGTTGACTAGCTGGGTGAATACTGATGTTGTTCAACATGAATCTGACTTCACTTCTGGAGTAGATGGTTACACCTTTGATACCTACGGGACAATCGTCAGCGAAAATAGTTATGAAGGCCAAAGTAATGTGCTTAAATATGAGAAGCCAGCTAGTGGTAGATTTGGATTTAAGAGAGCAGCCACTTCGCTTAATCGGGAAGACGCTTATGAGATAACATTTGATTACTATGCTGACCCAGCGTTCAACAATCAATTCTGGGGGATTGAGTCGTCGTTTGCTAATAGTCTCAGTATCGCAAGCACCAATCCTAGTGTCGTCTCAGGAGCGTGGACAAGTGTTACACTAAACGTGCCAGCAGGTAGAGCATCGGGAGTTAGCTCGTTATTTCTTAGAATCCAAGCTACGGCAAACGACCTTTACGGAACGCTATCCGCTGGCTCGGTAAGATTAAAAAATGTTGTTGTTACACAGACACTATCTAACGGCCACGTCACCACATGGTATGACCAGAGCGACAACGGTAACGACTCGACACAGTCAACCGCAAGCGCACAACCAAAAATCGTCGATGGTGGCACGTTGGTGACTGGTGGTATTGATTTTGGGGCGCAATCGGATGCGTTGTATCTGGAAAAAAATTCGGTTACATCGCTATCCTATGTCAGCCTTTCGTCTTTCGTTGTTGCGAGTTTTAATGGAAACAGCGGTGTAGGTTCTTCCCCATTAGGAATGAATACTAGCCCCCGATATTATATGCCTTTGACACGTCCTGATGGGATTTATTTATCATACAGTTCCCTTGAAACGTTAAAATTTTCCGACAACACTACTGAGCCTACGTCTCTCTTTAGTGCTGTTTCAGGTGCTAGCAACACAAGCGCATTTTTCAATGGAGTCTCAGCGGGAAGCGTTTCCTCGGTTTCTGGTAATAGCATCAAAATTGCCATAGGGTATAATACAGCAACCGCTTATCATAATGGAACAATTCAGGAAATCATCATCTACAACTCCGACCAAAGCGCAAACCGCACAGGCATCGAGAATAACATCAACGACCACTTCGACATCTACAGCTAATGTATTACACATCCACAGACCGAGAGACACTCGACGATTACAACGATAAGGTCGTCGCTGGTGAAAACTATGACGGAACCACGACTGTGCGCTGGGCTGATGTTATTGAACACCACGAAGGCGGCATGTTTGCTATCTTGAAGCACAGCGGATACGCACTCATCGACGGCTTCGACGACAACGACGAGCCACTCGACGCTCCTACCGTTGACTCCATCGCTGACTTCTTTCCACCACTTGAATCACTCAACTAATGAACGACGAAACCCACAGATTCTTTAAATTCTCCAACGAGCAATCTTACGACCAACTGACGACTGCTGGTAACGAAGCCAGAAGCTTGCCAGACGATGATGGCACTGAGCGATGGCTCGCGTTATGGTCTGACCTATTTTTAGACCCGCAGACCGACAGCGATAAACTCTACTGCATCAAGCGGTCACTCATTCTCGACTCTGATGACTTTAGCTTAGAGGGAATCGAAGAGTTGAACCTTGAGACTTACCTTGAGCGACTGCACTGGGAGGAGCCTGTTGTTATCGAGGAGCCAGAAGAACTACTATTAGACGAGCCATGGACGAACTAGATACACCACTTACAGAAGTCGAACAGTCACGGGCTGCGACTGGATTCCGTTATTACAAATTCGACCCTGCTGTTTATGGCTTCATTTGCACCGCTGTAGATGAGTCACGCGGATACCCAAAACGATACACTCATAGAGCTTTACCATTAGCTGAGGCACTGCCAGACGCAACAGATGGCTCAGGTAAGCTCATTGCGGTTGATTGCTGGCGATTTACAGCAGCAGACGACGAGCTTCTTGCTGGCCCTATTGCTGCGGGAACTGTCACCGAGTTGACTCACCTTGAATTTATTAACCTGAAGCCTCAGCCGACTGAGGAACTGTGATGCAAAACCATATCACACATCCAATCACTGGCATTTTGGCTTCTACGTATTCAGCTTTGTCCGCTTATTTCGACTATTTCGAGATGGCAATTGGATTCATCTCTGCTTTGATTGGATTAGTGATTGGAATCCTTTCACTCATAAACACTTGGCGAACATTCAAACAAACAAACAAGAAAAATGATTGATTACATTATTGCAAACAAAGACGGAATCTTTGCCGTCGTCACCACCGTTATCGCAGCAGCATCAGCAATTGCAGCTTTAACACCCACCCCAGCAGATGACACGTTTGTCGGCAAAGCTTACAAAATTATTGATTGGCTTGCTCTGAACGTCTTCAAAGCAAAAGATAAAGGCGACGAGTGATTAAACTCATCACAACCGTTTTGCAGGTTTATGTGGCCAACCTTAAATGGAAGCAAAGAATCTATCTTTATCAAATTGAGGATGAAATTGATAACCTTGCTGCCGATGGTTCTCCTGCTGCAAAGCTGCGGATTGAGAGGCTTGCAAAGCGACTCCAATTTGAACGAGAGCGCACTCTACGACCCGCCGACGGTGACGTTGATTGAGGGTGTGCGTTATCAATTCAACGAGGGGCAAGTTGAAGGCCGTGGTCAGAAATTTCATTCTGATTACTCTTACAGAAGAGCAGTAATCATTGGCAGCAAATGAAAAAGTTTTTCGATTGGATACTGGCGTTTTTCAACCCAGTTGCGCCAAAGCAAAAGCCACTGAAGAAAGTGGCAATTTGTGTCGGCCACAGCAGGCTCAACGACACGGGCGCAAGGAGCGTCGGTGGAGCAAACGAGTGGGAATACAATAACGCGGTCGCTATCTTTCTGAAGGAGAAGCTGAAAGAGCTAAACATTGCCAGCGAGATTTTTAATGAATACCCGTTTAACAGCTACTCAAAAGCAATGGAATGGGTTGGAGAGAAGACATGGGCGTTTGATGCCGTCATTGAGCTGCATTTCAACTCTTTTGTCACCAGCGCAGCGCAAGGCTATGAATACCTTTATCACGCAAGCAGCGCGAACGGTAAGCGATTGGCAGAAGCTTTTTTAAACAAGCACGCGGAATTGATACCCGCACAAAAGAACCGAGGCATCAAGCCAACCTCAAAAGGGAATCGCGGTTACAAATTTCTTTCACAAACTAAGCCTCCAGCAATCATCTGTGAGCCATTCTTTGGCTCTTGCCCAGTCGAATGGGTGCTTTATGAGCGCAATCAAGAGACTTTAGCAGAGCTTTATTCACTTGCTTTGCACGATTACTTTTCTGCTTAAAGCACGAAAGTGGAAAAAAAATCTTTACACTAAAGCGGTGGGTGTGGTTTACTCCCCACCGTTATGAGATTGAAACACTATTTAGCAATTGCCCTGATGCAGCTCTCACTTGTTTTTGCAGGCTGCCTTTTTGGAATGGATGCCGTGCAGCAGCTTATCAAGTTGCTGTTTTTTACTTTTTAGGTCCCTGACAGTCGGTATGTCCAACCGTGGCGCGTTGTAAATCTACGCCTGACAGCTCGGAAAGACGGCACAACCATTACAAGATATGAATGACCAATTATTACTATTAGCAGCAGCCATTTTAATGGCTCCGTTTGGGCTTCTCATTATTGCAGCCAATTTAAGGCGCAGCAATGAGAGACGCTTGAGAAAAATGAAGCAAAGAGCAGACATTAAAAAAGAATACCACATCAGATGAAAACGCCGAAAAGTTATGATGTTGAAGAAATAATGAATCGGGTAAACAGCCAGATTTTCTATTTCAAAAGCTTGAGAGGGAACAATTTTTATGACGAGCAGCGAAAGCCAAGTTTGAAGCCAAACATCTTACCTGATGATGAGGAGTTGGCTGAGTTAGCTTATATTTCTCTGGGCTTAAGTGAGCAGAAATTTCTTCCATCAAACAAATACGGCCCAAAATTATAAAACAAAAACCTTATGAAAACACCGAAAAACATGGTTCAGCTCATTGCTGAGTTGAAGACCCCAAAAGATAGGAAAAACAGCTTTGCCAAGTTTAATTACCGCAATGTTGAGGACATCATGGAGAAAGTTAAACCGCTTCTTCTTAAGCATGATTTGCTTTTGAACATCTCAGACACAATCTCTGAGTTTCAAAACCGATTATTTGTCAGAGCGACCGCCACAATTAGCGACGGTGATTGCTCAATTCAATCGACTGGGTTTGCCGAGCTAGACTCAGCGCGTAAGGGTATGAGCATGGAGCAAATTAGCGGCTCTGCAAGCTCCTATGCTCGCAAGTATGCCCTTGCTGGTCTTTTATGCCTAGACGCATCAGAAGACAGCGACAGCCACGCTGAGAGGCATGAGGTGCAGAAGGTAACACGCACACAGGCAAGCCAGTTAAAAAGGCTGCTAAAGGAAACGAATTCAGATGCAACGCGCTTTTTGGATTGGTTGAAAGCTGACAGAGTTGAAGAAATCAGGCTTGTTGATTTTGCCAGAGCGAAGAAGGCACTTGAGGCAAAGGTTGAGACTGTAATTGAGCCACTGAAATGAAGATTCACGAAGTTTCGTCGGCTGATTACCACAGCCTGCTCAGAGTCAACCGTGAGGACATCTTTGCTCCTAATAGCTATCTGAGTAAATCAGTTCTCTGGGAACTACAAAACTCATCGCTATTTAAGTGGAGATTCCACCCTAAAGAGTTTTCACCAACGCCTGCAATGCAATGGGGCAGCCTTGTTGATTGCCTAACGACCACACCTGAGCTGGTAGAGGAAGAGATACGCATTAGCCCGTTCTCTAGCTACCGCACAAAGGAAGCCCGTGAATGGCGTGATGAATGCCTTGCCTTGGGTAAGACCATTGTAACGCAAGAGCAATTCGAGGAAGGCGTGAAAGCCTCTGAGATGCTGCTAGAGACTAATTTCCAGAGCGCGGAATTGTTCGAGCGCAGCTTGAAGCAAGTCATCATTGGCGCAAAGATTAGCGAGGTGCAATTCAAGGGGCTAGTTGACCTTGCTCCACAAGACAAAGAATATCTTGTTGACCTTAAGACGACAGGCGGGGAATTCACCCTTGATGGGTTTAGCAAGACTATTGCTAATTTTGGCTACCATGTTCAAGCGGGTCTTTATCTAGCTCTCTGGAACAGCACCCATTTAAACGATAAGCGTTACCGCTTTAAGTTTGTATGGCAGTCATCAAACCCACCTTATGAGGTTTGCGTAACCGAGCTACACCCTGACGAGATTAAAGCAGGCTTAAAGCAGGCTCTGAGGCTATTAGCAAAGCTGAAGCACGCAGCAAGAGAAGACCATTGGCCGATGCTTGCTGAGAATGAAAACCCAATTTTAACCCGCCCGATGTGGGCGATGACTGATTATGAATAACATTGCAGACCTACCAACCAAGAAGCTCATTCACAGCGAACGAATGAGGAGAGCAGGAATCACAACTTTTTACCGCCATAGCATCCTTTGCATTGCCGTGAGGAATCCCGGAATCATGACACCCAACCTTGCCTCATTTTTTGGCAAACGGACAGGTTGCCTCAACACGACGCTGAGGATGATGGAGAAGATGGGCTTGCTACGGATTGAGCGAATTGATAGAGAGCATTGCAGAATGCCAAAACTTAAGATTTACGCCACACCTTACGGCAAAGACTTGGTGAACTGTATCGAAGACGAAAAAGCATGATAATCGTAGGCATAGACAACGGGCTAGACGGTGGTCTGGCAGCAATTTCCAGCCACACAGGTGAGCTTATTGACCGAATTAAGATGCCAACCAAAAAGGTGGGCAACAAGAGGGAGGTGGATAGCTACAACGTCTATCGTTGGCTCTGTGACCTACATTCACCATACGTTTTAGCGGTTGAGGAACCGTTAGCACACGCAAAGAGCAGCCAAGCGGTGAGGTCGATGGCCTTATCGTTTGGCAAGCTTGCGGGTATGGCAGAGAGTCGCGTTCAAAAGTTTGAGCGCGTTCCTGTCAGAGCATGGCAAAAAGCAATGCTTGGCAAGGTCCCAAGGGGTGAGACGAAAGCTTATGCGTTAGCAAAAGCAAGCGAGCTTTGCCCAGATGAGAACTGGCTGGCGAGTGAGAAAGCTAAGAAGCCACATGATGGGATAATTGACGCATACCTGATTGCGAGACACTACTGGGCGAATGAACACACAAGATATACACGAAGATAGGCTCAGAGAAGCCCAGTGGCTTGTCTCATCTTGTCCAAAATGCAAATGCACGCCTCAACTCCAATATGAGCCGGGAGTCACCTTTGCAGAATGTAAATGCCGCACGCATGCGATTGCTGACGAAAACTACAAAGAACTGGCGAGGCAAATCAACGTCGTTCATGAGCCAAGGTTGAAAGGTTACAAATTCAGATGAGTTTTCCCAAATCAGTGATGATTGCAGGCCACCGCATAGCAATAAAACGGCAAGAGCTTGACGACTGTTTTGGTCAATATCGGCATGACGACAGGCTGATATTATTAAATAAGCATATAAGAGGGAAGGAACTAGAATTGACCTTGCGTCATGAGATGGTGGAAGCCTCACTTTTGCTTTCTGGTGTTGGATGGTGCGACCATTACGAGCAGGAAGCGGTAGTGCGGTGCATGGACGAAGTATTTTTTCCCGCGTGGGAGCGAACACAAAAAAGACTAAGCAAATGAAAATCCCAAGAATCAGGCTGACAGCCGATGAATATGAGTTAATTACAAAACTAAGGGCATCAGGCGCAACGACCGACTTGGTAACCGAATGCGAGAAGGCTGGGCTATCGCTCTCGAACGTAAAACACTTTTGGTATAAATCAGAAAAGTTTTCAATCTTCAGCAGCAGCGACGGGCTAACTTTAGAAGCGGCATTTGAGCCGATTATTAGTGACCTGCAATCATATAGTCCAAAATTCAAACCGATTAAGAGGGAGAAGATAAAAAACCCTCATTGCTTGATTTTAGACCCCTCAGACATCCATGTTGGGAAATATGCCAGCAACGTGGAATGCGGTGAGACTTACGACATACCCAAGGCGGTGAGCGTCGTAGACCGTGGGATTGATGAGCTGCTTCAAAAGGCCAGCGGGTTTCCTATTGAGAAAATCATTTTTGTGATTGGCAACGATTGCCTGCATATCGACGGAATCCACAATACAACGACAGGAGGAACACCGCAAGACATGAGCGGAAAGTGGCATGAGGCGTTTCTAGCGGCAAAAGATATGTATGTCAGAGCCATTGAGAAGTGTTTGCCCATCGCTGACATTGAGGTGATTTTTTGCCCGTCAAACCATGACTTCATGAGCGGCTTCATGCTCGCTCAAACGATTAAAGCTTACTTTAGGAACAGCAAAAACGTGTGTTTCGATGCGTCGATTGCACACCGCAAATACACAGCTTATGGAAACAGCCTACTCAGTTTCTCTCACGGTGACGGGGCAAAACTTACCGATACACCTTTGCTAATGGCATCAGAGCGGCCAGAGATGTGGGCGAAGAGCGTTCACCGTTACATTTATTTGCACCACATTCACCACAAGCAGCGAGCCAACTTCATGGTTGCTGGAAAAGACTTCATTGGTTGCACGGCGGAGTTTTTACGCAGCCCAAGCGCGAGTGATGCGTGGCACGCCAAAAAAGGTTATCGCAGCCCTAAAGCGGTGGAGGCGTTTATTCACAGCCGTGAAAACGGACAAGTTTGCCGCTTGACGCACTACGTTGAGAACGAGAAGCGCGTTTGCAAATGCGGTTGCAACCTTTACCACAACTACACAATGGGGTGGATTTGCGAGCGTTGCGACGGGTAATTTTTAACCATAAACAAAATGAAAATGAAAAAACACCACTACAAAATAAATTATGAGCCTCAAGAGATTAATACTTATTTACCACATTTGCAAAATGGTGGAGAATGGCTTTTAGAACACTCAAAAAGCCGAATGAAGATGTATCTTGGTTGGTTGAAGGAGCTTGGAATGGA
>Ga0194022_1000072_pt1 | contig 12756 bp, 32 predicted proteins | sample IW29Aug16_MG_FD_144483 | JGI IMG/M metagenome (GOLD analysis project Ga0194022, IMG submission 144483) | Freshwater microbial communities from the Broadkill River, Lewes, Delaware, United States - IW29Aug16_MG | ecosystem: Environmental > Aquatic > Freshwater > River | place: USA: Delaware...
AATTGTACAAAACTCTTCAAAAACTGAAAAGAACACCCACGACCAGGAAGACAAAATACAATACTCTTCCCCTTCATTCGTTCCTTGATTGCTTCATAATCCCAATCAACAGTTTTCGCCGCAGTCGGTGCCTTTGCTTTTACAGTAAATCCTTTTGCCATCTGTTTAATAAAACCTCAATGTCATTTTAGTCCCAATATTTATATCTGTCAATATGAACTGTCTCGAATCACATTTGCATTCTTTGTTACCTCCTCATACTCTAAATCTGCCCTATGATACTCACTGAAAATTTCTACAAATTTATTCAGCGAATCCCACACAATCTCAAACTCTTCCCTACAAAGTGAATGATAGATACACTTATCCTTTGCATATATGTGATAAACTTTTTCAGTCATAAAAAATTTTTCAGATTTTTTTTCTCTGAGTCTCATTTTGAAACTGAATTATATATCACAATTACGCAAACGCCTATAAACAAAAAGAACGGAAATCGAAATATCTCAAAGAATCTCCCCGGATATCGTATTAACCATCCCGCAAAGACTACCTTCCAGAAATTCCAATAAGGGTCACGGCGTCTTCTCATAATACTCTCGGCGGGGTTCTCATGGTTTTTACTTGGCGAAAAATTTTTTGATCCTTATAGTTCTCTCGCGTTTTGTCACCTCTGTAGGTTAGGGTAGTTTCGAATTCTTATACGGGCACGCCCGCCTATAAGAATAAACAATTAATCGCATATACTGCTGATACGAATAACGAATAAACTGCGATTACACGAATAAAGAATAACGAATAAAGAAGGGGTGCTAAGTATAAGCACCCCGCACAACTATCAGGCAGCAGCGATAGGCATAAGCACCTCAGATTTGATGCTGTTGTTCACAAACCGACCCACAGATTCACCGCTTTCGATAACCTTGCTCAGTGCACTTACAAAGTTGGCAACATCATTCAGAGTGTAATCGTAGGAGCGGTTACCCTTAAAGGTCAAAGTAGCGGTGTTGTCGTTGATAGCGATTGCTTCGATTGCGGTGCTGTTGGAGATAGCGAAGTTCATGATGAAAAAAGTAAAGAATCAGTGTGGACGGTTTGGGTGTCTTTAGAGCGCATCCCATTCTCTATACTCACCCGAAGGCAACTTGCAGGGCGGAACGATACGAACGAACCTCAGAGATTGCGTCTTTCACGAACGGAATCACGACGGTTTGAGTATAAGGAACTGCCACATTAAGAACCCAAGCATACGAAACCTTAGCGTACTTTTTGACTGCGCGGAACGCAATCTTGCAGCGGGTAGACATACGATGCTCAACCCACTTCTCAGAGGCAAGAGTGTAGACAGCGGCGACAATCGCACAGACCATGACTACAGTATCCATCAGGGAATTGTAGTGCTTTTTGTAGTCAATACCCATCAGGAAGGAGATCAGGGCAGTAGCAGGGGGAAAGGATTTCATGATAAAGAAAGGATTCAGGTGGGGCAGTGTGGTGCCCCTTACACTAGAGGGACAGTTCCAATGGACCTAATTTTAATTGGTGGGGTCCTTAAGTATAAAGAACCCCCGGCAAGATCAGAAGGAAAGGAGTGCAGAATCCATTTCTGCCTCAGTGATAGCACCTAGGTGAAACTGGGTGTTCAGAGTCATCATCAGATCATAAAACTCCACATAACGCTTAGGGGCAAAGTTGCGAAGAAAGAATACCTTGCGAGTGATGGGGGTGCTCATCATGTGGGCAAGATTGCGAACTTGATTGAACATTAGTGGTTTTTTAAGTGTTGGTTTTGGGGGGTTTGGGTGACCCCCACACCATAGGGACAGTTCCAATGGACCTAACTTTAATTCGTTCGGTCCTTAAATATCAGAAATCGAACACATCTTCGTTGAGTTCGATAGCGTTCACTGCGGGGTCAGCATACCTTACCCCATCAGGAGTTGCCACAATGTTCAACTCTTCGAGTACACTCAGGAAGTTCTCATAAGAACCAGATTCATATGCGAGAGTGTTAAGACCCTGATCATTTTGAATCCAGAGGGAAGCGTTCCAGGTCTCGTAGTTTGCCCAACCATTGTAGGTTTCGGTTGCGAGAGTAGCAGGCATTTGAGTGATTTAGTGGAGGTCTCAGCGACCCTTACACCATAGGGACACTTCCAATGGACCTAACTTTAATTGTTTTCCCTTAAGTACAATCTACCCCGGAAACAGTTAAAGTGCCCTTCCAGGGGCACGTAGGGTACTCTCAGGGCGTTTCTGCCTTATACCTCACCAGTCAATATCCATGTCCTCGATGTATGCTTCCACCTTCTCAGTGGGTTCCAGTTTGAATACCTTTTCGAAGTCGATTTCGCGGGGATTAAAATCACTGAGGACCTCCATGTCCAGGGTGATTCTTACACGACGCTTCTGTGCCATCTGATAGGAAACCATGAGAACCTTGTGCGATTTGACTGAACTGAAAGTATTGTAGGATAAAGTAGGCGAACCGTCAAGGGGTTTGGGAGTATTTAGAGGGGTGTGGCGTTTTATTTCGGTCCCTTGACATTTTGGGCGTCTTGTGGTAGCACGCACGCCAAGATCACAAGACCCTGAGGGTTTTATAAGGATTTGCAGAGGGGTTTCTATAAGGTTTTAAGTGAGGTTTCTGATACGAATTCATATCAAATAAGACCTTATTGCGAATCATTATCAATAAGGAATAAATCACTCAACTATATTTAAAAATACCTTTTTAATTGTTTTAATATACTAACAAACACAAAAAGGCACCTTTTCAGGGTGCTACGAAAGAAATATATCGTTTTTAACTATAAGTCAAGATCCCAATCTTTATCATGATTGAGTGATACCCAGAAGTGATTTCTTCCATTCATTGATGTAAGAAAAACCTCCGTATCCTTCCTCTGTTCGATGATGCATTCTGGGTTCGAATCCATCAGATTATAGAACCTGTTTTTTGCCTTTTTGGATTTTGGTGTTACGAAAGCAATGGCAGTCACAAAAACAATTGCGGTTACTAAAGAGATTAGAATCATGAGAACATGAGAGTGAACAAATCACCTTGAGGTTCTTTCACTTTAAGGGGACGATCATCAAGAGAACATGCCCATGCATTAACCTCAAAAGTATATTCGGTATAAGTGTTATCATCAGCGCAATAAGATAGACCAGTGCGTGGGATAAGAGTACCGATTTTTGAAGCGTTGTTGAGATGATTCATAGTGTTGATCCCTTACACTAGAGAGACAGTTACAATGGACCTAATTTTAATTCGTTAGGTCCTATTGTTATCAACAAGCAAGACAAAGACCACTGTTAAAGAGTTGTGGTTCGGTGTGCATATCAGTCACAATGTAACCATAACCCTCAACTCTTGAATCTACCTCTTGTTGGAAATCTTTTTTGAGAATATAGCGAGTGGACTGTTTGCAGTTAGAGAAGGTCAGAATCTTGAGAATAAGACGATTGGAGATAGTTCCATCCGCATACTTTACGGGATAGAAATCAACAACCATGTTTGCGTCTTTGGAAGTCAGTTGCATGATGATGTTTGAACCTTACACTAGAGGGACAGTTCCAATGGACCTAACTTTAATTGGTTCGGTCCTATGTGTTACTTTGGACGTATCATTTCTGATGTTGTGTAGAGTGCGTCCGAAATGAATTGTCTTGTTGGTGGTGACTTTGCGATGAGAACAGAGAGTAAAATAAGCAGTAACAGTTTCACTTGATTTGCATAGAAACTTGCGGGTCTTGTCTGATTCATTGATTTAAGCAAAGACATAACCATTGCGGAAGGGAATTACCTGACCTTTTTGTACATCAGTAATGTCTTTCATAGTTCATTATCGCCCCCAGAATTCATCATCTGCGTACATTTCATGCCATCCATAGTTTAATTCTTCAAAAAAAGCAAGACGGTCAATGTTGTCTTTATACTCATTGAACCTGAAGTAAAATACATTACGCCAATGCCAGTAGGCATCACTGAACCACTCTCCACCTTTCTCAAATACCTTAGTTACAACGGTATTTCCTTTTGTGAGATTGTTGCCACTCGCAATGGCATCATTTATCTGCTTTTCGATCTTGCGCATTGGTTGATTGTGCTCCTTACACCAGAGAGACAGTTCCAATGGACCTAACTTTTATTCGTTAGGTCCTATGTATAATTCAGTAGGTGAACATCACATGATCATTCACCCATTGTGAGACTATCAGGTTTTTGTTGAACATAGCAGACAAAATAGCAGTTCGCTTGACTGGCGCAGAGTAAAGATTTCCACTTTTTGTTCTCATCATGGCAACACCATGAACGGGTGATAGAATCAGTGCCTCAAGATTAAAGCAATCGCTACAATCCACATTGTAAAACATGGGCAGAGAATCAAGAATTTTGTTGAGCATGAGTTTCAGTAAAAGAGTGGAGAAAAAAAGAGTAAACTACTCAGACAAGAGTTGCATCAAATACAATAGCAACTTCTTTGAGTTGTTCCTCACTCATTGCACCACATTGGTCCTCCATCCAGTCAAAAACCATACACCAATCAGCATCCATTTCTTGAATGAATTGTGGCAAAGATTGAATCACAGTCTCGAACATAATTTCAGAAGGGGTTGAGAATTGATTGCCCCTTACACCAGAGGGACAGTTCCAATGGACCTAACTTTTATTCCGGGAAAGTTGTGACCACTAAATGTGTTTCATTTTGGTAAAGATACACACTGGGAATACAAAACTCACCGTCAAGAATAAACTCTGCTGCCAAATAATCGCAGGTCAATTCCATTTCCTCAGCAAGTGCTTCGACGTTTGGCATAATCAATTCTCTGTAGTTTGTGTTTCGTTTTTTTGAACTTTTACGCGAACATTGTAAGGACTGCTGTAAAAGCGACGGAAAGCAGTAACAACAATGAGAAGCGTTGAAAGAACACCAACCAAACCAAGGAAGGTGGTAGCATCACCATTAAAGTTCAGAGTTTCAGGAGTCATTTTGCGTAGATACAGTTAGGGTTGGAAACTTGTTCGGCACAGATCTTATCATATGCCTCAAGCATTTTTGTGTCTCGGTTTGCAAGAAAGGCATTATAAATCAGAATGCCTATAAATGCCAGAAAGATGTAGGAAACTTTCATTTCTTAAAACTGGTTCTGATAATGTTCTTGACCAAGTTAAAGATTAGGTAAACACCAAATACCTTTAACCATGCAAACTCAAAACCAACTAGGTAGACAAGTGCTGCCCAAATAATAGTTGGAGCACCAAAGAGAACAACAAAGGAAACGATGACGTAGGCAGCGTCCTCCTCTACTTTTTTCTTGTCAGCAAGTTCTCTCTCTTCAGGTGTCATTTTCCAGCGATTAAGTGCTTCAATGAACTGTTCTGGAGTAGGATTGTTAGTCATTGTTCTCATTTCAGTTCGATACGATCAAAAAGACACATTGCAAGGTCAAAATAGAGATCATCGTCCATTTCACCCATCGTAGCATCAAGTGCCTCACACACCAGTTGTTGCATCATAGATGCAAAAGTCTCATTCGCATAAATGTGGTCGATAACCTCACTTTTGAGAGCATCAGCAATGTTAGAAACTGTTTTGTTGGAAAGTGGCATAATGTGTGCTCCTTACACTAGAGGGACAGTTCCAATGGACCTAATTTTAATTGAATCTCACTGTTTTACACTTTCACAAAAATCCGTTTTGAACTGCCGCAGGTGTTCTGGGTCATCAGCAGCAGTGCCGTTTCAGAAAAATGTGAAAGTATAAATCAGGGCATCAATTCTTCCAGAATTTCCTCATCATACAGTTCAACAATCTCATCTTTCATATCCTCCTCACTGTAATATTTGAGATTTTCGACAATCACATCATATGCCATAATCATCAGGGTTTTGAGATCCATATCATCCACAACCATCTCAGCATAGTTACACTTCAGTTCATCAAGTTGTTCGGTAGTGAGAGGCATGGTTTCAGAGTTCAAGACTTCGTTGTAAAGATCAGTCATTGATTAGATAGCGATAGATGTCGTGCTTTTGTTTTGTTGATAGGACATATCTCTTTCCTGCAAAAAATGAACTCGGCACGATCTTTTGAGCAATCCATTTCACCTCCCAAACTTCGTTATTCTTGCGGTTTTGTCTCCAATTCCTCCAATAATGACTAGAATGATGTGGTGAAATTCCAGTGGGAATGCCAATCTGAACATAGTATTCGCCATTGTGATTAACCCAATTCAAAACAAAATCAAAGTTATTGATTTTCCTTCTTTTGCCACAAGATGCGACACCTTTACGGTATCCAATGGCAAGGTGTTCAAGTGCTGAATCATCTTCTGCAATGTCACTGTTGTTGTAGTGCATCTCCAGAATTCTTGGCAATTTAAGTGGGGGAATCATGAGATTTTGAGTTTGCTAAAAAGGTCGAATTGTGTGCTTGTGAAAATCTTTTCAGGTGATGCCTTAGGATATACCTCACGCTGGTGGAAATAGTAGTGATCCACCATTTCTTGCAGTGCTCTGTATTCCTTATCAGTCAATTCTAGCATCATTTTAGTCTCAGTCATTGCTGTTTTTACGAATAGTTTCTAGAGCACAATAGTAGGCACCCAACCATGTAGAAAAGGTGTCAATGGTTTGGGTTTCAGAGCGAAACACATTACCACTCGGGTGATACTCTAGCACACGGGTGTGTTGTACACTGAACTTGTCAACACTCTCACCATCAGAATTATAAGGTGCAGAGTGAGTAATGCTCACAGAGTCATTCTCCTTGAAACGATACACAGAACGGGTGTTCATGTGGTGAGCAGTAACTTGATCACCCCAGTAAACTTCTGCTTTGAAACCAGCGCGAAATTGTGTCATTTCTTGTGTCATAATGTCGAACCCTTACACTAGAGGGACAGTTCCAATGGACCTAACTTTAATTGTTCAGTCTTGATTGATAATATCTTGTGCCACGAGTTCAATAAAATTCCAGACCATATCGTTCACAAGTTGGCGAACAGAAGTGACACCATCTCTAGAGAAATACTCAATATATTCTTCACCATAAGTGGCGAAAAGTTCATCCTCAACTTCATCCTCAAACTTCAGGTAAAAGTCCCATGTTTGATGATAATAAATGTGCTCATGCGCAAGACCAGAAGAACAACCATGCTCCACAATGTCTTTCAGTTCTTCAAGAGTGTAAACCTCTTGAAGATACTTTACAGACTGAAGGGTCGTTGGGTTTGTCATAATGTGTGCTCCTTACACTAGAGGGACAGTTCCAATGGACCTAACTTTAATTGGTTCTCACTTAAATACAGCAGTGCAACCCACAATCTTTGCCTTAGGGTTACGTGCCTTTGCAGTTTCCTTGGCATCCTGATAGTTTGCTGCCTCCACAATTTCAGAGAAGACTTTACCAGCAACGTAGAGATCGACTTTAACTTGCATAATTTTAAAAAAGGTAATAGTTTACAGAGTTTCAAAACTCAGGTTGGTGAGAACGATAGTTCATCAGATAAGTGAGGCACTTGTCTGCCTTTTTGAGTTCCTTTTCTTTCTGATACCTATCAGAATGATAGACACTCAAACGGTCAACTTCTTTGAGAAGATTGAGTCGAAAGAAAGTAAACTCATCATCAGCAAAAAGTGTGCGGGGGTCTTGTGCTTTCATGGTTGAGTGTGCTCCTTACACTAGAGGGACAGTTCCAATGGACCTAACTTTTATTGTTCAGACCAATTCCTCAATCAGAAACTCAAGTGTCTTAGAGAAATCCTCTTTATCTTTGGGAATCACATTGCTCTCAACAAATGTAAGATCAGAATAATCTACATGTGATTTGATGGTTGCATCAGTAATCTCAACATTCTTATTCACAGCATCCCATGATGCCCATGCAACAGACATGGATCCTGTATCTTTGAGAAGAATATAATCAAAGGTCTTTTTCAGTTCTCCAGTGTTATTTCCTAGATAGTTTTTCAGAATAAACTGCTTTGTCTTAGTCTTACCCTTGAACATACCAACAATACTCTTATCTTCCCATGATTCTCCATAGGAACTGCTGTAATCTTTTCCATTCTCTCGCATACCAACATAGGTGAATTGTCCACCACTATGCTTTGCTGTTGCAATTTCTTGGATTTCTGTTCGCAGTCCCCGTGTTTGGGGTCGTTTGAGACCATCAGTCGCTTTCACTGTACCGAAAATCTCTTTCCAGTTAAAGAGAGAAAAATCAACTTTCATGTTTAAGTAAAAAAATAATTTTTGTAAGAGAAATGTGTCCTTTACACTATAGGGACAGTTCCAATGGACCTAATTTTAATCAGACAGCAAGTGCGCCGCTGGGAATCTCAACAACCTCAGGCAGTTTGCTATCATCAAACCGGTGCATATCATAACATACCCATTCACCATTGCGGAAGACATATGCAAACTCTTCGCTGTTATCGTGCAGCAGGTATTCTCCAAGGAAAGCATCAAGGCGAGGAGGGCAATCTTCACCACGTTGAGAATAATACTCAGGAGCATATTGACCCTCAGGAAGTTCACCCTCCCAAGTGCGATTAGACCAGCAAGAACTCATATCACCACCATCAATCAGTTCGGATGCTTTATCCTTGCTGTTGTAGTGTGTGGTGAGAATACGACCCAACCACTCAGGATAACCATCATAGTGGTGGTAGGCAGACAGAATAGAACCGTCTTTGAGTTCGATACCAATGCGGGAACGTGTTGCCATGTTTAAATAAATGTTGTGGGGTGAAGTGTGTGCCCCTTACACCATAGGGGCAGTTCCAATGGACCTAACTTTTATTCAACCAAATGTTTCGGGATCAAGTGATGCCAACTTGTCCATGAAAGATTGTGTTAGGTGAGACATTCCTTTATCACCAAGTGTGGCAGAATATACTGCTTGACGATACATAAGGGACACAGATCCTGGCGTGTGTGTACCAAACATCTCAGAAAATGCTTCCACGACTTCAGATTGAGATTTTCCAGAAACTATCATGTCTGCAATAAACCATTCTTCATCTGAAGTGTAATTATCTCGTATTCCTGCTTTACTGTAGAATGCTTCTTTGCCAAATTCTTTGTATTGAATGGAGGACTTTTTGTAAGGAGAATCCTTCACAATACTGATTTTTTTGCCCTTTGGGGTGTAACGATTGATCGTTTTGATAGCGTAGACAACTGACATGATTTTAAAAAGTAAAAGTGAACTTAGAAAGTTTGGCAGTAATGATCAAAAACTTCAAAGACTTCATCCCATTCCTTATCAGTCAGGTTACCACACATTTCATAAATCCAATCATAGATTTCGCCAAACTCACCCTGGTTGTCTGTGTCAGACATAAATGATGGAAGTTGGAGAAGTGCGTCAGAAAGACTTAGCATTGTGTTTCGTGCCTACACCATAGGGACAGTTCCAATGGACCTAACTTTTATCAGACGAACTTTTCAGTCACATCAGACTCGTCAAGGATGTTTTTGGGAAACTTAATATAAGCACTATGGTGAAGATCTTTCCGCGAGTTCCACTTATCCTTACGATTGAATGCGATTATGACATCTTTTTCAACCTCCACATTCCTAAGATAATTTAGATCCAAAACTCGATATTTCTTGACATCAAAAGTTTTGGGAATGTACTGAACATAAGCAACATAATCATAACGAGGGTTCATGAACTTTCCTGGTTTCACTTCTTTTCCTGCGTAGGAACCCAAGCAGTGATATATTTGAGCGATGTCATATCCCATAGACTGAAATATCTTAATGTCAGCATTCATGCTCCTAACCTGTTCATAAAACTTATGATCATCTCGAGTATTATAAGAAGTTACGCAAGGATCTTTGTGATTAAGAACAGAAATAAAATCAACAAAAGGTTGATCATAGTTGGTGTATTGAACATCTAATGTTCCAATGTTGGTGCAAATATCAACATCAAACTTGTTAGAAACATTGTTCTTGAAAGCATTCAAGTCTTTTCTCAAAACTTTTCCAATAAATTCTTCAGAATGAAGAATTCGCTTGTGGGTGTAAATTGAACCTTTCATAAAAATTTGATCCTCAAAGTAGTGTCAGTTCCAATGGACCTAACTTTAATTACCGAAATGTGCTTCAAGACCAACGGGTTTGCCGAAGGAATAATCATATTTTAGTGCATTGGCACATACAATATGGGGGTGATCGACAGAAATACCAAGACGTTGACACAATTCTTGATGATTGTCTTCCATCAATTCTATACCATAGAGCATGTTGTCGTTGATATGTTGTAAAGAATGATATTTCTGCAATTCTGTCTGCAGTGCCACTAAGAAGTTGCCAGACCCAGCAGAATTGTCAAGAAAAGTGGATTTAGGATTTTTCAACACGTCTTCTGAGATTTCTGATACCATTTTAAAGCATAATTCCATTGGCGTGAACACTTCGCCAGTAGAATCTATTCGCTCATCACTTCTTTCGATGTTTGATCCTAGAAGTTCATTGTGTCTATTTTTTGGCATTTTAATAAATATTTGGGAAAGAAACTTAATGTAACATGGAAAAGAAAACTTATCAAGACCTGATGAGAATTTATAAGGAAATGTATCAGGTCGATGAAGCAAGAAGAAATGCAGGTTCTGGTGGTGGCGGAAAGGGCGCCAAATATGTCCAGAACGTGTCTGATACACCTGTCGGATATGTTCAGGATAGAGAAAAAAGAGGTGGTGAAGCAGTAGATAAGAAGAAATCGCAAAGTTCTTACAAGGACCACCTTGATGCCGAAAAAGCATCTAAGTATGGTATGACTCCTGAAGAAAGACGTGAAAGAGCAAGAAGAAATAAGGAGAAAAAAGCAAAAGCGGGTATTGATAATATCCTCAAAGTTATTAGGAGAAAGTAATATCAGGAATCGTCTTAAATAGTGCCTTTGTGGGGTGGAAGGATTTCATATTTTCTTTCACCCTTTTTTTAATGTCTTCGCTTTCCAAATACTCCTTTAACTTGACAGATTCTTCTTCAGAAGTAGTCTTAAGAAGAACTATACTGTTGCTGATAGCAGCATCATAAGGTTTTACATAGATTCTACCAAGTCCACCCCATTGTGCAGCAAAGTTGATGACCACACCGTGCTGATTGCGACCGGTAATGTCAACTTTAGGATCAATTATTACTATTTTTGGTTCTTCACCTCGACCACATATTTCAATCATTGGAATACCATCACTGACTGGAACTATCTTGTTTCTGATAAGTTTTCCAGTCATATAACGATGTGCCATGTTATTGGCAACTTCCGAAACATATTCAGGATTCTTTAAAACAACGATGCTGTTATTGTTTAGTTTAACAGATCGAACTTCACCGCTTTTGTAAGTTATGGTAGTTGTCTTTCCTGGGTTTCTTGCAGAATAGTGAACAATACAAGTTTCGGTATTTTCAATATCAAAAGTTTCTTCGGGAAGATAAGTAATAGACTTTAAATTACCAGATCCAAAAAGTTTTTTCCTAAAATTTGACGATTCTTTGTTGAAGTGTTTGGATCGAATTATCATTCTAACATCATCAGAATGTTCCATCGCTTTCAGAAAAAACTTTTCATCCAAAGACGAAGAAATACCACCGCCACCTGATGCAGATGCTTTAGAACGATCAGAATATGGTGGATTTCCAATGATTACGCTAAATCTCATATTTTATGTTCCTACAAAAAAAGCGATAACATCAACAAACATTATCGCAAAAACTTATTTGGTTGTCAACAATCAAGCACACATATCATCATCACTCACCATAGAAAGATCTGGCAGGTTATTTACACGGGACTTCATACGGTTGTGCTTAGAAATTGTCCATCCGTTAGCATCAGCATCATGCAGAACTCCATCTAGTTGACGACGCTCAGATTCTGTGTGGAAGTGACGTTGATCGTTCATGATTTCAAATCTCAAGAGAACATAAAGTATAATACCAGAGTTTATGCTTTCTGGCAATGGTAGGTTTTACCTACTCAAAACTTTTCAATGTCGTCCAAATGATTAAACCAAGGAGAGAAAAGTGCCAGGAAGGCGAAACCAAACCCGGCACTTATGATGAGAAAGTATATCATCGGGTTTTAATAGTGGCAGGTTTATAAATAAAAGTAGTAGCAAGTTTGTAAACAAATGAATCATTACATTTACTATTCATATGAAGAATGGGGGAGAGGATACATTGGAGTTAGGCAATGTGAATGTGAAGTGAATGAAGATACTTACTTGGGAAGTTTTTATGATACAACATTCAATCCAACAAACAAAATCATATTAGCGGAGTGTGACAACAGAAAAGAAGCATTGGAGTTAGAAGTTATGCTCCATAAATTTTATGATGTAAAGAATAACCCTCACTTTGCGAACCAATCAAATCAAACATCATCAAAGTTTGACTATGACAAAACTGGTATTCCAATGAGTGAAGAAACTAAAAAGAAAATCAGTGAAGCAAAGAGAGGAAAGAAAATAGGAAAACAATCACCAGAACAGATTGCTAAAAGAATAGAATCAAGAAGAAAATGTGGTGGATGGAATAAAGAAACAAATAAAAAGATTAGTGAATCACTCAAAGGAAATGTTCCTTGGAATAAAGGTAAGAAAGTTGGTCCTATGAGTGAAGAAGATAAAAGAAAGAAGAGTGAAGCAGCAAAAAGATATTGGGCAGAGAAGAAGAATCAACGTTTGTAGAGATAACTTCCACACCAGGTTGCATTCTCAAGCAACCACTC
>Ga0194022_1000076_pt1 | contig 12507 bp, 23 predicted proteins | sample IW29Aug16_MG_FD_144483 | JGI IMG/M metagenome (GOLD analysis project Ga0194022, IMG submission 144483) | Freshwater microbial communities from the Broadkill River, Lewes, Delaware, United States - IW29Aug16_MG | ecosystem: Environmental > Aquatic > Freshwater > River | place: USA: Delaware...
AGAACGCTGTGACCAACAGGTCTGCGAGAGCAGGTTTCTATGTTGAAGGCTGGTTGCGTTCAGGTATGGCGTTGGACACGATTCAGCGTCGCAGCGGCGGGTTGGTGACCGACTCGTTTGATGAGGCGGTCGCCCGTATCGAGTTGGCCCATTTCATTTATGCGGATTCCAACAGCCAGTTCAACGTGTTTGCGAAACGGTTCATCCCGTTCTGGACGTTCATGTCGAGGAACTTGCCGATGCAGATGCAAGTGATGTGGACTCGGCCTCGTGCTTACAACGTGTACCAGTCGATCATGCGTAACGTTGATGCTTCGGATGAGTCGACGGTCACGCCGATCAGGTTGAAGGATCGTGGTGCGGCGTTGCTGCCGTTCGGCAACAACTTGTATCTGGCACCTGACATGGGGTTCAACCGTCTACAAGAGGATGTTGCGAAACTGACCCCTGAAGGTTGGCCTCGTTTGATGTCGGAAACGATTGCGCCGTTGAGGTTGGCGATCGAAGGGTTGGCAGGGAAACGTCTTTACAACGATCAGCCGTTCCGTGATGATCGTGCTGTTCCTGTGAGCGGACCGAAGTGGGCGTTGCTTCCGTTGTTGGCAGCGTTGGGTGGGACGACACGTACAGAGGACGGCCAGTTGGCGTACACCGATTTCGCTAACTATGCCACCGAGTCGTTTATCCCGACGCTCGGCCAGTTGGAACGTTTGTTCCCGCAAGAGGAACGCAACAAGCAGCGTCGTTTGATGAACGCTTTGACGTTCTTGACTGGAGCGCCCGCTGCTCAGGTGTCACAGGCTGACATTGAGAACGAACTGTTCCGCCGTAACAACGGCTTCAACTAGATGTCGTCTGGTTCCATGCCGAGGCCGTGACGGAACGTATCGGCGATCAGACCGAGGAACGTCAACATCTCAAACATTGCCATGATGTGCCCGTCCCGTGCCTGTTCGTAGACATCGAGGAACTCTCGTGCCGATTCGATCGGTGCGTAGAACTCCAGTTGCAGGAAGGTGCCGTCGTCTCTGACGATTTGTTCTGCGGTGCCCACAATGTCTTTGATGTCGTCAGGGTCAAACACCCCGTCGACCCATTCGCTCACAGCAGTGCTGACATGACAGCCCACGTCTTAGGCCCGATAACGCCATCAGGCATTAGACCGTTACGTCCTTGCCAGCGCATGACGGCCTTCTCGGTCTTGGGACCGAACTGGCCGTCAACGGTTACTCCGACAACTGCTTGTATCTGCTTGACAAGTTCAGTGTCTTTTTCGCCACGACGGATTGGTTTCCCACGGTACGGAACCATTGCCCGTTTCTCTGGTGTAACGATGTTGGTGTCCGCTTCTAGCGATGCGAACACTTGCTTGTAGCCGTCGGCGTCGTCAGCCCAGTCGGGAAGAATCTCGACGTGAATCCAGTCGGCCCATGATTGTCCGCCTCCTGAAACGGTTGGCTTCAGGTAGGTGCGCCAACATTGACGGTCGCAACGCCATGCACGTCCGAAAGGTTTGGCGGCATAGTCAACGATCATTGCGATGCCCAGATCGTTTGCGTTGTCGACCAGCCAGTCGATCCATTGCAACGCAACTTTGCGGTCGCCGCATCCTGCGTGTGGTGCGCCACGGTATGACAGGTCGATTGCTCTCCCTGTCCCATGCACACTGGGGGTTGCCCCGCCACGGATCGGTCTGCGACCGTACGAACCGTTATGGAAGAAGGCGCCGCCAGACATTTTGATGAACTGGCGGGCGAACTCCTCGGTGCCTTTCCGTTTCCCGTTTGCGTATCCGTCGAAACCAATGTAGGTAGCCATCACTTATTGCCCGTTTCGTTCCGTGCGATCACTGCGATCGTGTTGAGTGGGATGCCGTTGACGTGCTCGCCGTAGCCGAGCAGCACGGTGGTTGTTTGTTTTGTGTTGTTGCGTAGTAGTGCGGCGATCGTTTCTGGGTTGATGTCGAAGTCGAACGCCAATGTGATGGTGCGGCTCACTCGGGTTGATTGTCCTGTTCGTTGACGCCGACGATGGCGAGCACGATGGCGACCAGCGCATCGAGTTCTTTTCTGAGCAGCAGCACTTCTTCGGTCACGAGGTCGAACAGTTGGCCGAACGACAACGGTTGCTCGTTTTGTTGTTCGTCACTCATGGCGGTCACCGAGAGGCAGGTCGAATGATTTGTCGTTCAACATGTGTGCGATCACGCAGTAGCCCACCATGTCAAGCAACGTGTCTCGAAACGATTCGTTTGATGGCTCACGGTTGTTTGCCATCAGGTTCTGAAGCCGTTCGATTTTGTCGGACAACCTGACAAGGATTCCGTACAGGCCGAAAGCGTTGATGTTGCCGTGCCCGTAGTCACGTTGTTTCGATACGAGCAGTGCTGTCATTTCGTTCGGGTCCCAGCCGTCGGTTTCCATTGTTCGCAGGTGGCCGATGGCGTCGTATGCGATTCCCTTGAACGCTGCGATCGGGGCGACTTGACCTGATTTGTTGTAGGTGCGGACGATCATGTCTCGCAAACGGATCGGGCTGTGAATGTCGATCGGGTTTGGTTCTTGCTGTCCGTTTGACAGTTCGGTAACCCATTCGGCTGCTGCTTGTTCCCATGTTTCGGGGGCTGGTGACATGTATCTGCTCCTTATGGTCGGGTCGTTTTGCAGCAGGGTTCCCAGTTCACGCATTGCTGCTTGCGTGATTCGCCATGCGTGCGTCTTGCTGCAACCGAGACGCCATCCGAGTTCCGAGTAGGAGGCACGTTCGTAGAAGATCGCTTCGATGACGTAACGGTGTTCGTCTTGTAACTGGTCGACACATGCTGCGACTGCTGCGATGAGTGGCTGAAGATCAGGCCAGTCACTGATGACATCTGCTGGTGCGGCAACCATGAGTGATTCCAGTAGCGACTCTGGTTTCCGTGTGTCCCACAGTCGTTCGATAATCGGTGTCGTGTATGACCTGACGTTCGGTGCGTTTGCGTTTCGTTGCACCGCCCGATAGTCGATGTGCGGGTTGGCGAATGGGAGTTCACGATTATTCGGCATGGAACTTCACAGAGGCGGTTGGGAAGTTGTTGGACTTCAGACGGATGTACGGTTTGTTGTTGTCGTTGAACTCGTCCACCTCTCCGTGTTCAACGCAGACCCGATGCCAGTCGGAGATCGGGGCGATCCAGTAACGGGAACGATGCGAGTCCCACACGAACAGTGAGACTTCTGCGATCAGTTCCCATCGTTGAAGGGCCGACAGTTTGTCGAACTTCAACTTCAAGGTTCCGTCCCTGCCGATGCCCATGCACTCGACCAGTCCCGAAACAATCATGTAGTCGGGGGCGTACCTGAGCATCGGTGGGATTGACGGCACGTGCATGTTCGGCCTGTTGATGCCGAACCTGTGGTGCTGCGGAAAGATCGTCTCAAACTGTTTCTCGGCGGCGTCACCCATCGTTCCGAAACGAGCCATGAAGGATTGCTCGTGGTAACTCATCGCACACCCCACGGTTCTCCGCCAGCGTGGGCGTACAAGAACCCTGCGACGCACAGGTTTTTCCATGCGACCAGCAGGTCGTCTGTTGTTTCAACGTCGCATCGTTCGACACCCGCCCACAGGCGGGGACGCACCTCGATGTCTTTCAGGTGGATGGCGTTGATCTGAAGCAAGCCGAAAGAGCCGCCGTTTGGATCGTCATAGTTGATCTGTTGCTCGTCGCATCTTGACTCACGCCAAGCGATGTAAGTGAACGTTTCGGCAGGCAACCCGTGGATTGCCATTGACGGTTCGTAATCGGGGCAGGCACCCTCAACTGTGCTTGTTGCGCCAGCAGGGAGGACGGCGTACCAGAACCAGAGCAGCCCTTGAAGTAGCAGTGAAATGATTTTGCTCATTGTTTCACCGCCGCCAGCGAAACGACTTGACGGTCGTTAGCAAACGCCCCGCCTTTCTGTAGGCCGTCAAGTAACGACTTGACATAGTTGTCAAGGTCGGCACGTAACGACATCGACCCGTCGGTTGCTGTTTCGACGGTGACAGTGATTCCTTCTTTCGTGAATCGCATGTCGACGTGAACTGGGGTGGTGAAGGTTTCACCGTCCCAGTAACTTGCGATCAAGTCCTCGTAGTCTTTTGTTTCCTGAGGCGTGTACGCCCTGCGGGAACGTTTCGACATGCGTGGTCGCTGTTTCGGTTTTGGCCTGACAGGAATGTGACAGGTGTGCTTCATCGTTCTCCGTATCCGTACTGGAGGATGCGACGCAGATGGAGTTCACCATCTGCTCGTCCGTGGAACTTGCCCCACCGTTTGTCTGCGTCGACAAGCACAGGCCACGCATGTTCAATCGGGACGCCATCCCGACAGAGGTGACCTGCAAGTCGTGTCAATGTGTTTGATCTGTCTGGAGAATCTGGGTGTGGTCCGTGCATCCAGATCGCACGGGCTGTTGGTCCGACGTGCGGTGATTGCATCAGGTAACGCACCGCTTCTGGTGACGTTTCGATCGAAGTGTCGAAGTTGAGTGACGGGATGACGGGTGCACGCCACAGCACCGCTGTGGCTTCTAACGCTTCGACTGGTGCCCGTGTCACTACGGACAGGAAGTCGTGCAACGTCATCGGCTGGTCGTTGTCGTCCAGCATGTAACGGTTCTCTGGCTGCTCGTTTGCGGCGCCGTAGTAGGGGAGCCGTACGTAGTTGCCGAGTTGTCCGTTCCCTAACTGTTCTTGTTTCGGGTTGACTTCTTTTGCTGGATAGTTCAACGCTTGGTGTGCGGCGAGCAGTGCCCGTCGCATGGTTGCTGCAAGGATTGGTTGTTCTGCGAAGCACCAGACGTGGTAGCCCTTGCGGGTTCGCTCTACCCATGTCGGAATGTCGCGTGCCTTCAGGATTGTTTGTAGGTTGCGGGCGCCATCGAGGTCGTCGATGTCAATGTCGATGCAGCCCCACGCCACATAGAAGTTGCCGTTGTTGACGATCATCGGGTACACGCCGAATGGTTCGCTGCCGTCAAGGTGGCGGCGAAACGAATCAACTGTTACGGGTTGGCGGACGCAGCCTCCTTCCCATGATCCGTAGGCGTCACCTCGGCCACGGAACAGTGCGACGAACTGTTCGACAGTGCTCACGGTCAGAACCTGTTGACTTCCCGCAGGTATTGGGCGGGGAGTTCGTCCTGTCGCATCGGATACAGGCGCCCTGTTTCACGGTCGATCTCAAAGTCGGTTTCGGGAACCAACGTGTTTGACCTGAGTTTGTTCTTGACCAGTGACAAGGTGAGTGTGAACTCGTGGACTTTCAGGTCGTATTCCAATGCTGCGATTTCGTCGGCGATCCGTTCGCTGTGGTTCCGTTCGATCTTCTCTTGAAGTTCACGGATGCGAGCGATGATTTCGTAACGTCGGCGGCGCACTGCCAGCATCACGGTTGCTTGCTGTTCGCCACCGTATGCGCCTGACGAGATGGTGAGTGCTTTGCCGTCTGATCCTGCGGATCGACTTGTTTGATGCAGGCACAGCAGGGGGATGTCGTGGCGTCGACCAAACGACTTCACGTAGTTCGCTTTCTCGGGAAGCGAGTCGGACACTTCGACTAGATCGAGGTAGTCGATGATGACGAGTGATGGTTCCCGTCCTTTGATCTGGCACCACTCTTGATAGGCGGCTTCCAGATCGTGCGGTACTAGCGGGATGTCGTACACCGTCAGGTTTGCGAAGTCCTCGTTAGCGGTTGAGTGCAACAGGTTCAGCATCCGTTGGTCGCCAGACGAAACACCTTCTTCCAGTTGCAGTGACGGGATGTTGTGGTGCATCGCTGTCAGTTTTGACAGCACCAGTGTGCGTGGCTCATCGGGGATGAACAGCATCACTTCGTTGTCGGGGTTGCCTCGACAGATGTTGCGGATGCAGTGCAACATGACTTGCGACTTGCCGTTATGTGAGTGGCCGATCAGCAAGGCGAGGTGGCCTCGGGCGATGCCGCCCGTGGCCTCGTCTATCGGGTCGATGCCGAGATGCACTCGTTCGTTTGGAGTCGTTGCCCAACGCTCATATTCCAGAGCGGCGTCGGACAACGGCTTGTAGTAGCGGGCAGATTCGACATGGACAGCAGGTGTATCGGCTGCTGGCGAGGTGGTGTTGGCGTCAGCGTCAACACCTGCCGTCCATGCGTTCACCGCATCATCGAGCGTGATGCGTGCCAAAGGTCAGCCCCTCGGAGGCCAGAAGCAAACGTCCTTGTCCTCGGTGGAACGGAACCACGGACGCTTCGGGTTAGACGACAACTTGTCGCGTTCATCCCAAACGGTGCTGACACCTTTTGCTGCGGCAGCGGAAACGAGCCATGAGGGAACGTCACCGTGCGCCTTGCCTTTGATCTGGACCGTGATCGCTGTCGTGTTCGGGAACACCTGCTCGACCTGTGCGACCGCCTGCTGGATGTCAGGCAGGTGGGCAGGTAGGGCGGTTGGTGCAGGCTGGGCTGGTGCGGTAACGGCGGGTGCTTCAGCGCCGTTGATGACGCCGAACATTGAGCCGAGCACAGTGTCGAAAGCGACGGCCCATTCACCGACACGTTGGTCGATGTTCACTGTTGCGGGTGACACCAAGTCGGCAGCAATCTTCGCTGCAACCTGCGTGATGATTGACTCATCCTTGTTCATTGCTGATCCCCCTGTTGGGTGGTTGATGACGACCCATGTAGGTCGTCGGAGAGAATGTGGGCGCCTTTACAGACGGACCACCACGGGCACCACGTCTCGTTACACAGGTAGCCCTGATCTATTTGGAACCACGGCTGGTCGTTACCCATCCGTAGGGCGGCGCCGACCATGTTCTTGATCTGCTGTTCGATCCATGCGCCGTGTCGTGCGGTGCGGATGATCGACACCATCTGTCCTTCGCTGGATTGTTTGCGGATCATCACGCCGAACGTGAACCGAACAGGCCAGTCCGTTACAAGACCACTCTTGCACGCAGCGAGAGCGTAGACCTGCGACTGGATGTTCGACTTCTGTAGGTCACGTTGGTTGTATTTCCGTTTCGCAGACTTCCAGTCCCACAACGTTCCGCTGGGTGACACGTAATCCATTGTGCCTTCCAACTGGATGCCGACTTGTCGGCCGTTCACCTCGATGAAGCCGAGCGGCACCATGAACTTGTGTTCGACCTTGCCGCCGAACTCGACGGCTGGCATCACGTCACGCACCCATGCTTTCGACATGGCGACCGCTAACGGTCGCATGTCGGCGGGGTCGATCGACGTGTACGTCCAGCGTTCGTCGGCGTTCATTGCTTGCTGTAATCCAAAGATTGCTGCATCACCAATGTCGTTAGGGGAACACTTGCCTGTGAGTACCTGTTCGATAGCGGTGTGCATTGCAGTGCCAAGCACAGTGGCGTCAGAGCCACGGCGGAACTCGGGTTTCATAAAGCCGAGCCGTCCACGTTCGGGACACATCAAGGCGTCGTTCACCCATGATTGACGGACACCGATCCACAGTGTTTCGTTCCCGTTGTCATCGGTGCGGATGCGCTCGATCACAGTTCACCTCGGTCAGAAAGTCGGGTACGGGTTTTTGTTACAAGTGAACGGCTGATCTGCACGTCGAACTCTTGTTTCAGGATCGAAGCGATCTCTGTTCCGTGCTTGCCGTCACGGATCAGTTCGATCATGCGTGCGTGTGCAGGTTGCGGCATCTTCGGCTTGTTACGACCGTTGGTGCGTGACGATGGCAATCGGTACAGGACACGGAACTGTTCCGTGTTCTCACGGTTGATGCCGAACTGTTTCGTCAACGTCACGTTCATGCAGTTCGGTGTTTCGAGCAGGAACGTTTCGGTAGCGCACCACATTTCCTCGGTCACCTGCGAAGTGATGCCAACGTTGGAACGGAACTCGTCGTACGTCATGTCGCCCAGATGTGACAGGACGTTGCGCAACGTGCGGTGTTCAGCGAGCAACTCTTGTGCTGCCGTGACACATTCGTTTCGTGCGGTGTCTGTCAGTGGTGGGCGGTGCAGATCGCACAGCACTCGGATCGGGTTCTTCAGCGCCTCGTTGTAGGCGTCGTGTGCTGCGACCAGCACCTCAAAGAAACGGAGCAGCCGCTCACCTTTGAGTGGTGCATACAGGTCGTAGCGTCGGGCGATTGCATCGCCCAACAAGTAATCGTTTGTCGATCGCACGTTGATCGGCGTCGTTGACGTGGGAGTTGTTTCCCACACGGATTCACTCATCTTTTCCACCATTTCTCTGCGTCTCGTTCTCGTTCGTAAGCCCCATGCACAGCGCCGTGTTGTGCATGTGCGTTACACGCCGTCGCCGTCAGGCGTAAGGCGTGCGGGGTACTCGTTGCGACCCCCTCCGTTGGTTCCCCCAACGTACAAATGGTGGTCCGCAATAGGTGTCAACGAGACACAGAGTTATGGTGCTTGTTCGCAGATGTTTTCTAGTTGAGTTTCTTGGTCACGGCCCTTACATCTTTGAGACGCGCACGGAGCGAGGTGACTTCTTCCTCTAGTGAAGCGATGTATTCCTCTTGCTCCACGATCAAGGCATACAAAGCCTCGACTGTTTCGCCGTCGGTCGCAAACCGCTTGCGGTTGTGTGCCCGCTTCGGTGCAACGCCGTTCTTCTCCAGAATCCAATACAACGTGGAGCGAGGGATGCCCGCATCCTCGGCGATCTTCACAACCTTGTCGCCGTTGTTGTACCGCTCTAGCACCATGCGAACCGTCTCGTCCGAAACGAGCCGTCCTTTTGATTCCATGATCCAATCCTATGTCAGTCTTGCACGATTCCATCAGTATCTCTATCTCTTTTTTTGTGGTGGTATGCAAACCCATAGTCGCTTTTGTAGTTGATCGGTTTTGTAGTTGATCGGTGTGACAGTCCTGCAAGCGGTTACAGACCTGTAAGCCATTCGCCGAGTCGTCCGCCTCGCAGATAGCGGCGGGTCGTGTCAGTCGAAGCGTGCGACAACACGTCAGCAAGAATGTCGATCGGCACACCGCAACGAGCAAGGTTCGTTGCGGCCGTGTGCCGTAAAGCGTGCGGAGAGAAACGTTCATCACGTTTCCACCCGAGCCTTGCGAGACAACTGGTAAGCCGTTTGTTGAGAACCACAGGATCAGGAAGCCACGGGTCCGTCAGGCTGTAACGCTGGCGGACTGCTTCCGATGCGGGCAGGTCCCACGGGGTCAACACCTTTTCGTTGCGGCGATACGACACCAACCCTTCGATGTCGAGCAGCCACTGTTCCGCCTGCTCCACCGACAGCAGGTGCGGCAAACGTGTCGCAATGGTGTTCACCGCAGCCCCATAGTCGACACCGAACTGGCCTCCACCCTTGCGCACCATGAAGTCGATACGTCGACGTTCCAGATCAAACGATGACGGGCCAACCGACATGATCTCGGCACGACGCAACCCAGCAAACAACCCGAGGCCGAACATCACACGCTCATCGAGATGCAGATCACCGTTCCAGAATCGGCGGAACTCGTCATCGCTCAGGGCTTTCGACTGGACGTTACGCACCTTTGGCACACCCACCATCACCGTCGGGTCTTTCGATACGACCTCGGTTCGCATCAGGAAACTGAACAGTGCGGCAACGATCGTGCGTTCCAACCGTTGCGTTCCAGCAGAACCAACCGAACCTTTGATGCGGATACGTTGCATCCACGTTTCGATCTGCTCACCCGTTACCGAGTCGCACGGCACGTCACCGATCCAGTCGATGAACTCATCGAGCACCTTGCCGTAACGGTACGCCGTCGCACCCTGAACCTTTCTGACATTCGTCAGCCACGCCACATAAGTGTCGGACGCTTCCCGTAAGTTCCGTTGTTCCATCTGTCTCGCTGCTCCATTCTTTGTGCATGACGTATTCCCGATGCACGTTCGGACGAGCAACATGGGTTCGATTCCCATCGTCGCCTCTACGAGATCGAACAGTGGTTCCAATCCGCTGTTCGATTCTCGCGTCCGAGAACATGCACAAGTCAGGGTATCACACCTTGCAACGTGCGTCTAGCATCATCTTTCATCACGTCGAGAATAGCCCGCTTCGATCTGCGAGATTCTTTGATGTGACATGCCGCAGGCGTCTGCGATTTCCCGCAGCAACATCCCTTCGCCTCTCATCTTGCGGACGGCGACACGGCGTAGGCGTGCAGCGTTGGCGTTCGCATCGTTCAGCGCCTGCCGTACCGCTTCTGTCTTTACGATCTTGTCTACGTCGCTCATGTCATCGAGCAACGCAAAGACGGGCCGCAGTTGCTGTTCCACCAGCGACCGCAGCCCGTCCTCGTCAATGTCTCCGCTCATGCCACGCAGTCTAGCGTGGTCTTGCGTCAGATGTTGATACCAATCACCTCCTCAAGTGCGGCGTCGATCTTCACCAGCGCAGACTTCACTTGCTTACATTCCTTCATTGCGTCGTCGTATCGTTTGCCTGACTGCTCTAGTTGCATTAGGCGCCGCTCGTAGTAGCGGACGCTGTGCAGTAACGCCGTCTTGATTCCGAACAGATCGGCCGCATCGAGCGACACGTTGAGCATCGTTTCGTTCTGTGACATGGGTCACCTCCCCTCGTTGTTTCGGGGGTGGGTGATCCTGAGGAACCCGACCGCACAAGCCACCGTTAGCGGCAGGTTGATAACGACCATCGTCCAACCCGTATCCCAGTGCAACGGATCAGGTGCGAACGGCCACCACCAGCACCACACAAACAAGGCCGACGGCAGTGTGATCGCCAACGTCAAACGAGATGCTCGGCTCATGCCATCGCTCCCGTCTCATGCGTGAAACGTCGGTGCCGTTGCTCGATCCTGTTTCGGTGCCATGCCATTGCAAACTTGACCGCCTCGATGGGGGAGCGGGCAAGGTTGCGGCTCAAATAGTGGACCGCTCGCTGCTCTATCTCGAAACGATCAAAGTATTTGTGGTGCTGATACTTGCGGCAGATACGTGCGATCTCCTGCTCCTCCGCCACGTCCAATAATCGTCTCATGTCATCGTCTCCTGTTTCGTTTGGTTCATCACGGTTCGTCCGCCCGTATGACGGGCGCACACTGGGGGAGCACTCGGGGTCACGTGCAAGGTCACGGTCTGCGCACACTTCGGGCAGCGCCACGTCGTTACAGCCATCCGTCTCTCCGATCGGTCAGCATCTGCTCATAGTCAGGCTCGAAACATCCGCACTCGTCCTCGGCTTCACAGATCGGGCACGGCTCGGGGTCGTTAGGTGGATCGAGCCAGAAATCTCTGGCCCGATCCACCGCCCGCCCGCTCATGTCACCGCCGAACAATGAGCGCCGCAGCCGCTCCGTCACTCGTCCACCCTTGCAAACGGATCGGCAGGCACAAACTCGCAACGGTCAATGCTCACACCGCCGAGCGTGTCACCGATCGGGACGAGACGGAACTGGCGGGCACGGCGGGGGATGCCGTCGGCATCCATCATCACTGGTTCCGCTTGAGCCAAGTAGTAGCCGAGCGCCATTGCTGCCCGCCAATCCAACCCGAGCGTGTTGCCATCGTCGTCAATGATCGAGGACGTGATAACGACATCACCAAAGATCGGGCCGTCGTATCCCGATTCGCCAGTGGCAAACAACAACCCTGCAAACGGGTTCAGTGCCAGATGGTTACCGTCGGCGTCAACCGTGTAATGAAACTCCTCGTTCACCCATACGGTCAGGTTTAGGAACCGCTGATCGAGTGCGGTCGGGGCGATCCCGCTCGCAGGACCCGAATCCATGCGCACGTCGATTGACTCGATGTATCCCTGAACGCCTGCCTTCAGGATCGGATACAAGTCCGTCGGCCGTTCGTTGCGGATCAACGTCACTTGGCCCGCTGTCGTTACGTGCAACGCAAACGGTCCCGTGTAGTTGCCTGTCAATGCAAGCGCCACCTCGTTAGGTTGGCCCTCGTCATCCCGCAAGTGTTCCATGACGCTCATGCCGAACTCATGGGCACGTGCGTCTGCTTGTGCTCCGAGCGTGCCATCATCGACACCGAGCGACTGCCACTCTTTGTCGTGTGGGCCGACCGCCACAAACTCGGGGGCTGCGGGGTCGTGGAACTCTGCGGGGTCGTGGTTCATGTCGGCGCTCATTGCCACACCTCGGCATCTGTGTCGTCGAGTTCACCCTCGGCTTCGTCGAGGGCGTCGATCATGCGGTTGACCTCGGTGGTCCACGCTGCGAGCACCTGTTCGGGTCGAGCGTTCACCGCCCATTCTGACTGCGGCATCGGCTCACCTGCCGCTAACTGCTCGTTAGCCTCATTGTGCCCGCACGATGAGCACACGATCGTCTGGTTATCGGTGCGTGACAGTGCGCCAACGTAACGGCCACGGTCCGCATGGTTAGGGACGCCACCGCTGCAGCGGGGGCAGATGTGTAGGTCAGCGATTGCCGCCAACATCCACGGGCTAAAGGTGTTCATGGTCTTGTCCTGTTCTGTGTGTTGTGTTGTGGGGCAGCGGGGTTGCTGTCCCGCAC
>Ga0194022_1000083_pt1 | contig 11579 bp, 10 predicted proteins | sample IW29Aug16_MG_FD_144483 | JGI IMG/M metagenome (GOLD analysis project Ga0194022, IMG submission 144483) | Freshwater microbial communities from the Broadkill River, Lewes, Delaware, United States - IW29Aug16_MG | ecosystem: Environmental > Aquatic > Freshwater > River | place: USA: Delaware...
CCGTTAAGTGACCCTATAGTTGAGCAACTTGTTAAAAGAAGAACTGCAGAAACTTATGAAGTGAAAGCAGGTGAATATATTCAAATTATTGATACAGGCGGAAGGCAATGCTCTGATTTCTTAGCTTTTGATACTCATAAATTAAATGATGGTATTGAAAGTATAATTGATGATAAAGCGACCAGAACGTTCATGGGTAGTGCTTATCCAGGTCCAGGTTTGTTTTCAAAATTTTATGATGGTAATCACGAAGCTATGGTCGAGGTTGTTAGAGATACTGTTGGAAGACATGATACTTTTAATTTAGCATGTACTTCTAAATACTATGAGGACTTAGGTTATATGGGGCATATCAATTGTACCGATAACTTTAACAAAGGTTTAGAAAAATATGACGTTAACGCTAGAAAAAGTTGGTCTGCAATAAACCTTTTTTTTAATACTGCAATTGATGCAAACAATGTTGCAACATTTGATGAGCCATGGTCTAGACCAGGTGACTATGTTTTGTTTAGAGCTTTAAAAGATTTAACATGTATTTCATCAGCCTGTCCTTGTGATGTTGATGCTGCTAATGGCTGGAACCCAACAGATATATTTGTTAGAACTTATGGAAAAACTAACAAATATTCAAAAGCTATTGCATTTAGAATGAAAACAGACTCTGAGCCAAAACTAACCCAGGAAACAGGTTTTCATAAAAAAACATCTGAGCTAACAAGAAATTTTGTTGAATACAAAGGCTTTTGGTTAGCAAATAACTTTACTAATTCAGGAACAATAAAAGAATATAATGCCTGTCGAGAAAGTGCGATCGCAACTGATCTTTCTCCATTAAGAAAATTTGAAATACTTGGCCCAGATGCAGAAAACTTAATGCAATACACTTTAACAAGAAATGTTAAAAAATTATCAGTAGGTCAAGTTGTTTATACTGCAATGTGTTATGAAAATGGATGCATGTTAGATGACGGAACTCTATTTAAATTTGGACAAGATAATTTTAGATGGATCGGTGGCGATGAATACAGTGGAGAGTGGTTAAAAGAACAAGCTAAAAAGAAAAATTATAAAGTTTGGATAAAATCTGCAACAGACCACATACATAATATTGCAGTACAAGGTCCTAATAGTAGAAAAATTCTAGAAAAATTTGTTTGGACTGCTCCTATCCAACCATCAATAACTGAGCTTGAATGGTTCAGATTTAATATTGCTCGAATAGATCATGAAACAGGAACACCAATTGTAGTTTCGAGAACAGGTTACACAGGTGAACTTGGATATGAAATATGGTGTCATCCAAAAGATGCAAATGAAGTTTGGGATAAAGTTTGGGAAGCTGGAAAAGAATTTGATATCACGCCTTTAGGATTAGAGGCTTTAGATATGGTTCGTATAGAAGCTGGACTTATATTTTATGGATATGAGTTTGATGATCAAACAGATCCTTTTGAAGCAGGAATTGGATTTACTGTTCCACTTAAAACTAAAGAAGATGATTTTATTGGTAAAGAAGAATTAATAAAAAGAAAAGCAAGTCCACAAAAAAAATTAGTTGGTTTAGAACTTGTTGGTCATGAACCAGCAGTTAATGGAGATTGTGTTCATGTAGGACGAGCACAAATTGGCACAATAACAAGTGGAATGTTATCGCCAAAGCTTGGAAAAAATATTGCTCTTTGTAGAATTGATGTAAAATACTCTGAAATTGGAACTGAAGTTGAAGTTGGTAAATTAGATGGGCATCAAAAAAGAATTGGCGCCAAAATAGTTGCTTTTCCTTTTTACGATCCTACAAAATCAAGAGTAAGAGCATAAAAAAATATGCCACAAAATAAAATTAAAAAAACTTTATTAGAATTTTGGGAAGAACAAATGAAGCAATCTCATACATCTAGTAATTATTTTTTTAGAAAATCACCTTCACATTATCACATGATGTTATTAGTCATGTCAGCTTATAAAGAAGGTAAAAAATTATCTGTTGAGGGTCTAAAAACTAAATTGTTTAAAACCTCTAGACCAAAATCTGCTTTGATAATTACAGAAGCTTGCGAGAAAGGATTCTTTCGTCTAGAAAAAACTTCAACTGATCAGCGAATAAAAAATATCATTCCAAGCGAGTCATTTATTGCTGAGTTTAATAATTACCTAAATACACTCAAAAACATCAGTTATTAGGCTTTTTTTTAAATCGCTGGAAGTTTATATTTTTTATATATAATTTTTAGTTCTATAAAAAATTATATTAATTACTATTACCAAAAAATAGTGTTTTGATATGTCAACATTACCTTCAAAAGCAAAAGTAGTTATTATTGGTGGTGGTATTCATGGTTTGAGTACTGCTTGGAAACTTTCAGAAACATATAAAAATCCTGGTGATATTGTGGTTCTTGAAAAAAAAGATATTGCAGCTGGTGCAAGCGGTATTGCATGTGGAGTTGTTAGAAATAATTATTTTCAGCCAGCTATGAGAGAGTTAATGGCTCACTCTGTTTCAGTTTGGGAGAGTGATCCAAAAGCATTTAAATATAATGCTGTAGGGTATTTACAAATTTCTCCAGAAGTAATGCATGAAGATGTTGCAACTATTTATGAGCAACAAAAAGCAATAGGTTATGATTCAGAATTTATTGAAGGTGAAAAAGACTGCATGAATTATATGAAGGGCATGTTTGATGATTGGCAAGCTCAAGGGATTACATCTGTGCTTCATGAAAAAAAAGGTGGTTATGCATTTAATAAAGACTCTATTAAAGCGCTTGAAAATAAATCTACTTCAAATGGTGTTCAAGTGATGAAGGGTGTTAAGGTTACAGGTTTTAAAAGAGGAAGTAACAGTAAAGCTGTTACAGGTGTTGAAACTGACAAAGGTACTATTGAGTGTGAACAAGTAGTAATTGGTGCTGGTCCATGGGCTAGAGATTTTTGGAATATGTTAGAACTTCCAAAGACTGCAAATATTAAAGGCAAAGATGGTAAGATGCATGAAACTGATATGTGGACATATTGGATGCTTCAAGAAGGTGTAATTGGAGTTGATGCTGATTTTTTAAAAATGAACAATGGACAACAGCCTCCAGTAATTCATGTCGACTCTACTGCTCCTTTGTATTCTGATAAAACTAAAAAATTAATCACAGATAAGATTTGGGGAATATACTATAAGCCTGATATTGAAGGATTAGGTGTTCAAGGTGGAACTTCGCCTTACATAGTTGATAAACATTTTGACAAAGTAAATGTGGATCCTTATGGAATAGAGTCTCCTGAGTATCAAACTACAGAAGAATTTAATGACATGTGGTGTTCAGCATTAGCTCATTGCCAAAAAAGATTTGAAGGGAAATCTGATCTTTACAGAAAAGGACCATCAGGTGGACTTGGATGTATGACTCCTGACTCATTTCCAATCTTTGATAGATTTTTAGAAAATGTTTATATGATTGCAGATGCCAACCATGGTTACAAGATGATTGGTGTTGGTGAACTTGTTGCAAAAGAAATTCTTGGTAGTGAGAGTGATTTATTGAAACCGTTTAGATTCAACCGTTACGAGAAAGGTGAACTTCACCCTACATCGAACAGTCCGTTCCCTTGGAGTTAAACTTCAAGGCTAGACACAAATAAAAATTTCAACTACCTTTGAATAAATTATAATTCATTGAGGGGTGAAATAAATGACTGATCTAGACAAACACGTAAATCAACCAGGTAGAGCTAAACTTGTTAAACAAGTAAGAGCAAAAATAAACGAGCTTGGTATTGAATATATATTTTTTCAATTCATATCGGTAACTGGAAGAGTTGTTGGAAAAGGAATTCCAACAGATCATTGGGAAAGAACATGTGAAAAAGGTTTTCAATTAGTTTATGGAGCAACAGCTAACTTATTTACAGATCGTCATGGTAATTACATAGGTTATGGTCCTGAAGCAAAAGAGCTTGTAGGTATCCCTGATCCAGAAACATTTTGTCAACTTCCTTGGGATAAGAAAGTTGCAAGAGTATTTGTTACTTGTTTTAGAAATAGAGAAGAAAGAGATAACCCAGGTGCTCATTTAACTTCAGATTGTCGTGGTAATTTAAGAATTCATGCTCAAGAATTTAAGAAAAAACATGGTTATCAATTAAGAGTTGGAACTGAGCCAGAAATGATGTGGCTTACAAAAAATGAAGATGGTACTCCAACAGGAAAAGGATTTTCTAAACCATATTGTTATCACATAGATCAATTTGAATCTTTAAGACCAGTGTTTATGCAAGTTATGAAATATGCAAGAGCTATGGGTCTTGATATGATTCAAGGAGATCATGAAGATGCTCCAGGTCAATTAGAATTAAACTGGATGTATGATGATGTATTAAGAAACGCAGATAGACTTTCAACATACAGACAAATTTGTGCTCAAGTTGCAAGAGAATTTAATTTAATTGCTTGCTTTATGACAAAACCATTTATGGGTGTGTCTGCAAGCGGATGTCACACAAATATGTCTTTATGGACAGGTGGTAAAGATAAACTAAATAAATTAGGTCATAAATCTATTCCAGCAATGGATGAAGTTTTTACATATGTTGAAGGTGGAAAAAATACTTTCATGCCTGATACGAAAGATGTTCAATTACCTGGTAAGGTTGGTCTAAAGGCAATCGGAGGTGTGATGAAACACCTTGGAGCATTAACTGCAATTGGATCTTCGACAGTAAACTCTTACAGAAGATTATGGGATACAGGTTTTTGGGCTCCAGTTTACGCAGACTGGGGATATCAAAATAGAACTTGTGGATTAAGAGTATCAGCACCTGGAAGATTTGAATATCGTTCAGTAGATTCAATGCACAATCCTTATTTAATGGGTTCAGGATTATTAAAATGTTTTGATGACGGAATATCAAATAATATTGATCCAGGAAAACCAGAGTCTAGAAGTATGTACGAAGCTCAAGCAGCTGGTAAGGAAGTTAAAAAATTACCTTTAAGTCTTGGTGAAGCATTAGATCGTTTAGCTGAAGACAAAGTTATCAAATCAGCAATGCCAGATGAAATGTATAAAGTGTTTCATTGGTACAAAAACGATGAGTGGGAGAGATTTTTAGGTGCAACAACTCAGTGGGATCTGGATACTTATCTTGATTGTCTACCGTAGGTCTTAAAAAAAATATACATAGAGAGGAATAAAAAAATGTGTGGGATAGCTGGACTAATACATAGAGGCAAATCTTCAAATGTAGGAAGTGAACTACAAGGTATGCTTCAAGCATTAAAACATAGAGGTGAAGACTCAACAGGTTACGCTTTATACGGAGATACAGATGGCAAAAATTTTATCATGCGTTTCAAAGTAGGAGAAAACGTTGGTGAGGGTAGCTCATCTATTATGGAAGATGTTTCTGTTTATGACGAAAGAAAAAAAATTGTAGATCAATATTTAGCAGAATTAGGTGCGAAGGTTATAAAAGAGGAAAGAATTTTACCCTATTCATTAAGATATGAAATTTCTTATGATAAAAAAGATCTATTAGATTTCTCTCAAAAAATTGAAAGTATCCCTGGTGTCGAAATTCTTTCAATGGGAAAATCACTAGAAGTAATTAAAGATCTTGGAAATGCTAAAGCAGTATGTGATAGATATTCTTTGGATAAATTGGTTGGAACTCATGCAATAGGTCATGCAAGAATGGCAACGGAATCTGGTGTTGATATTAAATCAGCTCACCCTTTCTGGGGTTATCCTTTTAGTGATGTGTCTGTAGTTCATAACGGACAACTTACTAATTATTGGAATAATAGAAGAATGCTTGAAAACAAGGGCATGAGATTTATGTCTGAATGTGATTCAGAGCTAATTGCAGTTTATATTGCGCAAAAAATGAGAGAAGGTGCTAGCCTTGAAGAAGGTATGAGAGACTCTTTATCAGGTCTTGATGGTGTATTTACTTATTTTGTTGCAACAAAAGACTCTTTAGGGATGGCAAAAGATACCATGGCAGCAAAACCACTTGTACTTTATGAGTCAGATGATTTAGTTGCAATGGGTTCAGAAGAAATAGCGATCAGGTCAGTTCTTCCACAAGAAATTGATACATATGATCCGTTTGATGGGGAGGTAAAAGTATGGCAAATCTAAAAACAAGCGAGAAAAAATCAAAAGCCCAATCAATGGGTATGCACACTGAGGTTTTAACAGGAAGAACTCAACAAAAGTTTTTTAACCCTGATGAAGCTGAAAACTTTTATTATTTTGGCACTTATGATGTTGATTTTAATAAAAGAACAGAGCTTGATGTAAAAGAAATGTCTGCTCCAGATGCAAATAAAGAAATTGATAATTTAATGAGCCAAGGCTATGGAACCATTGTTATTAAAAACCCTCAAGGAAAACATAGTTTGGGTGTTGGAATACTAAATAAATTAAATTTAATTTTTGAAGGAAGTTTAGGTTATTTTGGTATGGGTTCATGCGATGGTCCAACTGTTAGAATTAACGGTAGAGTTGGTTGGTCTTGTGCTGAAAATTTAATGGCTGGTAAAGTTGTTATTGAAAAAAATGCAGGATCTTGTTTTGGTGCGGCTATTAGAGGTGGAGATTTAATTTGTAAAGGTAGTGTTGGTGCTAGAACTGGTATCGATATGAAAGGTGGAACTATCATTATTGGTGGTGATGCTGGTGCATTTACAGGTTTCATGATGCAAAGAGGAAGAATAATTATTCTTGGAGATGTTGGAATAAATTTAGGTGACTCTATGTATGATGGTACAATTTTTATCGGTGGCAGTATTGGATCTTATGGAAGTGACGCTGTGGACGCTGAACTTACAAAAAGTGACCAAGATTGGTTGAAAAGAAAATTAAAAGTTGCAGAAATTGGTGAAAATTTTGATGTAAGTAAAATGAAAAAAATTGTAGCTGGTAAAAAATTATGGAACTACGATAATTTAGAACCTACTGAGAAGAAAGGAGCAATTTAATGCCTAAGAAAAAAACTAAAAAGAAAAAAAGTAATGGAAGTGTTGGTGGAAAAGCTGACGTACACGCACATGAAGAAGGTAAAAGAAATAAAAGTTTATTAGGTCATAATGCTATTTTCACTCCTGAGGTAATTGACGATATTCACATAAAAGCTCAGTTAGGAAGATACAGAATGCGTGGAATGGCATTGATGAAAAAAATTCCAACATTTGATGATTTAGTTTTCTTACCTGGAACACTTACAAGATTTGTAATTGAAGGTTACAGAGAAAAATGTGAAACAAAAACTGTAATTGGTCCAAGATGCGAAAACCCTATTGAACTTGATATACCTGTTTACATTACTGGTATGAGTTTTGGGGCACTTTCTTATGAGGCAAAAACTGCTTTAGCAAGAGGAGCTACTATGGCTGGAAGTGCAACTTGTTCTGGAGAAGGTGGAATGATACCTGATGAAAGAAGATATTCTGAAAAATGGTATTACCAATGTATTCAGTCAAGATATGGATTTAACCCACATCATGCTCAACTTGCAGATGGAATAGAAGTTTTCATTGGTCAAGGTCAAAAAGTTGGAATGGGTGGACACTTAATGGGGCAAAAAGTGACTGATCAAGTAGCTGAGATGAGATCATTGCCTTCTGGTATTGATCAAAGATCACCTGCTCGACACCCTGACTGGTTAGGTCCTGATGATTTAGCTTTAAAAGTTGAAGAGTTAAGACAATTAACAAAAAATAAAGTGCCAATTCAATTAAAACTTGGTGCATCAAAAGTTTATGATGATGTCCGTATGGCTGCAAAATGTGACCCTGACTCTATCTACTTAGATGGAATGGAAGGTTCAACTGGAGCAGGCCCGCATATTGCTGCTGCAAATACTGGTATTCCAGGAATTGCTGCAATCAGAGAAGCTCGAAGAGCTATTGATGATGTGGGTAAAACTGGAAAAGTTACTTTAATTTATGCTGGTGGTATTAGAGATGGTGCGGATATGGCAAAAGCTTTGGCATTAGGTGCTGATGCAATTGCAATTGGAACTGGATCTATGATCGCTTTGAACTGCAATAAAGATATACCTGAGGCTAATTTTGAAAAAGAAATGGGTGTAAAAGCTGGCGAGTGTTACCATTGTCATACAGGCCGTTGTCCAGTTGGTGTTGCAACACAGGATCCTAAACTAAGAGCTAGATTAAATCCTGATGACGCTGCTCTTAGAGTTTACAACTATCTGCATTCAATGACGTTAGAAGCTCAACTTTTAGCAAGAGCATGTGGTAAAACTAATATTCACTCTTTGGAGCCTGAAGATTTAGCTGCATTAACTACAGAAGCATCTGCTTTAGCAAAAGTTCCATTAGCAGGAACTAACTATACAGTTGGTGTTGACAACTATCACAAAATATAGAGGTAAACATGGCTAAGAAAAAAACAAAAAAAATAAAAAAAACAAAAGCTGGTAAAGATCAACAATTAGGCAAGAAAAAAGAAACAGCCAGAGAAAAGATGATCGGTCAGTCGATTGGTTATAGATATGACGTTAATCTTTTACCTGACTACTCTAAGATAACTCCTTTTCTAAAAAAATATGTAGAAGCTATGGGATGGGATGATCTTAATTGGTTAGAAGATGTTCATATGGGTTATGAAGAAGGAAGACCAGCAGTATTTTGTAGAAATGCAAATGGTTGGGTAACTATTCCAAGTTCAATCAAACTTCCAAACAACCAACAAGATAGAGATATGATTGCAAGAGAACTTTTAGTTAAGTTTCAAATGTCTCCAAAGCACCCTCTTGTTGATTTGAAAAAAGCTTATCTTAAATTTTAATCACACAATTATAAGTTGATATTTATTTAAAAGCCTAGTGTTCACACTAGGTTTTTAAGAATTGTTTTGTTTGTCACACCCCATAAAATTTTATAGGGTTTCATAAACTAATATGGGAGAGAGAATATGACTGATCAGTTAGGTGCTCTTACAACCATATTTACAGAATTTTACTACTGGGTAACAGTGGTACTGATGTTTTTAATTCACGTCGGTTTCTGTATGTATGAAGTTGGAGCTTCTCGATACAAACATCACCAACATACTCTTATGAAAAATACAATGCTGATACCATTGGTTACAGTAACTTGGTTTTTCTTTGGTTGGTGGATTTACTGGGCATTTCCAACAGGACCTGGAATTGCACCTTCAATAATGAATGAAAGCACTGCATTAATTACTGATGACAGTACTTTTAGTGCTAAATGGTATTTAGCTAACTCAGAATTTATGGCGATCAATTTAGGAGATCACATAAGTGGAGTATTCTGGGCTGCATTCTTACTATTTTCATGGACAGCTGCTTCAATTGTTTCTGGAGCAATCATTGAAAGAATTACAACTTTTGCATTTGGAATTTTAGCGATTGCAATTGGATCTGTATTTTGGACAATTGATGCTGCTTGGGGATGGCACTTTGATGGATGGATGCTTAAAATATTAGGATATCATGATGCTTATGCATCAGGAGTAATTCACGCAATTGCGGGTGGATTTGCTTTAGGTGTTCTAGTGGTTTTAGGACCAAGAATTGGAAAATTCTCATCAAGTGGTGAGCCAAGAAATATAGGACCAAGAAATCCTTGGCTAGTAACAGTTGGATTATTTTTAATTTATACTGGTTTCTGGGGATTTTATGCGGCATGTAATATACCGATATTTGATCTTGGGCCTGAGTACGGAATGGAAGGTGTAACCTATTGGACGGCTACAAACATTTATGTAACCCCTACCACACTGAGTGGAATTACCTTTAACTTCTTGATGTCATTATCAGGAGGATTATTGGCCGGATACGTGGTCGCCAAAGGCGATCCTTTCTGGACTTACTCTAGTGGACTAGCAGGTGTCATATGTGCTTCAGCTGGAAATGATTTATATCATCCAATTCAAGCAATGATCATTGGTATGATCGGTGTTGTGATTGCATACAAACTACATTACTGGGTTGAACGTAAGTTCAAAATTGATGATGCAGTTGGTGCAGTAGCAGTACATGGTTATGCTGGTTTTGTTGGTCTTGTAATTTGTGGATTTGTTTTAAATGGCTATCCTTCATCTGGATACAGTGTAGGAGCTATGTGGGACGGATCAACTTATGCAACAATCAATCCACTGGGACAATTCTTAGGAGCAATAATAATGTTTGGAGTTCTTGGAATGTTACCAGGCTATATCATAGCTAAAGTACTAAGCGGTATGGGTAAATTAAGAATCCCTCGTGAAGTAGAAATAGCTGGATTAGACTATGAAATGATGGAGTCTGCTAAAGAAGATGAAAAAGCAGTTTCATCTGCAACCAGGTAAAGGAGAAAAATATGGCTACAGTTACAAACTGGATAGATCATTTAAGTGCTAAGGAGGTTGTCGGTGCAGTTTATCCGGGAGCTGGATCCACTGAAACTTTACTGGTTATTCTAGGTATAGTTATATGGATCGGGTGGCATGTCATTACTAACAAATCTGAAAGTGAGGAGCTTTCTAGATTAGCTAAGAAAAGACATGGTGCTAATGATCATAAAAGCAACGTTACCGATTGGTAATTAAAAATAAAAATTTGGGCGCTACTTAATTGTGGCGCCCTTTTTTTTAAAATAAAAATATGGATGATAAAGAAAAAAATGAAGAATTAAGACCTACCAAAATGAGAGGGGTAGTTTTTCCTAAAGCTAAATATGGAGTGATAGCGGCTATTATCATCATTGTAGTAGTCAATCTTATCTACTATAAAGATTTTTTAATATCTTTATTAAACTAAACCAAAAACTTATGTGTGGAATTGTTGGGATCTATTTAAAAACAAAAAAATATGAAAAACATTTGGGTAAGTTTTTATCTGGAATGTTAGATGGAATGGCGACTAGAGGACCTGATAGTGCAGGTTTTGCGATTTATACCAAAGAAAATAAAAATATTTTTAAGTATTCTATTTGTCTTAATGATCTTAAAGAAACTAATTTAAAAAAGAAATTATCAAAATTTATAAAAAAGACTAAACTTACAAGTTATGCAGACCATGTTGTTTTAGAAACAAGTGAAAAACCTACCAAAATTATAGATTTATTAAAAAAAGAAGTCCCAGAAGTTTCTTTAGTAGGTTATGGAAAAAGTATTAATATTTTTAAACAAACTGGAAATCCAAAAGATGTTGTTAAAAAATTTAAACTATCGTCTTTTTCAGGAACGCATGGAATTGGCCATACAAGAATGGCTACTGAAAGCGCAATCACAACACAGGGGTCTCACCCCTACTCTACATCAGAAGATGAATGTTTGGTTCACAATGGATCACTTTCAAATCACAACAATGTAAGAAGGTCACTTATAAAAGATGGGCAAAACTTTAATTCTGAAAATGATACTGAAGTTGCTGCTGGATATATTTCAAATCAAATATCAAAAGGTAAGGATTTAGAAAAAACACTAAAAAATAGTTTAAAAGACTTAGATGGTTTTTATACTTTTATTGCAGGTACAAAAGATGGATTTGCATTATTAAGAGATGAAATTGCATGTAAACCTGCTGTTGTTGCTGAAACAAAAGATTAC
>Ga0194022_1000084_pt1 | contig 11497 bp, 21 predicted proteins | sample IW29Aug16_MG_FD_144483 | JGI IMG/M metagenome (GOLD analysis project Ga0194022, IMG submission 144483) | Freshwater microbial communities from the Broadkill River, Lewes, Delaware, United States - IW29Aug16_MG | ecosystem: Environmental > Aquatic > Freshwater > River | place: USA: Delaware...
TACACAAATGTCCAATGGCTACTTAGGTACCCTTTGGCAGATGTGGTTGGCAGGTATTATCAATGAACGTCATATTGAGATGGCACTTAGTTTACACGGTTATACTCTAACTAAGATTGATGACAAGCATATTGTGACAACAAAAGAAAATGAAACTTTTTCTTTTTTTTGTAACTGATTACTTACTATCTTTGTAGAAACAAATTAAATAATGAATATGGATTTCGGAAAAGACTTTCGCAAATACGCAATGAGTGACTTCAATATGTCCTCATCACAAATGGACTACGCCGGTCTACAAATTGAATCTTCACTGACCCCTTACATTTTGGAGGAACGTGAAATGAGAGCAACTCAAATTGACATCTTCTCTCGTTTGATGAGAGACAGATTGTTGTGGGTGGCAGGTCCTGTAAACGACCACATGTCAACAATGGTTCAAGCACAACTTATGTATTTGGACTCTGTGGATAACATGCCAATCACGATGCACATTGACTCACCTGGTGGTTCAGTGAAATCAGGATTGTCAATGGTAGATGTGATGCATTACATTAAGTCAGACATCGCAACAGTCAACACAGGTATGGCGGCGTCAATGGGTTCAGTCCTGTTGGGTGCAGGTACCAAAGGGATGCGTTCATCACTTCGTTTCTCTCGTACTATGTTACACCAATCGTCAGGTGGTGCTATGGGTAACATCCAAGATGCAGAAATCACAATGAAGGAGTGGAAGAAGTTGAATGACATTCTGTTCGGATTGTTGGGTGAGTTTTGTGATAAGGACCCTGAGCAAGTGAAGCAAGACGCTTCTCGTGACTTGTGGTTGTCTTCACAAGACGCATTGGATTATGGTATCATTGACGAAATTATTACCACCAAAAAGTAATATGTAAAATATACATAATCCTTTTTAATAAAAACCCTACCAAATCGGTGGGGTTTTTTATTTACATTACAATTTATCTCACTGATAATTGTGAATATGAAAACAGAAGTATCAGTTAGACGACATTTATTTAAAACAATCACATGGAGAATTGTGGGAACCATAGACACGATGTTACTCGGGTGGTTGGTATCAGGTGACCCAATGATTGGTATAACCATTGGTTCATTTGAGATTGTCACAAAAATGATTTTGTACTTTTTACACGAACGAGCATGGTACCACTACGATTTCGGTATCAAAAGAAACACCAAAAAGTAGCATATATGAATTAAACCATATATTTATTTAGTATAAATTAAATTATGGATTGGTTTAGACTTATTGAATTAGCAATTACCTCTTTAACATCTATTGTCATCGCCTTGATTGGTGCAGGTTTTTTCAGAAGAATGTCTGAAAGAAAACTAAAATCAAAATCTAAGGAAAGTCTTTTGGAACAAATCAAAAAAGACGAAATCGTTCATTTGGCAATCAGAGATTTACGTAGAAGATACAACGCGGACAGAGTATACATTTGGCAGTTTCACAACGGTGGAAATTTCTATACGAGCGCACCAATGCAAAAGATGTCAATCACCTATGAGAGAAACTCTGATGGGTTAGAAAGAAAAGCACACAAAAACCAAAATATTTTAGTTTCCAACTTCACATCGTATGTTAAGGACGTAATGGACCTTAATATGTTTTTTACTGATATTATGAATGTTGATGATATCGGTTTAAGAGCCATCATGCAATCCAACGGTACTAGGTCTCACGTGGCAGTACCAATTTATGATAGAGACCAACACTTAGTTGGTATTTTCTCAATGGATTGGGTATTTTCAGAAATACCTGAATTGTTTCTTAAGAAAGACGGTAATTTCACTCAAGATTTTAAAGAGGAAGTTGATAGAGAAACGGATACGTTAGAAAAATACTTACAATAAAAAAGGAGACCCGAGAGTCTCCTTTCTAAAGATAAATAAAACAAAGCTTCTTAAGGGAAGAGAAACTTCATAACACAATGATATAACTTTCCTTAATTAGTGTAAAGTATTTTTAATAAAAAAATGCATATTTATTAGCATGTTGAAAAAAATTGGGAAATTAACAATTGCAGTTTTATTGGTTGTCCTAATCTCAATAGTAAACACTATCAAAGGTGGTATTATTGTTGAATGTGGGTACAATACCCAATACTGGTTTACTGAGGTAATTTCTTTACTACTAAGTTTTGGTTTACTATATTATTTACTATGTATTAGACACACACAGTGTACTACAATTGTAAATGAAAATGTAAAAAAATGAGAAAATTCACAATCGACTTAGAAGAGAAAAAAATTTTATTCCACGAGCCATTCTCAAAAGAAGATTTAGAAGAAGTACTTTCACTTCTTAATATTCCTGATACCGAAACTTGGAAAATTGATTTGGCAGATAACTACTTATCTGATAGACTACCAAATGATACTTGGCAAAATCCTAATATTATAACATATCCAGCACCGAACTGGGGTGGTGGCTATACGGACCCATATCAACAACCTTACATATACACAAGTACAGAAACAGGTAACACAGGAACAATTACTTATGGTTCTACAACGACAGGTGAAATAACTTTTAATAATTCTACAGATACTTTTACCATTAATACTTTGGATAGTATTTATAATGAAAACAATATTTAAATCATGAAAAAACTTATCAATTTCTTTAAGAATCTATTCAAGAAATCTCCTTCAGTGGATACGCCAGTGGTTACCGTTACTGTTACAGTAACCGCTCAACCTAAACCAACACCAACACCAAAACCTGTTGTAAAATCTAAGATTAAGGATGACGTAACTAATTTTTTATCGGATTCAGGTTTAGTTTTTGTTTCTGAAAAATTAATGGAAAAAGAATTACCAAACAGTGCACTTATCCGTTACGATTTGAATACAACAGAATTAAGTAAGAGTATGTTTAATTCAATTATTTCGGTAAAAGTATTTGGTGATGTGTTGAAGGCTGAAAAGTTCATGAGAAAACACGGTAAATAAGAGATTCTTCAAAAATAAAAAAGGTGGGTTTTCCCACCTTTTTTTATACCCTTAATTTAAATCCTTGTCCTCTTGAAGGGTTACCTTCTAATCTTAATGGTGGAATTCCATTACCATAATCATAGATATATTCTTCACCGTCTTCTATGTCATCAGGATTCATATCTACATTACGGGCGAAATCTTCTCGTGACATAACATCACTTTTAAAACTCAAGTATAAAATATCTCCCGACCCTTCAGAATCTAAAATCTCCTCAACATCAGTTTCGTTGTAGTTTTGTTTTTCTTTTAAGTTTTCTAATTTTTCGTAAATGGTTGGTGAATAAAATATGAAGTAGTTGTTTTCATATTCAATCTCCTCATAATCCGTTTCCACTTCACCGTCACCTCCACAATCTTCACAACGTATTGTAGTGTCACCATAACACTCACCACAAGTTTCTCGACCTGAACCATCGCAAACGTCACAAGTTTCCATTTCACCATCACGACCTTCAAATTCTCCTTCTCCATCGCAATAGGAACATTCTACTTCACCCTCACCATCACATTCCTCACAATTAATATCACCATTTCCATAACACTCGTCACACGTTTCTAAATGAGGACTGATGTTTTTTACTTCCATAGAATCAACAAACTTTAATTGTTCTGACTTTTCTTTGGCAACTTCAAATGAATCACCTTCATTAACGAAGTACAGAATATAACAAAGTTTTAAAATCTCAAAAGGTTCCAGGTGCTCAACGATTGCTCGAGTGGCACTGTAATTTAGAATTTTAGTTTCAATATATGACACACCAGGACTCTTGTCACTAGGGTTATTAAGATTAATCCATTTCAATAAAGGTCCTACCAATGATTGTAATTCCATACTTTTTTGTTATTAATATAAATACACGAATATTTATTAGTATATCCAATTATAATGGAAGAAATCAAAAGAATCAAAGAAATCATGAATATCCGTGAGGATAAGATGCCAAGAACTGCACCTATCGGTACCGCAGCTCTGTTAAAAGTTATTCAATATACCTTATCAAACTATAATAACGATATTAGTTTTGATAACCTTAGCCCTCAGAATCCCTTTTTAGATGATATATTCACAAACTTAAACTTGGTGGGTGTCAAAAATGTAACTGAAAATGATGTTGACGATTATGTTTTTACCTTTATTAAAGACAATTCCTCTTTATTAGATGATGGAAACTTCAATCCTGAAGAATATATGATACCTCAAAAGAAAAAATTTAAGTGGGAGGGTAGAGAGAAGTATAATGAGTACAAAGCCGACTTTTATGAAGACAAAGTAGAGGGATATTCAGAAGATTTTATCCGACATCTGTTTGATATGGGTGAGATAAGTGTTGCAGACGGTGATTACGTGGATAGTGAGACCTATGAAACAGACAATACCGAACAAACTCTTGATGATATCAAAGAAATCCCTTTTAATGAGTCAATTTCTGAAAATTTAAGACTTTTACAGGAAATTTTTACTAAAAAACCTTAAAAATCACCAAAAAACGCAAAAATAAAGGGAGATGGTAGCGAACCTCTCCCTTTTTCGTTACCGTAACGATAACGGTCCTAAATCCCCTTAAAAAGGGGTCGTTTTAGTCAAAAATACACGTACAATTCGTGCAGTGGCACCCTTCTGTTACACAATTCTCATTACAAGTACAATTATCACAGTTCATAAGGTTGTTTTTTAGATAAATATCACTTATCTTAAAGAAAAAACACAATGCAAGACGAATTTAACCCCAACATCTGTCCATTATGTGGTGAAGATACGAGTAGAGTACAAGAAGACTACATGATGGGTAACGTACACTTAGATTGTTTCCTAAAAAAGGAGATTTTACCCTAAAAATTTGTCAATTTGCTCCTGAGAAGGGTATCCAATAGCCTTATTACATACGGTACAATGTAGTTTCATCTCATTTGTACCCTCCACGAACTTAACTTTAGTCTCTTTGTGGAGGCAAGACTCTTGAATTTGTGTTTTTTCCTTCTCTAACCTCTTAATTTCAGTCTCTAATTGAGTAACTTTTTGTTGATTCTCATTATTCATCTGAATTTTCGTTAAATTTTATGTCAAAAGACACAAATGGGGGTAAAAACACCCCCAATTTCACAAAAACCTGTTATTATAAATATCACACATAGTTTAACCAGCTCGTCAGGATGTACTTATCATGTGAAATCGGCATGTGTCCGTTGTGTACAAACGGAAAAGCCGCTGGATGCATAACTACACGTCCCTGACGAGGAGTAACTTTGTTACGAGAGTACAACATTTCGGTCTCTCCACCCTCTAAAACGTCATTTAGGTAGATAATATAGACAAATACACGACAACAATTGTTTGGGTGGTCCGTCTCAAAGTGGTATGCGTTATAATGTCCCTCACCTTTTTTATATTTTTGTAACTGACAGGTGGTATATTCACTCTCTGAAGCGAAAACTTGACCCCCTGAGAACTTGTTTTGGAAAGGTAAATCACTCAAATACTCTTCGGTCAGTTCATTTAACTTTTCAAATACGTGTGTTCCGTACTCTTCTAATAAATTTGGGTGTTCAAAAAGGTTTAAGTCTGTGGTGTTCTTAATATCGGTGTTTAATCCACCTGCCATTTCACCAACGGTAACCAAATCATCACGGGTTTCAAAGAGATTAATCAACTCTTCACAAAACTCTCGTGAAAATACTCGGTCCTTAACCAAAACAAAATCATCTATGTTCATGTCTTTTTAAAAAATGTGTGATAATTATTATTCTTATTATAATATAATATAGTAATAATAGTATAAGTAAAATATAAGAAAATTATATGTAATTTATATTAATATTATATTATATGGAAATTTTCGTTTTAAGACACTTTCTATACACGAGTGGGGTGGATACCCCACGAAGTGAAAAAAGTCCAACGTAGCTCACCTGGTGAGGTCTGGATTAAAACATACCCAGTGTGGTGATAGGTCGTTTTGTTTTAAAGACATTAATGATTCTTTCGTCCAATTCAGACTTTACCTCATCCTTTGTAACAATTTGTGTGTCAAAAGTAGATAATGGTTCTTGTATGATTCCATTAGGGAGACCAATAAAAGTTTCAATTTTAGGGTCATAAATCATTTTAGAAAAATCACTAGTAGTCATTCCTAACTTCTCAAAAAACTGCATAGATGTCATTGTATCAGGAACTTCAAGATTAGATAAGATACGAATCTTAGCATCCACAGCCGGAACCATTTTAGACATAAACCGACCCTTCTCAGTATCCAGATATGCCATGTCTCTTTCCCTTTCTATTATATCAAACTTATCCACAATAATTCCGTCCACCCAATCCAATTGTGGTGATACCTGTGAATTATAATAAATGGTTAATAAATCTTTGTACGATGGTTTTGCCATTATAGTCTTTTACTATAAATACTACTGACGAGCACTTATCTCTTTTTGAATTTTTCTGAGTTTGGTTCGGAACATCAATTCCAATTGTCTTTCGTGAAGAATCTGTTTTTGTTTCTCCAAATAATCGTCACCATCCTCCATATCAAACAATTCATTTTCATATTGTCTGATATTCTCCATAATCTTATTTAGATTATGTGTTAATGAATTTGACCTTCTCCTTAATTTTTCCAACTCAAATTGTTTAAGTTGTTCCTCGAATTGGTCACCCATTTTGTGTCGTTTAAGATTTTGTGAAAAACCATAAGGTAGGGTGGTGTGGTTAAAAAACATTTTTCTGGGTAACTCTTCACCAAACTTTTCAAGAGAGTCTCTTTCAGGTTTCACAAAACCAAAACGGTCGTGAGAAGGAATAGGATTATCAAATGAATATCCAAAAATTGCCAAATCCAATGCAAACCTATCCTCAATAATTTTACGAGTTCTCTCAGTATAGTATTGTCGATAATCTCTTTCATCACCATGTCTACTAACATTCGCATGAGGAAGATAAACATCGGTCAATTTAAGATGGTTAACAATCTCATTAAAATCTTGTTGTAGGTATTCGAAACTACCAATATAATCGGTCAAAATATGTCCATATTCATCAACAAACCAATAGGTCTGTGGGACTCTATTCATAAACCAAGAAATGGTAAGTTCACTTAACATCGAAGCCTCATCATTAAAACGATAATTCTCATGTTCTAAAAACTTTATACCATCACTCATTCTACCCTCATATCTCCATATTACCCAATCTTCAAAACTAACATTTAAACCATTGTTAAATGTCCAGTACTTCCATGTTGAATAAATCAAATCAAATGGATTTCTTACGAAACAAAATTTAAATGCATCGTCATACTCTTCATGAGTTAGATATTCACGAAATTGAATTAATGGTTGATGAATGTTTTCATCGGTGACCGCAAAATCTTGGTATTGATAAACTGCTTCCTCTATTGAGGTTCCCGCAGTTTTAGGGATGTGCACAAAAATGAACCGAGGGTCGGAACTGTAAATCATTGTGTGTTCTAAGATAAAATAAGACCAGGGATGATTGGTGATATAATTAATTCACCAATCTCGTCAAACCAAAAACTTTCTAAATGTACTTTAACACCATCATTAAGATAAAACAGATTATAAATTCTATCTTCATCCTGCCCAGCATATACACTATCACCAATAACGTCTTGCATTGGGTCACAGATATCACCAGGGTATCCAAGATAATTAGACATATAGACCGTAGACGCCGAAGGATATGTAGTAATAACATCAATGTGCGTACGACCACTAACTTCACTAAATGTTAATGTGTCAGACAAATAAGGATTGTTAAATGAGAATCCTGCAAATAATACTTCGTAATCTTGTGGTGTCATAAGTTTTTCTTTCCAAATAAATAGTTTGGTTTTTAGTTATGTCCTTTTTGGTTTAGGGCAGTTTGCCAAGCTTTGAACCCTTTTCTTGATTCTCGAGGTAACCATAATTCATGTCCCTCTAACGATGAGTGGTGAATGTCAACCCAATGGGGAACCATCTGTCTTTGGTCTTGTTCCCATAATTTCCAAGTCATATCCTCAATACTCTCCGTTAATAAATCTACCTGATGTGGGAAATCATTTACAATAACATCAGTATACACAATGGATTCGTAATTGTGTGTGTTATTTTTTAAATAGTCATTTCTTTCAGTGTACTCATCAATCTCTGATGGGTCTTTATATGTAAATACAACCATAGTATCCTGAAGGTAATCTAAGATTCTATGTAGGTGACCTGAGGTTGATGGTGTAAATAAAACATACGACTCATTTGATTCACGAATGTCCTCCAATTGTTTTTTAAGACCCAATGTGTCATCCCAATATTCTGTGTGGGACCATGGCATCTCCATACGAATGTAAGGGGCTTGGATGTCATGGGCGATAATCTTAGCAGTAATCTTATTGCCAGCTCCGTGAGGTCCTGTAACCAACACTCGTTTAAATTTTGAAATCTCTTCTTTGTGGTCGTTATAATTTTTTGACATATGTGCACTTTTTGATACCCTAAAAATAATCAAACCAAGTATTCAGTAAATAGAAAACCCCCGACTTTCGCCGAGGGTTAGTAATAAAGTTTCCCTTCTTTTTATTATCCTCTTTTACTCATGATTTTATCAAGAGAAGTACCGAATAAGGCACCGATAGTAATAAATTCTACTGCTTCTACTAATTCTTTTGAAGGAGCAATACTCATATCAGTAAAGCTGTTCATAATCATCGTGATTGCTAAAGTTAAAAACCCTAAAAATCCGATTACTCTTTTAGATGAGATAACACCCTCAGCTTCTGAGAGCATAGATTTCATAAATGTTAGAAATTTGTTCATACCTTGAAATTAGTTTTGTTTATTTATCTATTATAAATATTATCTAATTTCTGTTTGTCTTCTTCACTTAATTGGTCCCACCAATCTTCATTATCAATTTCAGCCAAAGACCATCCACTATCAGTATCTATGTATCCATCCTGAAACAATGGGTAGGTATAACCCGTTTCTATTTCAAGAACAGAACCCACACTATCTAATTTAATAAACTCTTGTGGGTGTTTGATAAAGGCGTCCTCATGAGTTCCATGGGTCCATGAGTGCGGATATGTTTGTTCGGGTAATTTAATATAACCATTTTTTATTCCCGTATATTTTAATAAAGCAGAAAGGTTACCTAATAAATCAGGAATGGAAGCGTATTTCCCATACGTAAAATTAGGTTCAATTTTTACATCAAAAATCATCGGGAGTGGTTTGTCTGTTTTAACTTCAATTTCATAGTCGTTATCCCATGAAGCCACAGGTTTTGCACTTAAGACTGTAAAATGCAAATCCAAACCATAATACCTCATAGCCATTTCTCTACCCAAACTATTGAATAGTTTTTCTATGACCTTTTCGGTAACCATATTATCTTAATTTACAGAATGGTTTCCCTTCTTTTTTGATATACAAACTTACCGTAGTGTTGATTGTCTTACTAAATGATTGAGAGATTGCGGATGCTCTTGATTGAGGTGCTTTCACCTTTACAACCATACCACCAGCTAATTCATCATCATTTTTCTTTTTACAATCAGGAAGATTGTTATATGCTTGAACACCTGTCATAGCACCACTTACGGCTCCTTGCTCCTCTAAAACTTTAAGAACCAACTCTTCTAATTGTTTTTCTGTTAACGTAACTTTTTTCATATCTTTAAAATTTAACTTTGTCTAATGGGTTTTCCATATCATCCGTGATGTTTTCATAAACACACTTAAAGAATTCTAAGGCTTTCTCAGGTGCTTGGTCAATAGAGGCCAATTCACCCGCACATTTTAGACTGTCTTGCATATCTTTAAAGTCGGGCATTTTCTTAAACAACATAACCTTAGCTGCCAACTTCAAACACGTAGGAATCTTTGTATAATCTTTAAGTTCTAATACCTTCATCGCACATGCGGCAATCTTTGGGTCAATCTCATCGTCAGATTGAACTTGCTCGTTAATAAATCCATACATCTTTGAGATGTTGTTTCTTTCCTCTTCTGTAATGACAAATCTTTGTCCCATATTAAAAATTCTTTATTATAAATACTTCGTAAAATAAAAACCCCCACCTAATGGTGAGGGTCTTTGTAATTTTTATATTGTAATATTAAGCCATGTTAGACATGTCCTCACCATCGTTAGAAACGAATTGAGCACATAGTCTTTTAATTTCAGGTTTCAATATATTTTCACCTTCTCTAGTTAAGAATACTTTTTTACTTTGATTTGAACTGTTGACATTTGCAGCTGCTCCGTCCATAAAATAATAATATCCATAATCATCATCACACTTAGTAACGATATTACCCTCTCTTGACTTATCTGCAGTTTTAACAGGAATTGAGATGTGATGGTTACTAACCCATTTAGCAGGTCCCACAATCATCACTCTATATGCAGGTTCTTCTTGACCAGGTCTTGTCTCACCAACAATAAAAAGTTCTAATCCTTTTCCTACTAGACTTTCATTTACCAAACCATACATCTTATTGATGTGGTTTCTTTCATTTTCTGTTATAATTAATCTTTGTCCCATAATTTTTTTTAATTTGTTTCAGTGTAGCAGTATGGTTTATTTCTTACCAAATAATATTGACTGTTAAATGGTGCAGGTAATGAAATAATTTTAGTACCTGGTTGTTTTGATAAATCTGCCAATTCTTCATCTTTACATAAAGGAGTATCTTCACCATTTTCCGTTCTACCTAATTTAGATTCCATCCATCGTGTTAAACTTAATAGATTCTTTTCTCCGTGTTTTCTAATACTACCTAATAATTGTCCTAATTTTTGAACTTCAGGGTTATTATCTCTTAAGTTACCAGTTGCTTTAAATCTATTCATGATTTCACTACCAATAGATGGATATAATGCAAGTAAATCCTCAAATGGTCTGAATTTAACATCAGGTAAAACCTTAAACCAATTTTCATTTTTTTGTGGTCTAAGACTTCTCATGTAATTTAGAATATCATCGTAAGTTCTAAATGTTTTAATTTTCTCCAATAAATCTGTAGGATATACAAATGATAAATTGTAATTAACCTGTGAGTTATCATACCCATCATTACCCATGAATGATTGCTCATTTACTAAACCATACATTCCTGAGATTCGGCTTCTTTCTTCTTCTGATATAATTAATCTTTGTCCCATAATTAAAATGTTTTATTAATAAATACTAACCAAAACAAAAAAATACACTTAGAATAATCCGTGTTTTTGCTGTTGGTTCACCGTTAACCCCATTCCAGTATACACCATTTCACGAGCGTAAAGTCCTTTCGTATAAGTGTTTTGTGTTGCATCCGGATTTAACACATCACCATAGTAGTTGTTAAATAGGTAATTAGCAGCATTAACACTTATATTATCGTTTTTTGCTTTTTGGAGAACATAACCCTGTATCCAGGTTTGGTCATTTTCATTCATGAGCGTAGCATACTCCTGGGGGTGATTAGGGTA
>Ga0194022_1000086_pt1 | contig 11470 bp, 16 predicted proteins | sample IW29Aug16_MG_FD_144483 | JGI IMG/M metagenome (GOLD analysis project Ga0194022, IMG submission 144483) | Freshwater microbial communities from the Broadkill River, Lewes, Delaware, United States - IW29Aug16_MG | ecosystem: Environmental > Aquatic > Freshwater > River | place: USA: Delaware...
TCTGATAGTTCTAGGATCAGGCGTGTAAGTATCTCAACACAGTCTCCAATAACCATTCGCATCCAGTGATTGTATGGCATACGCTCTTTTGGAGATCCCATAGCTTCTTGCTGTAGCTGACAACTAGGGCGACCGATGTTGGACATGCGCAGCCGAAAATCCTGCTCTCGGGGCGTACATTGTTTAACCAGTGCTTCGCGAAATTGATCGGTATATTTCTCGATCATCTCCTCTGTGATCTGTGACAATTGCTCGTTAGACAGATCTTCACAGACAACACGAATCTGGCTCTCTAAAATAGAAAGCATAGCTATTCCTAACTTGTAAGTGAAAGAGGGCCAGTGGCCCCCTAATTAGTCTTCGAGATCTGAGTCTAGATCATGAGAGATTGCGTCATATACAGAAGAAGTATTTGCGTCCTGCATTTGATGCTTTGCGAAGGACTGCTCTATTCGACTATTCTCTTGTCGAGCCATATCAACAAATACTTTCATTGTATCTACGACTTGTGGAGTGAGAACAGCAGGTGACGAGAAATCGATGGCAAACTGATTAATGAATGCCTTGCCTTCTTTACGAGTTTCTAGATCTGCCCATACATCTTGAAACTTCTTACCAAACGGTAGAGCCTCAAGAACTTTATCGAAAGTCAGAAAATTACTGCCTGTAAGATAAAGCTGAAATGGTTGGTTCTCTACAGCCTTTTCTTCACCGTCTGCAGTCTTACCAATATAAGACGTTACTCCGCGCAGAATACGAGTGGCCTTAACCTTCTTACGCCACATTTTCTGTTCATCAGGATCAAGCATCTTCAAGGCTTTTGCATCTGGTCTGCCACACATAAACCCACCTAGCATATCACGCGCTTCGCGGTTCTTGCGAATATCATCTAGTAGGATTGTTTTATTAACAATCTTATAAGTGTCTGGGTTCTGTTCACGATACTGATAGTACTGAGCCATAACATGTACTTTCACAGACTTTGCATAGACGGGATCATCTTCGCCCTGTAGAAAGAAATGGCCCCGAGGAACAGCACGATCCTGCTTATCCTCTGGCTCATATTGAACTTTTAAAAAGGGGATTTTGATAGTGTCCTGTTCACTATCGGCACCACCGCCAAGCTCGGCTAGAAGTGCATTAACTTCGGACTGATCGATTGTTGCAACTTGGTTCATCATAATACCTTTGCTATTTTACTTTATGGACTTGAATCATACATTAGTACCTACCTTAGTGTCAATGTATTTCAGTCATTTCCATCCAATTTTTGCCTGCCTCTATCTCTATATCTAGCGGTAGAATAGGTTCATAATTAAACCTAGACACAAGATCTTCTCCTACACCTTGCATAGCCCAAGTTATTCCTTCTACTACTTTTTCCTGTTCTCCGGCATAGCAGTCTACAACGATAGAATCATGGACAGTTAGGATGATCTTGGAGCGTAGGTTGTTGTTTCTAAAAAAGCACAGGAGCCGAATACATGCTAAAGGAACGCAGTCTCCTGTTGCAAAACTCTGCACAGGATAATTAACGACTTGTTGTGAGTTCGTTATGCGCCCGTTACGCTGCCGCTTGGCATCTGGAAAGTAAAACTCTCGTCCTGATGGTGTTCGAACTATACCATTCTTCAATACACCAGAGAACAATTGCTCATGCCAGTTTTTGAGTCCTTTGTAGATCGAAAAGTACTGTTTAAAGTACTGTTTAACGTGCTCTGATTCTTGAGCCCCCTGTCCCCCATAAAGAGGGGCAAATGTATAAGCCTTGGCCTTCTGGCGTAGTTCTTTTGTGACCTTATCCTCGGGTATTTGATTAATAATCGATGCGGTCTGCTTGTGAACATCCTTGCCAGACAAAATATCATCGATAATCTGTGGATCCCTGCTTAATTCCCCGGCTATTCTAAATTCTAGTCCAGAAAAGTCTGCCTCGATCACTGATTGGCCTTCGAAGCGGCTAATAATGCATTTTCTAACAGGAAAATTGCCAGACTTAGGTAGGTTTTGGAAGTTAGGGTTGCTAGAGCTTAGTCGAGCGGTTCGAGCGACAGTCTGGTTGAAGTTTGCATGTAATATACCGTCTTCACGCACCCATGTTTCGATGCCAGTGATAAAAGAGTTTATATAAGTGTTCACTGCGTTAAGACGAGACAGTTTGGTAAGATACTCTACAGCTAGGTCTCGCCCCTTTGCCTCTGCTTGGGTTATGAGAACCTTAATAGTAGTCTTATCTACCTTAAAACCGTGAACTGATGCGTACTTTGGCCCTAACGGACTAAGCTTGAGCCCTGCTGTTTGACCTGTACTTATATAGATGGCACCACCACCATCACATGTCTTACAATTGGGTTGCTTTTTATACGGAACACCCTTCTTTGTGACCTTATATTGCTTGCCAGATCCACTGCATAAAGGGCAGCATTCAGCCATTGTTTTTTTAACCACCTGAGTAGTGGCTCTAACGCTTGCGGAGAACTCGGTTTTAGACATTCTGGGTGGGGGTAACGGCTTATTATTACGCCCCACGCCAATATTAAAGATTCGCGTGTGTAGCTCCCGGTCTGTGACCTCTCTAGAGTACACGATTTTACACTGATCTTTGCCCGAACTAAGGTTAAAAGGACTGTCTCCTAAAACACCTCTTGCTATCTCGTTTAGACGTTTAATTAGCTCGTCGCGCTCTTGGATAAATTCCTCTTTAACCGCAGCCAAAGCTTCTAGATCAATCTTAATGCCGTTTCTTTCGATCTCTACTAGAAACTGCATATTATCCATCATTAGGAGAAAGACAGGGGCTAGACCTTTATTATTGTCTTCCTGTAATTCTTGCATCTGTTGGATAAAAATTTCTGCGCAAGAAATAACATCTGCTTCGGCATACTCATCGACTGTATCGAGCGGCATTGCTTCAAACCCGATACCTTCTTTGAACATCTCGTCCACAAGATCTGATTTCTTGCGCGTAACGTCCCGTCTGATAGCAGTTTCCTTTAGAGACAGTGGAAAGAACTGACCCCGGGCATAAATAAACTCTCCGATCATTGTGCAGAAAATCGGGCAGCTTATTTTAAAGCCCATCTCTAAAAGCCAAATGATATCAAACTTGGCGTTGTGAGCTACAATCAGCTTTGCCTGATCTAAAGCATTCTGCAACTCATCCCGACTGTCAGGCAGGGGCTTCTCATTATGGTGCCATACACTCTTGCTGCATGGCCCAATTCTTCCAAGGTGTACCCACAACCACCATGCTCCAACGGCTCTGTTTGCTCTGTTGAATGGGGAGTTGTCGGTTTTACCATTGTTATCTTGTACGGTGGTTTCTAGGTCTAGCACTAGTACGTTATCTAATGCGAACAGGTCTGTTAGGTTTGTTAGGTGCATTATGTTCTTCCATAAAATCTAGGTGGATTTGGATCGCTTTGGCGGTCAAACAAATACCAACATGAGTTGTCTTTACCGTGGACGTTATCGAACCACTTTACTCTGCCTATGCTCACGATCTTACGCAGCATGGGGATAAAGGACTGAGACTGTTTTGTGTGCATCCAATCAGCATCAAACAGAAGCCATGTTGGGCGTAGTGATGAGAAGTGCTCGATCATTGGATGTAGGATGGGTCTTGCCCACGGTGGATTGGTGATGATTACATCTGCATTGTTTAGATGCTGTTCTGTTAGATCCAGTGCATCCAAAGGATCTATAAAGTTTTGCAACGGAACAATGTCATATGCAGCAGAGCATTCTACAACGTCAGAAAGATGAGAAACTAATGCGCCTTTACCTGCACATGGCTCACAATACCGTTGTACATCACTAAGAAACGGAATCAGTGGTCTCACTGCATGTTCTGGGGTCTGGTAGAAATCTCTCTCTACTCTTTTAAAATCAGATCTCTTACCCATCAGTCCACATACCTCGATATGTCAGGCTGTATCTGGCAAGTAATGGTGCCGTGCCATCCAGAGATCTTATTCTTAGATACTGTGATGTATCTAAGATTGTCCTCTTCTTCGAGGGCTTGCTTACCAATGCCTAGAATAAGATCTGCCTCGGCTGCTTTACCAATCTTAGAGCCTTCCATCATGGTATAGCTAAGGCGAGTACGTCCTTCAGCCTCTGCTGATGCTTGGCTTACCCCAAAGATTGCGCAGTTGTGTTTCTTTGCAAGCTCTCGTAGGCGACGATACAGTTCCCGCAACCGCTCATGCGAAGCGTTAAAGTTGCCGCCAATCATTACCTTATCTGCCTGATCTATAAAAATGATATCGGCACCCTTACGAGCAAGATATCTATCAATCATATCCAGATCGAAGTCTTGTGTGTCCTTGAAGGTTACAAGGTTCCGTGTTCTGGCGTTGTATATCATCTTTGCTTTAGCAGTATCGTCGAATACCTCTTGCTTAGTAAGGCCAGTAGACGCGCTATATGCACGAACAACAGTACGCTTTGTGGCCTCTTCGTTTCCTAAAAAAGCAACCTTAAAACCTTGGTCGATAAAACCACCTGGACTCAGGGCTAGGCTACAGATGAAGGCTGTTTTTCCTACATTAGGATTGGCAAATATAATACCGAACTCTTGACGGTTAATGCCGACTACCTGACGAGATAGCTGTTCGATGTTAAACTTTGCCCGAGCACTATCATCGAGCTCTGCCTTCAAGATATCAATATCTTGCTCTGTGTCTGGGCCAAACTCGTCTTCATCAAAACCATCGACGTACTTAGCCATAAGATCCTGTAACTTTGGCAGGGCATGAATATTGCCTTCATTAAGCTCTAGTCCAAGAATAGACACGCGCTTACCTAGGTCGCGAATCCACAGCTTTTGAATAATGTCTGATGATATATCGTCGCTATAAACAGGCTCGGCATCTATGTCGCTAATTATATCTTGTATCTCAGCTTTCTCTGCGCGAGTGGCTACGGGATTTTCTATTTCCCATATCTTATATAGCTCTTTGGAAGTTAGGTCGTGCTCGTAGGTGTTGTGTGCAGATTGTAAAACAATGAAGAGTGACCGAATCTCATCATCAAATAGTTTGGAGTTTAATCTGCCCTTATTCTGCTCGTAAAAGTCATACCGTAGAAGACTTTTAAGGATCGATGTATCTAACATGTTACCCTGTATCCTCATATTGTTAGGGTAACATACCTACCATAGGAATTATAAAAAATAAACCCCAAACTTTTCAGCTTGGGGTCTAATTTAAGAAGTTCTAATCTTTAGCTTCTTGAGGTCTGGCTTTCCATCACCGCGCCTCTCTTTTATATCACATTGATAATAGGTCACTCTAGAATTTCCACGAACCAGGTCGTTCATTGCTTGTTCTAGTCTTCTTTGCTCTTCAGCAGCATCTACGAATCCGTTAGGTAATTCATAATCTACGAGAATGAGCCCTCTCGCTTTTAACATGGTTCCTTTTTCCTTTAGTTTTATGTCGGTACGAAGGTCGCTTCGACAGTGGGTTGTTGTTAACGCAGTTTTCCTCTGCGATATGATTTAGTCTCCTAATACAATTAATGGGGGGCCGCTAGGGGGATTCTGCAGGTCGCTATTCTTTTTTACCCAGTAAATATAAACGCCAATACCAAGCGGTCTAAACTTAGAAAGAAACTTAACAAACCTACGGTTGTGCTTTCCGTTGTTACCCTTACGCAACCACCGCCAATCGTAACGGCCCTTTACCGTAGAACAGCTTGTATTTGATCGCCAGTGAGCCATTTAAGGTCATCCTCTAGAAATACTACATTGGTAGGAACCCTACCTTGTAGCTTACTCATTAATGCAAGAGATTTTTTACGTGCATCTTTATCTAAGGCAATAGTGACATTAGTAAAGTGCAGTAACTGTCTCTTTTGTGTTACACTTAGCACTGTTCCTAGTATCGCACAACCAGAATAATCAGTAGAGGACGCTACGGCACAAGCAGAGGGTACATCTTCTACCACAATTGCAGCCTCTCCATCTCCTACCTTTATAATCCCCGGTATGTCGCCATACTGCTTCCACTTAGGTATTTGTCCTGTGATAGATCTTCCAACAGCACCCGACATATCTTCATTAAAGAATAATACACGGCGTTCTACTGGCTCGTAGCGGATCTGGATAAGATTATTCTCATAGGCGTAAAGACAATTGTTCTTTTTTAGATAGTCCATTGCTGCAGGATAGTTTTGTGGATCCCCTAGCATGGATGGAATAGGTAATAGAGCCTTAGTGCGCTTAGTGGTCTGCACCCCCGCCAGTTTCTTACGCATGGTCTTAGTGCTCATGCCATCATCATAGATACCTTTTATGCCGCAACTGACTTTAAAGCAGTGCCACATTTTTTTACCATCGCGCTTTGCAATACCAAAGGTTTTACGTCCACCACAGAAGGGGCAGTTCATATTAAATCCCTGCCCATCCTTAACATGGATGGTATCTATGATTTCCCTCTGCTCCTTGTAGCTGTACATATCAATCCTCGTACATACGAAGTGCTTCCCAAGACACCGGAAACAATTTAGCCATCTGTTCATCGATCAAGTTAGCGACTTCTTGTGTCTCTAGCTGAGTGTCTGGCTTACAGCGGAGACTGCACATTTTGGCAAACGCAAATACCGTTCCGCTCCACCACCATTGCGTCATCATTGACTGTGGCAGTTCCATCCGAGCTTGCTCGGGGCAGACACCTGCATCAAGTAGAGATTGATATAATTCCAATATAAGTTTTCGGTAGTGTGTCACTGTCTCTCCTACCAAAAAGCCGGGATTACGTTTATCGAAGATGTTGTATAAATCTACTTCACCTTCACTACCTTGCTTCTTATCTGCGCTACGCCCACGCCAAACCTCGGGAACATAGAACTCTGGCTCTTCATCGATGTATCGACGAGACACTTCGTTCCAAGGCATGTACTCATGTTTCTGGAGTTGCCGAGCTACGAAGATAGGAGCCTTAACTCGGAATGTTGCGTTGGTATGATTGAAGGGTGACTTATGCTTCTCTCTTGCGAGATACCTGATCAGCTTGGTGTCACGTTCATTAACGATAGGCATATCACCGCACCAATCACCCATATCCACAAACCGTGTTTCCTCACAATGAGACTTCTTATTGAAGCTGACACGCGCAGCATTCACTACGGATAGATCACTACCCATGTGATCAATATATGTTACTTCTATTGCTGACATATAGCTACCTTAACAGATGTTGTAGTTATCAGGTAGTTAGTTTTTGAGGTTTTAAGCCCTTGAAAATACTCTTGTGCTGCAACCCTGAAGGTCGTAGGTTCAAATCCTACTCCCGCAACCAAACTACTGATATCATTATATTTTTTTATAGTCATAAAAGACGATTCTATTCTTTTCTATTTTTTTCTATGTACAACTAACTTAGTGTATGTACTTTACCTTAGATAAGTTAGAAAGGTGGCTCTTGGCCTTCATACTCAGGCTTCCACGCGACATGATTACGGAGGTCTGGCTTTGTATCAGTCTTCTCGTTTGGCACCAGTAAGCCTAACTTGCTTAATTCTATTGCCAGATGTTGTGGGATCGGTTTTTCGTAGCTCATGTCTCTCTGCCTGTATTAGGTCGATTAGTCGTTCGACGAAGGTATATGGCTGCTTATTAAACAGCCTGTAAAACTCTGCTTCTAGGTTTCGCCGTGCCTCGTTTATGTCCATCGCATTACCTCAAACTTTTTCAGTATTTTTACCATTTCCATAATTGATCGGGCTTTCTTCTGATCAATCATCTTTCCGTCTTTATATAACGTGGCAGTGACATGCCCATGCTCCCCAACGGCCTGTGCTAGGTGTAGGGCAACATCACAATCTTCGAGTTTAACTACAACAGGATTGTATTCCATTATGTCCAAGCCTTCATGATAGCGTTTTTAGCAATGTCCTTACTATGCTTTACATAGGTCGAGACAATCTCGCGAGACTTGTGTCCTGTTACAGACATGATCTCGTCCTCTGTAGCACTGTGGCTTGCAAGCTTGGTCGCTCCAGTACGTCTTAGGTCTGCCATGCGTAATGTACTAGGAAGCCCGGCTTTCTCTCGTATGATGCGTGTAAGCTTCGCATACCACCATCTATCGTAGGGAAGGTCGTTAGTCTCACAGACAAGCACATAGTCACTCGTAGGATGCTTGTAGAGCTTTATACGATCTAGAATATGTGGAAGCACAGGTACTTCTACTTTAGTGCCTGTCTTCTCTTGTTCGAATACAAAGGTGCCTTCGATGAGATGCTTCCACTTTAGCTGCCGTATGTCGCCGGGACGCTGACACATTTGATAGCACAGCAAAGCCATAGATCCTAATGAATGCCACCCCATATCATCACAATGAGCGACAAAGGTTTCTACCTGCGCGTCATCCCATATGACCTTCCTAGGGGGAATGGACTTTATCTTAGGGTCTCTAAAAGGATTAAACCGAAGCTTCTGATCGCGAACAGCTACTGACCAGATCACTCTTAGTACCTTAATAGTATGTAGGGCTCGATGGTGGCTGATGTTCTCTCGGCACAGATTAATTATATCATTTACATGTGCTCGATTAACTTTAGCAGCCGACAGATCTCCAAAGCGCATATTATAGCCGGGCAATACAAGATTTATTACTTGTTCGATATGCATCTTATAGGATCGTTTACTGTTAGCAGAGAGGTTATAGAAGGTCTCAGTGCCATAGTAATAGTTAACTAGGCCAAGCACTGTATCGTCGCGTAAGCTTAACTGACGCTTAGTGTATGATTTAGTTCTACTGAAAGCCGCTTGTATCTCTAAAGAGTATGCTCTGGCCTCTTCTAGGCTACCAAAACCCTTACTGCGATAGTCTGGTAGCTCTGACTGCACATACAATGGTACTTCGATGTAGAATGTACGGGTGCCATCTTTGTTTAGCTTACCCTTTTGGTCTTTTAGGTACTTAATCTTTTGCATAACTCATATCTCCGTTAGGTATGAGTAAGATTAGTTCCTTATTACATTAAGATCAACATTAATTAATGTGATTTTTTACTCTTTACAAATGTAGCGACTCACTGTACCCTGCGAGGGCGTTTGCGCCCGAGCTACCCCCTATAACCTTATCTCGATCAAAGATATCTACTCTACAACCCTTAAAAGAGGTTTAGAATCAATGTTCTTAATTACTGTAAATTCTCTTGCAGGCATATCATCAGTAGGAATAGCAAGATATACTACTCTTTGACCATCATCCAACCTCAGTATTTGAGCTTTATCATGCTTTTCTATAAATGCTGCAGCATCCAATAAAGCGTTGGCTAATTCTACTGCTTCGTGCGCGTCAATATTCTTCATAATCTACTCCCCTCTGTCGCCCGGAATATCAGTGTGAAACAACACATACAAAAGTGAGAATGTAGGGTCAACCCTGCGCGTCAAAAATGTATTGACTCCCGAATCAAGTTACCTTAATACTTACCTTAGAGCGATGACGCTCTTCCTTCCTCCCTGTACCTGCCCCCTGAGCTCTCCATACCTCGGGGGGCTTTTTTATTCTTCCTGCGCGTCACTCATATAAGCCTTATTCTTATACACATATTATCCACAGGCACACACACATACTAAGTATAAACTATTTAAATCGCCCCGGAAAAAATTCAAAAAATCGCATCCAAAAAAGGATTTGCGCACCGCCTGGAATCTAGTAAGGTGCAGAATGTTACCTGACCAGTAACATTTAGAAACTTTAAACCTAACGGAGCTAAAACAATGGAAAGAATACCTTTACTGGTAACCAATAACGGAAATACCAAAATCAAAAAATCGGCAGAAGGGACTCCCTATCGGATCGCTTCTCTATCACTCGCGCCAGATGATATTTTATGCCCTAATCGAAAGATCGCTGAATGTGATGTTGATTGCCTATTCAAGGCGGGTCGAGGCCAACAAAAAAATGTCCAGAGATCCAGACGCAACAAAACAAAGCTATGGCATAAAGACCGCGATCTTTTTCTGGATATCCTGTGCGATGAGCTCAATCGTTTTATAAAATCTTGCAAGAGATCGGGCCATATTCCCGCCGCGCGATTGAATACAATTTCGGATATTGCGTGGGAGCAATACGGGATCCCGCAATTATTCGCACCCCTAGGACTCAAGCTTTATGATTATACGAAAAGAGCGGATCGATTAGACCAGACTCCAGAAAACTATAAATTGATGTTCTCATATTCTGGTGCGCCAAACTATCAAAACGAGGTAGCAAAAGCGATCACTAAACCGACTCCGATTAGTGTAGTTTTCAGAGGTGGACTCCCTAAAAGCTTTTTAGGTCGGGTCGTGATCGATGGTGATAAAAGCGATCTGATCAACTTAGAAGCAGAAAACCAGATCATAGGTTTAAAGCTTAAAGGATCCGAGGCGCAGCACAGCAAATCTCGATTCATTGTGGACAATCCCGAGCTAATAGGAGTCGCAGCATGACCACCTACACAGTCGAGGTGCATCAGGTGAATATCTTAAAAGATATCGATGCAGATAACGCAGAACAGGCAAGAGAGATCGCCGCGAATGATTTTATCTGGGATGAGTCAGGCGGTGAATATTTTGTTTATTTCAATATTGAGGAGTCAGAGTCATGAATCCAGATCTCGCAAAAACCGCCGATCTTTATCTTTCTAATTATCTGGGAGATCTCGAATATTGGATCGATACCTGTGCAGACGTTAACGGAGTCAATTTCCACACGGCTGTGACTCCGTGTTTCGATAGCCTGTTAGAGGCCAGACAATACGCAGCAGACATAAAGAGATTTATTCAAACCCTAGAGGAGTCGAAATCATGAAAATAATAATTGAGCTCGATAAGATCTTAGATCAGGAATCCAACAAAGCAGTCACTGTAGAAAATACTGAAATTTTCTTTGAGCGATCCTTAGATGAAAATTTTGATATTTTTAGCCTAAGAAAAGAGATCGATAAATTTTATCTCGAAAAGGCCTTAGACCAATGTAACGGATGCAGGGAAAAGGCCGCTCGGCTTGTTAAGTTGACTCCGTTTACTTTTAAAAATCGCTTAAGTGCCGCGCGGATTTGGTTAAATTCTCGGCATTTCCCAGCTTCTAATCAACACAATAGGTAAGACCATGAAAACGATTATTCACGTTAATCAGCATATCATAAAAGCAAACGCAAAAGGCGAAGAGCGAAAACCACCGCTAACGATTAAGACCTATAAAGAAAACCGAAAAGGGTTTGAGGCGTTAATATCTGGATCCGCGAAGGTGATCTATTCACCAGATAAACCACTTAGCTGTGGCGCTAAAGTGTGGATCGAGACCGAGTCAGAGGTGGTAGTTTTATGAGTCCATTTTACCAGTTGGTCGGTTTTTTGGTCGTCTGGCTGTGGATAATAGAAGCGATCGCAAAATAAAAAACTTGATCAGTACGCCATAGGTGCGTATTAATCCCCTAGGTGATCACTGACCAGATCACTTAATTT